>Ga0081539_10002122_pt1 | contig 29383 bp, 22 predicted proteins | sample TabmetS4T2R2_FD_71023 | JGI IMG/M metagenome (GOLD analysis project Ga0081539, IMG submission 71023) | Tabebuia heterophylla rhizosphere microbial communities from the University of Puerto Rico - S4T2R2 | ecosystem: Host-associated > Plants > Roots > Rhizosphere ... | reverse complement strand
CCGTGCGATGAGGTTCGTGATCACGATGGCGATGCGCGAGGTGCGTGCATCGTGGCAGCGCCTGCTCTTCTTCTTCGTCTGCATCGCCGTCGGCGTCGCGTCGATCGTGGCGATCCGCTCGGTGATTCAGAGCGTGCGTGCCGGGTTGACGGCACAGGCGCAGGAGATGACCGGCGGCGACATCGCCATCCGCGGCAACAACCCCTTCACGCCGCGCGTCGAGGAGACCGTCGCCCGCGAACGCCAAGCCGGGCGGATTGCCGTTGTTTCCAACGCAGTCGAGATCGGGACGATGGTGCGGCCGGAAGGGGGGCGGCCGGCGACCAAGATGGTGGAGCTCCGCGCCGTCGACCCGTCGTATCCGCTCTACGGGACGTTGACCCTGCGCGAGGGCGCCTACTCGCACGCGATGCTGCGCGGCCGCGGCGTGCTGGTCCGGCCCGAGCTGCTGGCGCAGCTGGGGCTGCGCGTGGGCGATCGCATTTTGATCGGCTCGCAGCCGTTCGAGATTCGCGGCGTGATCGCGTCGGAGCCCGGGCGCAATCTCGGCGCCTTCAGCCTGGGTCCTCGCGTCATCGTCGATCGCGCGGACCTCGCCGACACCGGGCTGCTTTCGTTCGGAACGCGGGCTCTGCACGAGATGCTGCTGCGGATTCCGCCGCAGGCGATTCCATCGGTGTCACAGACGTTGACCGACGCTTTCAGAAACGAATTCGTCCGGGTCGTCGGTTACTGGCAGAACGCCGATCGCACCGCCGAGTCGTTGACCCGCGCAGAGAACTATCTCAGTCTGGTCGGTCTCGTCGTCCTGATCCTCGGCGGCATCGGCGTGTCGAGCGTCACCCGCGTCTTCGTGCAGCAGAAGATCCGCAGCATCGCCATCCTGAAATGCATCGGCAGTTCGTCGCGGCAGGTGATTGCCGTTTACCTGACGCAAGTGCTGTTGCTCGGCGTCGGCGGCAGCGTGCTCGGTGTCGCGATGGCCGCGGGAATCATCGCCGCGCTCCCGTTGATCGTCGGTGACATCGCCTCGATGCTGCACGTCGAGTACGGACTCACCGGTCCGGCGGTCGTTCAGGGGCTCGCCATCGGTCTGCTCGTGTCCGTGCTGTTTTCGATCGTGCCGCTGCTGGAAGTGCGGCGGGTGAAGCCGTCGCTGCTTCTGCGCCAGGACATCCCGCCGCTGCCGCAGTTCGACTGGTTGAAGTGGTTCGTGACGGCCGCGGTGGCCGGATCGCTGGTGGCGGTCGCATCCTGGCAGGCAGGGTCGGTCAGGGTCGGCTTGCTGCTGTCGGCGGGCTTTGTGGCCGTTGCCTTCATCCTGCATCTGGCGGGGATCGCCCTCGTGCGCGCGGTCCAGCCGCTTCGCTACTCGCGATCGTTTGCATTGAGGCAGGCGGTGCTGCACGTCGCGCGTCCCGGCAACCAGACACGCGTCATCCTGCTCGCGGTCGGCCTGGGCTGCTTCTTCATCCTCGGCGTGCGAACGCTGCAGGCGAACCTGCTGCGCGACTTCGCGGTGCAGGTCGGCGACGATGCGCCCGACATGTTCCTTATCGATATCCAGCCGAACCAGCGCGAGGGATTGGCGCGGCTCGTCGACGACCGAAATGGAGCCGAGGGCGCGCCGGCGCTGATTCCCGTCCTCCGCGCCCGGGTGACTGGTGTCAAGGGTCGCGCGGTGAATCTCGAGAACTTCGAGCAGGTTCGCGGACGAGGATCGCTCTCGCGCGAGTACACGATCACGTACCGGCCGAATCTGCAAGCCAACGAGCGCCTGCTCGAGGGCGAATGGTGGCAGGCCAGCCCCACGGCCGGCGAGCTCGCCGAAGTCTCGATCGAGGAGAGCCTGCGTCAACGGTACGAGATCCAGATCGGCGACGAGATGACCTTCGACGTGCTCGGGCGCGCGGTTCGCGCGCGCGTGATGAGTGTTCGCGAGGTGAACTGGCGTGATTTCCGTTCCGGCGGGTTCATGTTCGTGTTCCGGCCGGGCGTCTTCGACAACGCGCCGCACACCTATATCGGCGGTGTCAAAGCGCCGCGCGACGGCACGGCGCGGGCGCGACTGCAGGCGGCGATCGTCGCCCAATTCCCCAACGTCTCGGTGATCGATCTCCGCGAGGTGCTCGACACGATTCAGGGCATCGTCAACAACGTCACGATGGGCGTGACCGTCGTCGGCGGGCTGGTGCTGCTCAGTGGCGTGCTGATTCTCGTTGGGGCCGTGTCGATGACGAAGTTCCGCCGCGTCTACGAGGCGGCGATCCTGAAGACCCTCGGCGCGAGCAGCCGTCTGATTGCGGCGATGCTCCTGCTCGAATACGGCGTGCTCGGCGCAATCGCCGGGACCGTTGGATCGCTGGGCGCCATCGCTCTCAGTTGGGCCGTGGCGCGCTATGCGCTCGACCTCACCTGGGAACCGGCGCCGAGCGTGACGGTGACCGGCATCGTCGCTACCGCGGTCTTTGTCGCCGCGATCGGCGTTCTCGCCAGCCTCGACGTGCTGCGCCACAAGCCGCTCGCCACCCTGCGCGCCGAATAGCGACGTCGAACACGAACAAACAGCGGGGTCTTATGGGCAGCGGAGCGGACCTTCATGGCCCGACGGGCTCGTTGAGGTAACGGTGAGTCGCCAGGCTCAGCGTGTTAAAATCGCCAGTTATTCGCTGGCCAACAGGAGCCGCAGGCTATGGACGTGGAGACGTTGCGGGACGCGCTGTTGCACAAGCGTGCTGAGCTCCTCGGCACTGCCGCCAAGCCGCTGCAGTGGACGATGGAGAACAATTCGGGACGCCAGGGGGACATGGCCGACCAGGCGAGCGGGAACAACGAGGTTCACATCCAGCTCAAACTGAAGCAGACCGACGCGAAGATTCTGCAGGCGATCGAAGAGGCGCTCCGGCGCATGGACCAGGGGACCTACGGCATCTGCCGCGATTGCGGCGAGCCGATCGCGGAAGCGCGCCTCACGGCGATTCCCTGGACTCGCGTCTGCATCGCATGTAAAGAGAAGCAGAACACCTGATACGAGATACCGCATTCTGCAGCGCGCCCCGGTGGGCCGGGCCTTGTCAGGCCCGGCTCGATAGCGAGGGAGATACCCACATCGTGCACCAGGACGAACTCAAGAAACTGCTGACCGACATTGCCGCCGAACGCGTCGGTCTGTTGCAGCGCCACGAAGCGGCCGCGCGCGTGGTGAGTCACTACGACTTCAACAACACCTACCAGTACGTCATCAGCCGCGAGGAAACGCACGTGCAGTGGCTGCAGAGCGCGCTGGCGGAGTTCGGTGTGGCGCTGCCGCCGCCAAGCTCGGCGCCGTCGGCGCCGAGCGCGCCCAAGGCCAGCAAGAAGGTTGACGCGGCAACCTTTCGCGACATCCTGCAGGACGATGGCCGCGGGCTGACCGGCTTCGTCCAGAAGTGGCGCGAGCGCGTCGGCACGATGACACATGCGCGTCACCGCAACATGGTCAACGTGGTCCTGGGCGAGTCGCTCGAGCATGCGCGCCTGTTCGAGCAGGCCGCGGCTGGAATGGAAGACGTCCTCGGACGTCGCACCGGCGGCGTGCCACGCGTCGGCGCCGTGCTTCCGACGCGCTGGATGGAATGAGATCATCTGCGATTAGTGATCTGTGATTCGTGATTGTGTTGGTGATTTGGAATTCGCGATTGCGGGTCGGTCGATGGAGCGCCGGGGAAGAGATGCTCCGCATTCCGATGCCTGAATCACGAATAGTTCAGAAATCACCGATCGCAGATCACAGATGAATCACAGATCACAAATCGCGAATCACCAATGGTAGGCGTGGCCATCGCCCTTGGAAGCAATCTGGGCGACAGAGAAAGCTATCTCAGGGACGCGCTCGCCAGACTGCAGTCCGACATCGACAACCTGCGCGTCTCGCCCTTCTACGACACCGCGCCGGTCGACATGCCCGGTAACCCGCCGCGCGTACTCAATGCGGCCGCCGTTGGCGAGACATCTCTCGACGCCCACGCCCTTCTGTATCGACTGCTGCAAGTCGAGCGGCAATTGGGTCGCGATCGTCCGTATCCCGGCGCCTCGCGCACCGTCGATCTGGATCTGATCCTCTATGGGGACGCCGTGATCGATGAGCCGCCGGACCTTGTCGTGCCGCATCCACGTTTCCGCGAACGGCGATTCGTGCTCGAGCCGCTGGCTGACATCGCGGCGGAGTGGATCGATCCCGTGACCAGACAGACGATCGCGCAGCTTCTCCAGGGGCTCGCAGCCGATGCTGGACCGCCGCGCTGACGCGCGCGATGTTATCGGGTTCGTCTGACCGCGACGGGGAATCTCGCGGCGCGCGGCTCGCGGGCGGCCGGGCGTTGCGTCTTCAGCGTAGTCGCCGCGCCTGTCAACGGCCGGCCTGCCACATCGGGTTTCAGCGGAAACACCGCTCGCGCCGACCGCACGAACTCGCTGACCCAGCGTGAGGCTTCGTTGCGCCGCCAGGCGATTCTCACCTCGAGGCGAGCTTCGGGCTCGTCGAGCGGCACCACCGCGATCCCGCTGACGCGGTGCGTCTGTGTGAACGGGCTCGCAATTCCGATGTAGTAACCCTGACGTGACGCCACCAGCATCATCGCGCCATGCGCGTACGGCGGTGGCTGCGCCCCGACGACATGCGGCTGGATGCCGGCGGCGCGAAACAGCGCATACGTCTTGTCGTAGACGCCTGGTCCGACGTTGCGCTCGTACATCAGCAGCGGCTCGTTCGCCAGTTCCGCCAGCTTGACCGACTTGCGCGTGGCGAGCGCATGCGTGTCGGCGAGCAACGCCACGAACTGCTCCTCGAACAACACCTCGGACTCGTAGAGCGTGTCGTCGACCGGAGGGCGCGTCACCGCCAGGTCGATGCGTCGCTCCAGGCTGTGGCTGCGCTCGGAGCAGAGATCTTCGGCGACGATGCGCATCTCGGGAAAGCGCTGCTCGTGATGTGCGCGAATCCGATCGACTGCATCCCACAGCCCCCAGCCGATCCCGATGCGCAACGGACGCGCACGCGACGCCACCGATTTCGTGAACTCCTCGAAATCGTGGAATGCCGACAGGGCCGCCTGCGCGCGCTCGAGCAGCATCGCGCCGTCGCGCGTCAGCTCGATGCCATCGCGCCGTCGCACGAACAGCCGCGTGCCCAACTCACGCTCGAGCTGACGAACCTGCTTGCTCAACGGCGGCTGCGAGATGTGCAGCCGGCGGGCGGCCTTGGTGAACGCGCCTTCCTCGGCGACCGCCACGAACGCACGCAGATGCCGGAGATCCATGCGGCGCGATTGTAAGCGAATCCGCCGTGACGCCACGCGCGGCCGGCACGTATTCCACTTCGGCACGTCAGCGATTCCACGCGGGCATATCTGCGATGCCGCGGGAGAAAACATGCAGAGACCAAAAAGAATTGGACGCGCCTCCGCACCGCTGGCAAGGATCAGTCGCCTCGAGGAGGAGGCGCAGCGATGGCGCGTGACATACGGATCGTCTGTCTTGCACTGCTGGCGCTCGCCGCCGCACCGGCAGCCTATGCACAGGGCACGTTGGCGGGTGTGGTGCGGGACGCATCGGGGGCAGTTCTGCCGGGCGTGACGGTCGAAGCGGCGAGCCCGGCTCTCATCGAGAAGGCGCGCACGACCGTGACCGATGGCAGCGGTCAATACCGCATCGTCGATCTGCGCGGTGGCACCTACACGATCACGTTCACGCTGACCGGCTTCTCCACGGTCAAGCGCGAAGAGATCCGGTTGACCGGCGAATTGATCGTGACGGTCAACGCCGAGATGCGCGTGGGCGAGATTGCCGAAACGATCACCGTGACGGGTGATGCGCCGACCGTCGACATCCAGAGCGCCACACGGCAGCAGGTCATGGCCAAGGATGTGATCGATACGCTGCCGACGGGTCGCAACTATACGAGCTTCGGATATCTCCTCCCGGGCGTGAACACGTCGGCGCGCGATGTCGGCGGCGCCGGCGGCGACACGATGTCCCAGCTCACGATTCACGGCAGCAGGCCGGGCGATCAGCGCGTCATGCAGAACGGCGTGAACACGATGACGCTGCAGGTCAACGGCGACCGCGGCATTGCCGTTCCCAATCCGGGGATAGCCTCGGAAGTCACGATCGACACCTCGGGGCTGTCGGCCGAACAAGGACAGGGCGGCATCCGCATCAACTACATCCCGCGCGACGGTGGCAACACCTTCACCGGATCGACGTTCGTCACCTTCGCCAACAACGACATGCAGAGCGACAACCTGAGCGACGATCTGCGCGCACGAGGATTGCCGTCGCCCAACGCGATCAAGACCACCTACGACGTCAATCCCGGATTCGGCGGTCCGCTCAGGCGCGATCGCGTGTGGTTCTACCTCACGGGGCGTGTGAATCGAGCGGACCAGTACCCCGGCGGAGCGTTCGTCAACGTGAACGGATACGACCCGAGCAACTATCAGGTCGTGTACGACACGAGCAAGCGCGGTTACTCGCGAGCGCTGTGGAAGGACGGGCAGATCCGGGTGACGACGCAGGCAACTCCGAGGAACAAGGTTGCGTTCACCTGGGACCAGCAGACGCGGTGCAGTTGCGTGGCGGGCCCGGGCACACCGTCCGCCGGCGTCCTGTCAGCGACGGTGACGCCCGAAGCGGCGACCAACTTCCGTTCGCCGACGCAGCGACTGTTGCACGGCGAGTGGTCGTCACCGTTGAACAACCGCATCCTGCTCGAAGGCGCTGGCGTGTATCGCGTCGAGCGGTGGGGCAACATGCCACCGAATGCCAGCTGGTCGAAGGAGTTCATTACCCCCGCGCAGCAGGCCGTGCTCGAATCGGGAACGCTGATCTCCGTGCTCGACCTGTCCAACGGCCGCTTCTCGCACGGGAACTTCGTCGGCTACAACAACAACTGGGTCGAGAATTCGTTCCTGCGCGCCACGATGTCGTATGTCACCGGCAAGCACCAGGTGAAGGCGGGATTCTCCGACTCGTTCGGGTACTTGGAGTCGACCGCCTACGACTTCTCGCCGTACGCGTTCTTCATCAACATTCCTGGTGCGCCGTCGTTCGTGCGCGTCATCAACGAGAAGGTGAGCCCGCTGTTCGCGCGCTCGAACCAGGACTACGACCTCGGCCTGTTCGCGCAGGATCGCTGGTCGATCAACCGGGCGACGATCAACCTCGGGGTTCGTTACGACGCCTTCAAGGGCACGGCACCGGCGCAGGTCATCACGGGGCGGACGCTGTTGACTCCGAACCGCGCCGACATCTCGATCCCGGAAACGGAGCTCGCGCACTGGCAGGACGTCACGCCGCGTCTGGGGCTCACCTACGACCTGAAGGGGGACGGGAAGACCGCAGTCAGAGTCAGTTTCAACAAGTACGTCGAAGGACAGGCGGTTGGCTCACTGGTCGGAGTGAATGCCGGCGGCTCCGGTCCGCACCCGGTGAGCAGCCTCGTCAACTCGACCAGCCGGACGTGGCTCGACACCAACGGCGACTTCATTCCGCAGTGCGATCTCACCAACATCGGCGCCAATGGCGAGTGCGCCGCCGTGTCGAATCCGGGCTTCGGATCGACCAATACGAATGCGCTGCGATTCGACCGCGACGCGCTGTTCGGGTGGGGCAAACGCGGCTTCAACTGGGAGCTTGGCGTTGGCGTGCAGCGTGAGGTGCTCCCGCGCGTGTCGGTCGACGTCGGATACTTCCGTCGCTGGTATGGCAATTTCCGTGTGACCGACAACACGGCCCTTGGTCCGAACGAGTTCACGGCATATACGATCACCGCGCCGGCGGTGTCGGGGCTGTCAACGAGCGGTCAGAAGCTGACCGCATTCGATCCCAATCGCGTCGTCCAGGCGCAGAACCTCACGACGCGGGCGAGCCACTACGGCACGCAGATCGAGCGGTGGAACGGCGCCGATTTCACCGTCAATGCGCGCCCCGCCAATGGGTTGATCCTGTTCGGCGGCGTCAGCACCGGCAAGACGCTCCTCGACAGCTGCGAGATCGCCGCCCAGGTGCCGGAGTCGCTTGGCATGCGTCCGATCGAGTTCTGCCGCGTCGAGAGCCCGTTCCTGACGCAGTTCAAGCTGAATGGGGGCTACACCATTCCGAAAGCCCGCGTCCTCGTCAGCGGCGCCTTTCAGAGCGTGCCTGGCCCGGTTGTTCAGGCCAATTACGTCGTGACCGAGCGCGCGCCAGGCGTGCCGCTGGTTGGCAGTCCGACGGCGACGGTCGGGCTGCTGCCGTACAGCGGCGGCATGGGCGGTTTCGGCACCGATTACGGTGAACGGTTGAATCAGCTCGATCTGAGAGTCGGCAAGCTGCTGCGCGCGGCGAGAACACGGACCACACTCAGCGTAGACTTCTTCAATCTGTTCAACGGCAACGCGGTGACCGTCGAGAACCCGTCGTTCCCGGCGGCGTTCCGCCGGCCGACGCAGATCATGCTGGCGCGATTCGTCAAGGTGAGCGCGCAGTTCGATTTTTGAGACGAGGAGGACGTGATGGGACGAGATGCGGCGCGGTTGACCACTGGGCGGCGGCGCGGGCTTTTGCGGACCGCGATCGTTGTCGTGAGCCTTCTGGCCGCGAGTGCGACACCCACGACGCAGAGTCCACCATCACCACAACCGGCGGCAACCACACCGATGCCGCCGAAGCTGGCTGGCTATAAACAGGAGACGGCTGCCAGGCTCGACGAGATGTACGACCTCGCGCAGCAGATGGTCGACACCGTCTTCAGCTTCGGCGAGATCGGCTTTCAGGAGTACGAGACGCAGCGCTATCTCACCGGCATGCTCGAACGTGAGGGCTTCACCGTTCAACGAGGCGTCGCCGGCATTCCGACGGCGTGGACGGCCCGCTTCGGATCGGGACGGCCTGTGATCGCGATGGGGTCGGACATCGACGGGATCCCGCAAGCGTCGCAAAAGCCCGGCGTCGCCTATCGCGCGCCGATCATCGACGGCGCACCAGGTCACGGCGAAGGTCATAACTCCGGCGTACCGCTCAACATCCTGGCCGCCCTCGCGGTGAAGCGCGTCATGGAGCGGGAGCGTCTTCCCGGCACCGTGATGATCTGGCCCGGCGTTGCCGAGGAGCTTCTCGGCACGAAGGCGTACTACGTTCGCGCCGGTCTCTTCAAGGACGTCGACGTGGTTCTCTACAACCACGTCGGCACCAATCTCACGACGTCGTGGGGCGATGGCGCCGGCAACGGGCTGGTGTCGGTCGAGTACATGTTCGAGGGTGAATCGGCACACAGCGCGCAGGCACCGTGGCGAGGGCGCAGCGCCCTGGACGCGGTCGAATTGATGAACATCGGTTGGAACTATCGACGCGAGCATCTGCGCCTTCAACAGCGCTCCCACTACATCGTCAGCAACGGCGGCGATCAGCCGAATGTCGTGCCGCGCACCGCATCGGTCTGGTACTACTTCCGCGAGACGTCATATCCCGAGATCAAGCGGATGTGGGAGATCGGCGACAAGATGGCACAGGGCGCGACGATGATGACCGATACGACGGTGACCTCGCGTGTGCTCGGCTCGGCGTGGCCCATTCACACCAACAAGCCGGTCGCCGAAGCGATGTACGCGAACATCAAAGCGGTCGGCTTGCCGAAGTGGACCGACGAGGATGTGGCGCTCGCGAAAGGCACGCAACGCGAGCTGAAAGTTCCCGAGATCGGACTGGCGACGCAGATTCCCGAGCTTCGTGGTCGCGAGGCGATTCCTGACGAAGACAAACGCGGTGGCGGCTCCGACGACATCGGCGACATCTCCTGGAACGTGCCGACCGTCGTCTTGAACTTCCCGGCGAACTTCCAGGCAGGCCCGGGCCACAACTGGGCCAACGCGATCGCGATGGCCACACCCATCGCGCACAAGGGCGTCATTGCCGGCGCCAAAGTTCAGGCGATGACGCTGCTCGATCTGCTGACGCGGCCGGAGATCGTCTCTCAGGCGTGGGACTACTACCGTAACGTGCAGACCAAAGACGTGAAGTACACGCCGCTCATTCGGCCGCAGGACACGCCGGCGATCTGGCTCAACGAAGCGACGATGGCGAAGTATCGGGCGGAGATGAAGAAGTATTACTACGACCCGACGAAGTACAAGACCTATCTGGATCAGTTGGGCATCAAGTACCCGACCGTGCGGTGATCGCAGGCCACCGCGGACCTGAGATCCGCACGTCGGTGGAGAACAAGATGCGGCGCGGACCTTTACGGTCCGCGAAAGGCGGCAGGAGCGAGTCATGAACCGGGTAGTGAGTGCGAGTGTGGCAGCGGTGGCGATGATGTGTGCGTCCACGGCAACGGCAGACGTCACGTTCAACAAGGACGTGCTGCCGATTCTTCAGCAGAAGTGTCAGGTCTGCCATCGCCCAGGCGAGATCGGCCCGATGCCGTTGACCACGTATCAGGCCACGCGGCCGTGGGCGCGTGCGATCAAGACGGCGGTGATGACGAAGAAGATGCCACCGTGGTTCGCCGATCCGCAGTATGGCCACTTCGCCAACGAGAAGCGGCTCACCGACGCCGAGATCAGCACCATCGTGTCGTGGGTCGATGCCGGCGCACCCGAGGGCGAGGAGAAGGGGAAGCCGGCACCGGTGACGTTTCGCGATGGTTGGAACATCCGGCCGGATCTGGTCTTCCAGATGCCGAAGCCGATGAAGATTCCGGCGAAAGGCACCGTCGAGTACACGTACATCACTGTGTCGGCGCCGTTCAAGGAAGACACGTGGATCTCGGCAGGGGAGATTCGGCCGAGCGATCGCTCGCACGTGCATCACGTCATCGCGATGGTGCGGCCGAAGGGATCGAAGTGGATGGCGCAGGCGCAGCTCGGCGCCGAGCCGTTCGCACCCGGGCCCACCCGCCAGGCTGATATGCTGCGCGCGGTCGGCGGCGACATGTCGGTGCTGACGAGCGAGTTCTTCGTCGGATACGTGCCCGGTATGGAGGCGCAGCGGTTCGACGTCGATCGGTCGGCGCGACTGATTCCGGCCGGAGCGGACATCGTGCTGGAGGTGCACTACACGACCAATGGCAAGGAGAGTGAGGACCAGACGAAGGTCGGACTCGAGGTGGCCGCCGGTCCGCCCGAGCGTCTGTTCCTGTCGCTCGCCGCAGCGCAGCCGGGTCTCCAGATCGCGCCCGGCGATCCGAACGCCGAAGCGAAAGCGACCGTGAAGTTTGGACAGCCGGTCGATCTTGTCTACATGCAGCCGCACATGCACCTGCGCGGCAAGGACGCGAAAATCGAGGTCACGTATCCGGACGGGAAACGTGAGACCCTTCTCAACGTGCCGCGCTACGACTTCAACTGGCAGATCGTCTACTACCAGCAGTCGCCGCTGCACCTGCCGAAAGGCACCGAGCTGCTGTTGACGGGGCACTGGGACAATTCTGCGGCGAACAAGTGGAACCCCGATCCCACGGCCGCCGTCCGCTGGGGGGATCAGAGCTGGCAGGAGATGTTGAGCGCGCCGATGGGGGTCATCATCGATCGCGACATCGATCCGAAGACGGTGGTCGAGCGCGGCGGGTTCGCGGGCGCTGGAGTGCAATGACGCGACGGGATTTCATGCTCGCCAGTGTCGCGGCCGCAGGCCTTCCGAGCGCGGCCGGCCGCACCCTGTCCAGTCCGGCGCCCGTTGTAGGCCGGACCTTGTCAGGTCCGGCGGGTCAGACCTCGTCGAATCCGGCGTCGGACCTCGCAACATTGACGGTGAAGCAGGCGTCCGAGCTGCTTCGGCGCAAGGCGACGTCGCCGGTGGAGCTCACGCAGGCGTGTCTGGCACGAATCGATCGATTGAATCGCTCGATCAACGCGTTCATCACGGTCACGTCCGAACAGGCGCTCGCCGCTGCGCGTGAGGCGGAGACCGAGATCGCGCGCGGCCGGCGCCGCGGTCCGCTGCACGGGATCCCGATCGCGCTCAAGGACAACATCGACACCAAAGGCGTGAAAACGACGGGCGCCAGCGGCGTCTTCAAGGATCGCGTGCCGAGTGACGACGCCGAGGTCGTCATTCGATTGAAGACGGCCGGCGCCGTGCTTCTCGGCAAGCTGAATCTCCACGAGTTCGCGCTTGGTGGGACGTCGTCGGTGACCTACTTCGGTCCCGTGCACAACCCATGGGCGCTCGATCGTGTCTCGGGAGGATCGTCCGGAGGCTCGGCGGCGGCCGTCGCCGCCGATATGTGTCTCGGCACGCTCGGCACCGACACTGGCGGCTCTATCCGCATCCCCGCGTCGATGTGTGGCATCGTCGGTTTCAAGCCGACCTACGGGCGCGTCAGCAATCGCGGCGTGATTCCCATGGCCTGGACCCTGGACCACGTCGGCCCGATGTGCAAGACCGTCGAGGACGCCGCGCTGATGCTGACGGCGACTGCCGGCTACGACGCGCTCGACCCGACCTGCGCGAACACGCCGGTCGCCGATTACGCTCGCGCGGTTCGAACCGACAGCTCGAAGCTTCGCGTCGGGGTCGCTCGGACGCCGTTCTTCGAGAATCTCGACCCCGAAGTGGCAAAGGCAGTCGAAACGGCGATCGAAGTCGTGCGCAAGTTGACGGCCTCGGTTGTCGACGTCCAACTGCCAGCGTCGGGTAACGTCGCCGACGTATGGAACGCCGAGATCTACGCGTACCACAGGCCGTGGATCACCAAGACGCCGGAGCTCTATCAGCAGGCGACACGCACGTTGATCGAGGGAGCTGGCCGATCGAATCTGGCGACGTACGCCGACGCACGTCGGCACGTGGACGTCGTGCGTCGCGAGATCAGGAAAGTCTTTGCCGGCGTCGATCTGCTCATCACGCCGACGCAGCGCGGCGTCGCGCCGCTGATCGCCGCGCCGCAGGCGCCGCCGGCGACGGGGCGGGGAGCGGCGCCACCGCCAGGAGCGGCGGGAGGCCTTGTCAACACCGCCGCATTCGATATCTACGGTCTGCCGACCATCTCCGTGCAGTGCGGGTTCAGCGCTTCAGGGCTGCCGATCGGTCTGCAGATCAGCGGTGACCACTTCGCCGAGTCGACCGTGCTCGCGCTCGCTCACGCCTACGAGCAAGCGACCGAGTGGCACAAGCGACGTCCGACACTCGCCTGATCGCCGCGGATCCAGCGGGCCAGCCTAACGCGTTCGCTGCACGTCTCGATACACCGCCTCGATGAACATGTCGGTCGTCCAGGTGCCGGTTGACGCGCCATAGAGCCCGTCGTAATCGATCGTCGGCCGCGCGGCCTTCACCTGTTCCAGCGTCATGCCGGCGGCCACCATCTGGCGGATGCGGTCGCGAATGATCGCCAGCATGTTGCGGTATTCGACGACGTCCGCTTCGTTGCAGATGCGGCCGTGACCGGGAATGATGCGCGTGCCTCCCTGAAAGTTGAAGCGCGGAATGGCCACGTCGATGATGTGGTTGAGCGCGTCGAGCACGCCCTGTACTGTTCCGCCTCGGGCGGTGTCGATCACCGGATACGAGACGGTCGAGAAGACGTCGCCCGTGCTGATGACATCGGAGCCACGGAAATAGACGAGCGTGTCGCCGTCACTGTGTGCCGCCGGTTGATACAGCAGCTCGATCCCTTCGCCGTTGACGTGCAGCGTCTTCTTGCGTCCGCGAAACGTGCTGCTCGGCCATCCCGCGAACGGAAACGGCGATGAGGAACCCGTCGGCGCGGACATGCGGGCCAGGACGTTTTCATGGGCGACGACCGGGGCGGCGACGATGGGTACGCCGAAGTTGCCGGCCGTATTGACCGCGGCGAGATTCAGGCCGGCCTCCGCGATGGCGGCGTTTCCTCCAACGTGGTCGCGTTCCGCGGCGGTATTCAGGACGTAGCGAACCGGCTTCGGTGACAGCTTGCGAAGCTCCGCCTGGAGCTTTGCGGTCATCGCTGCATCGCCAGAGTCCACGACCACGATCCCCTGGTCGCCGACGAGCGCGGTCACGTTCGTTGTCCCGGTGACGAGCATGTAGACATTGCCCTGGACCGGCAACACCTCCACTTCGGTGCGCTCGGGGAGCGCTGGCGTGACCGCTCGTGGCGCCGCGGCGCGCTGCTGGGCAGGCGACATCGACGGAAATGCCTGCCGCATCCGCTTGGCGTACTCGGGATACATAGTGTCCGCGCCACCGCGCGTTGCCTGCGGCGGCAGATTGAAATGGCGGGCGAACTCTGTGTGCCGCATGTCCACCGGGTAACTGGGCACCGCGTTCTCCGAGAGATCCGGCAGCTCGTCCACCGCCTCGAACGGAATCGGCGGCGGAATGGTCTGGCTCGGTGCCCACATGAAATTCGAGGTGCGGACGAACGGCTCCTCGAGATAGACGGGGTCATCGATGATCGTGACGAGCATCAAGTGCTGGTCGTGCCGGAAGAAGAACTCCGTCATCGTGCCGCGCGGGCTCGACGCGACGCCGTTGCGATGGATGTATCCCATCTTCATGTGCGTCGTCGTCACCTTCAATGCGCCTCCGTCCCACTCGCCCGTGGAGAATCCGTCCCACGTGTGTTCTGCATACGGAGACGGATGCGGACGCCCGTCCATCCAGATCGTCCGGTCCGCGTTGCCGAACAGATTCGTGATCGTGTACGCGACGAGGGCGTTCGTCAGTAGATCGATGACGGCGCGCATCCGGAAGTTCGGGAAGGGTCCACGCATCGAATACTGAGCCGGATGAGGGCGTGTCTGCAGTTCGGGCTGCGACAGAATCGACGCGTCCCAGGTTTCCGCCTTGACCCGGCCCGCCTCGTTCAACGGGAAGCCGGCGTAATCACCGAGGTCGGGCCCGGGGATCCGGTGCACCTCGTCTTCGTGGCGGGACAAGGCCGTCCACTCGCCGGCGAGATCGATCTGCGCGTTTGCGCGTGCGGCACCGGCGAGCAGGAAGCAGAGCGCCACCAGCGCATCACGTCGCCGCACGCCGCGGCGGCTGCTCATCCCACGTTTCATCGTGTCTCCTTGGAGCCCGTTGCAGGGCAGCGTGATTCTACTGCCGCGCCGAGGGTTTGCTTCTTCGGATCCGGTTATCATTTGCGCGGCGCGCGGAGGCGCTCGGATGGCTGATCGGCAGATCAACGTGAACGGGAAACGCGCGACCGTGACGGCGGCACCGGACACCCCGCTGCTGTACGTGCTGATGAACGAGCTGCAGCTGCAGGGGCCGCGGTTCGGTTGCGGCCTGGCGCAGTGCGGATCGTGCTCGGTGCTCGTCGATGGCGTCGAGCGCCGGTCATGCGTCACACCGCTGTCGGCGGTCGAAGGTAAATCGGTGACGACGCTCGAGGGTCTGCCGGCGTGGTATGCAGCCAGCAAGCGTCTCGCATCGGCTCCCGAGCTGCACCCGGTCCAGCAAGCGCTGCTCGACGAGCAGGCGCTGCAATGCGGCTACTGCTACAACGGCATGATCGTGAAGGCGGCCGAACTGCTGTCGAAGAACCCGCGACCGAGCGACGCCGAGATCCGCACGGCGATGAACGGGCACTTGTGCCGATGCGGAACGTATCCGAGCATCTTGCGAGCCGTACGTCGTGCGTCGGAGACGATGTCGGCGCCGTCCGTAGGCCGGACCTTGCCGAAGCCGCCTGGCGAAGGCGGGTCAGGTCCGGCGACGGTAACGGGAGCGACACGATGACGACGCTTCCACGGCGCGAGTTTCTCAAGGCCGGCGGCGCACTGGTCATCGGCTTCAGGCTCGGGCCGCGCCTCAGTGCGCAGGATCGCGGCTCGATTGCGGGGCCGCCGGATGCCAAGCAGATCGACACGTGGCTGGCGATCCACGCTGATAACACGGCGACGGTTTACGTCGGGTTCGCGGAGCTCGGTCAGGGTACGTCAACCGCGCTGTTGCAGATTGCGGCCGAGGAGCTCGATCTCGGCATGGAGCAGATCCGATCCGTTCGCCTGGACACGAACGTGACGCCGAACCAGGGAGGCACCTACTCCAGCGCGTCGATCGCGCGCGGTGGGCCACAGGTCCGCACGGCGGCCGCCGAGGCGCGGCTGGCGCTGTTGCAAATGGCATCGAAACGGCTCGATGCTCCGACCGATGGCCTGACGATCGCGAGAGGTGTCGTGTCGACGCGCGACGGCGCCAAGCGCGTGACCTACGGCGAGCTGATTGGTGATCGGCTCTTCAATCTGCCGTTCACCGGATCGGCACCGGTGAAGAAGCCGACGGACTACTCGGTGGTGGCGACGCGCGTCGCACGCCGCGATCTTCCGGACAAGGTCACCGGCAAGTACGTCTACATGCAACATATGCGCGCTCCGGGCATGTTGCACGGGCGTGTCGTTCGACCGCGTGGTCAACGCGCGTACGGCGTGGGAGCCAAAGTGCTCGCGGTGGACGAGGCGTCCATTCGCGCTATTCCGGGGGCCCGTCTGCTCCGCCGCGGCGATTTTCTTGGTGTGGTCGCAGAGAACGAATGGGATGCTGTTCGCGCCGCGCGCGCGCTCAAGGTGACGTGGCAGCCGACATCGGCGCTGCCAGGCAGCGACAAGGTCTACGAGAAGATGCGATCCGCGGCCACGCCTGAGGAAGTCGTCCTCGAGCGCGGCGACATCACAGCGGCGTCGTCGTCGGCGGCCCATGTCGTGTCGCACAAGGCGCGCGCTCCGTACCAGGCACACGCGCCTTTCGGTCCCAACTGCGCCCTTGCCGACGTCAGGGCAGACTCGGCACTCGTGATGTGCTCCACGCAGGATGTATACGCGACTCGGCGCACGCTGGCCTCGCTGCTGAAGCTTCCCGAACAGAAGGTCCGCGTTCAGTACTACGAAGGCTCGGGCACCTACGGCCACAGTTGCTACGACGATGTGGCGCAGGCGGCGGCGTTCATGTCACAGGATGCGGGCCGCCCGGTGCGCGTGCAGTTCATGCGCTGGGACGAGCACGGGTGGGACAACTATGGGCCGGCGCACGTCGGCGAGGCGCGCGCGGCAGCCGATGCCGACGGCAGGCTCGTTTCGTACGAGTACCACGGCTGGCAACACAACTGGAGCGGCACCGAGGCGTCCGCGCAGCTGGCTGGGGCGCCGCCGGTCGAGTGGGGATTCGGAGGCGGCACCGCGCAGGGCGTGCAAGGCGTAAATCGGCTGACGTGTGGCGGGATGTACAAGGTCGCGAACCTGCGTCTCGTGAATCACAAGCTTCCTGTCACCGACTACCTCAAGGCCGGCTGGCTCCGATCGCCTCTCGATCTCTCGTTTGCGTTTGCGTCGGAGCAGGCGATCGATCAGCTCGCGCATGCGGTCGGCATCGATCCGTACGAGTTCCGGCGGCGCAATATCGCGGACGACCGCTGGCTGGGCGTGCTCGATGCGGCCGCGAGAGCGGCGAACTGGACGCCGAAGCCGGCTCGCAGCGCGAGGTCAGGACGGGGAAGCGGCAACGTCGTCACCGGGCGCGGCATCGGGCTCGGGACCCATCTGCAATCCTGGGGCGGCGCGGTGGCCGATATCGAGGTGCACCTCGACACGGGTCAGGTGGTCGCCAAACACATGTATGGCGCCATCGACGCAGGCCTCGTCGTCAATCCCGCTATTGTCGAAAACCAGATCCGCGGGCAGCTGGTGCAGACGGCCAGCCGCATGTTCTACGAGCAGGTGACCTTCGACACGACTGGTGTCACCAGTGTCGACTGGTCGACGTATCCGATTCTGCGATTCGAAGAGTGCCCGGAGGTCACCCCGATCGTCGTTCAGCGAATCGACGAGCGTTCGATGGGTGCGGGAGAAGAGGTGATGGCCGCCGCCGCCGGCGCAATCGCCAACGCGTTCTTCGATGCGACCGGCGTACGCATGGAGGAATTCCCGATGACGCGCACGCGGGTCCTGGCAGCGCTCAAGCGCGCATGATCCCCGAGTACTTCCGCAACGAGCGTCAAGGATGAGCAGCGCCGCCACCGAGCTGACCGAGTGTCTCAATTGTCGTGCGTCGCTGCATGGACCTTTCTGCGCTGCCTGCGGTCAGAGAGCGACGTCGCCGCGGCCGACGCTCCACTAATTTCTGCACGACGCCACCCACGAGTTCCTGCACGTGGATGGGAAGATCCTGCAGTCGGTGAAGCTGCTGTTCACGCGGCCTGGCTTCCTCACGCGCGAGTACCTCGAGGGCCGCCGGATTCGTTACATCTCTCCGCTGCGGCTCTATCTGGTCTTCAGCGTGGCCTACTTCGCCGTATCGGCGCTCACGGCAAAGCCGCCGATCGTGAGTGACCAGGACCGCGTGGCTTCCGGGTTCCGGATAGAAGACCCCGAGACTTTTGGTCGCGTGCGAATCAGCGGCGACTTCAGCCGCTATGGCCTGCGCTGAGCTCGAGCGTGGAGGTCAGCCCCCGGTTTATCTGGATCTGCCTCGCCGCCCGGAACCTTCACCCTGGCCTCTGGGCCCACGGCCGCGACCCTGGCCCTCGCCGGGGCCTCGGCCCTCGCCACGACCACGCCCTTCGCCGCGGCCACGGCCTCGTCCTTCACGTTGGCCTTCGCCGCGCCCTCGGCCTTCGCCGCGGCCTCGGCCCTCGTCCTGCGGCTGCTGAGCGGGGGCGGTCACCGACAGCGGCAGCGCGAGCAGGCCGGTCGTGGCCAGCAGCCTTGCCAGAAAGGAGCGGCGTGACGAAGCAGGCGTCGTGGACATGCAAACTCCTCCGGTGCAGAACCGGGGGAACACTACCACAAGCTCGAGTAGAAAAGGGCGGCCCGAAGGCGGCCCCTACGATCGCGGACCATAAACTTGTCCGCCGTAGCCTTGGGCGAAGGCGGAAGGTCCGCGCCGCATCCTCACTTGAACGGCCGCCCGAAGAGCGGCCACAGGTCGTCAGTGCGACGCGGCGTGCTTGCGGAACAGGCCCTTCCAGCCTTCTTCGAACAGCGTGTAGACCGCAGGCACGAGGACCAGCGTCACCAGCGTCGATGCGAGCAGGCCGCCGATGACGACGCGAGCGAGCGGGGCCTGCAGCTCGCCGCCTTCACCCAGACCCAGGGCCATGGGCACGAGGCCGAGCATCGTCGCGATCGAGGTCATGAGAATCGGCCGCAGTCGCGTGCGGCCGCCCAATTCGACCGCGTCGCGCAGCGGCATGTTGTCACGACGGCGCAGCGTGTTCACGTAGTCGACCAGCAGAATCGCGTTGCTGACGACAATCCCGGCCAGCATGATGATGCCGATGTAGGCCTGCAGGCTGAACGGCGTGTTCGTCAGATACAGGCTCAGCACCACGCCGATCGACGCCGTCGGCACCGAGAACATGATGATGAACGGGTCGCGCAGCGATTCGTACTGCGACGCCATCACGGCGTAGACCAGCAGCACGGCCAGAATCAGCACGAGCTGCAGCTGCCGGAACGAGCGCGCCTGCTCTTCCACTTCCGAACCGAAGCCGACGGAGAAGTCCGGGGGCACGCGCACCTGACCGAGCCGAGCCTGCACGTTGTTGACCGCTTCGTTGAGCGGGACCTCGATCTCGGCGTTGACCGTGGTGATGCGCTCCATGTTCTTGCGCTGAATCTGCACCGGACCTGCCTCGCGGTTCAGGTCCATCACGTTACGCGCTGGAACGACCTGACCGCTGGGGGTGCTCAGGAGCACGTCGCCGACGTCGGCGATTTCCTGACGATCCGACGAGCGGAGGCGCACCACGATCGGGTACTCGTTGCCGCGGTCGCGGAATTGCGCCGCGTTCGTGCCCTGCACGTTGGTCTGAATGGTCGTGGCCACGCCCGACACGGTCAGACCGAGCATTGCGGCTTTCGGACGGTCGACGTGCACCGCGATCTCCGGACGGCCCTCGTCGCGCCCAATCTGCACGTCCGCGATGCCCGGCGTGTTCTCCATCATCTGGCGCGCATCGAGCGCGATGCGCCGGGCGTCGTCGAGATCGTGGCCGCGGATTTCGAGCGCCAGGCGGCTGTTGTTATTGTTGCCACCGCCGCCAAGCAGACGCGTCAGCTGCCAGTTGCCGCCGGCGGGCTGGGCGCGAACGATCACGCCCGGCAGGCCGGTGAGCTCGCGGCGCAGCGACTGCGCGATTTCATCGTTGTTGCGCTGGCGCTTGTCGCGCGGCACCAGCTGTACGCGGATCTGGCCGCGGTAGGTGTTGCTGTTTCCGCCACCGCCGTTGAAGTTGTTGCCCCCGCCGCCACCGGCGCGCGCGATGATGTTGATCTGCTCGGGCACGCGCTGGCGGATCATCTCCTCCAGCCTCAGAATGGCTTCCTCGGTGCGCTCGACGCGCGTGCCCACGGGAAGTTCGACGTTGACGTTCACTTCGCCCTCGTCGGTCTGTGGCAGCAGTTCGACCGAGACCAGCGGGTAAATGAAGAACGTCGCCGCCACGAGCGCGGCGGCGGCGCCGAGCACCGTCGGGCGGTGATTGAGCGCGAGGTGAATCAGCCGGCGGTAGCGCTCGTCCATCCCCTCGAGGAACGCCTCGCTGACGCGGAACATCCGCGCCATGATGCCGGTTTCGCGCGCTTCTTCGTCGGGCGTCTTCAGCCAGCGCGAGCAGAGCACCGGAACGATGGTGACCGCCACGAAGAGCGACATCGCGAGCGAGAACATCACGACGACGGACAGCTGGGTGAAGAGGATGCTGGCGGTGCCGGCGAGGAAGAGCAGTGGGACGAACACGGCGATGTGCGTCAGCGTCGACGCCAGAATCGCCGACCACACTTCCTCGCTGCCGTCGATGGCCGCGGTCAGCTTGTCCTTGCCCATGTGCAGGTGGCGATGCGTGTTCTCGAGCACGACGATCGCGGCGTCGACAATCATGCCGATGCCGAGCGCGAGGCCGCCGAACGTCATGGTGTTCAGCGTGAAGCCGCCGAAGTAGAGCAGCGCGAACGTGCCGATGACCGACACCGGAATCGACGTGCTGACGATCAGCGTCGATCGGAAGTCGCGCAGGAACGCGAAGATGATCAGCACGACGAGGACGCCGCCGATCATGGCGTGCTCCTTGACGTTGCCGATGGCGCGCTCGATGAACACGGCGTTGTCCTGCGTGACGATCATGCGGATGCCGGACACCTCGCCACCGTTGACCCTCGCGACTTCCGCGCGAACCAGTTCGGCGATCTCGACGGTGTTCTTGCCGGACTGCTTCTGCACCTGCAGCTGCACGGCCGGCTTGCCGTTGATGCGCATGAACGAGCGCCGCTCTTCGGTGGAGTCCTCCACATTGGCGATGTCGCGCAGGTAGACCGGGACGCCCTGCCGCGTCATGACGACCAGGTTCCGGATGTCCTCGAGATTCTGGAACTGGCCCTGGCTGCGCACGAGGAACGTCGAATCGCCCTGGTAGATCTCGCCGAGCGGCGTGTTCTGGTTTTCGCTCCGCAGCGCCGACACCACCTGGTTGACCGACAGGTTCAGCGCCTGGATCTTCTCCTTCGAGAGATCGATGTGGATCTGGCGGCGCAGGCCGCCGTTCACGGTGACGGCGGCGACGCCATCGAGACGCTCGAACCGTGGGGAGATTTCGTTTTCGGCGATTTCGCGCAGGGTCACCGGGTCGAAGTCACCTTCGACGCCGATCTCGAGCACCGGCAGCGAGTTCGAGTCGAACTTGAAGATCGTCGGCGGATCGGCGTCTTCGGGCAGACGGTTGCGGATGCGATCGAGTCGCGTGCGCACTTCGTCGGCCGCCTCCCCGAGGTCCTCTCCGAACTCGAAGTTCAACTGGATCTGGCTGTTGCCTTCCGACGACGACGAGTTGACCCGGACGAGACCGGGCACGGCGCTGACCGCCTGCTCGATCGGTCGCGTGATCAGCTCTTCCATCTCGAGCGGGCCGACTCCGGTGTAGGTGGTGCGCACCGTGAGTGTCGGCTGCTCGAATTCCGGCATCAGGTCGACCGGAAGCCGCGTCAGCGAGAGAAGCCCGAGCAGCGTGACGACCGCGCTGATCATGAACATCGTGACCGGGCGGTGGATGGCTAAACGAGGAATGCTCATACGTCGACTCGTATCAAAGCGCCTGACCTGACAAGGTCGGGCCTACCGTTATTGAGACTGCGCGCCACCGCGCCGGAACTGACCATCGCCGCCGCGACGGCCACCTTCGCCGAGGCTACGGCGGCCAGGGAACTGCGCGTCGCCCGTCCCTCTGAACTGCCCGTCACCACCGCGACGAAACTGACCGCCACCGGTGCCTTCGGTGCCTTGACCGGAACGGGCACCCGTCTGCGCGCTGGCGGCAGCGTTACCCGCGCCCTGGCCGCCTTGCGCGGCGTCGCCGCCGCCGCCGCGGCGTCCGCGGCCGTTGCCTTGTCCGGCGAGCAGGATGCGATCGCCGTCTCGTAAACCGCCCGCGCCCGTGGTGATCACCCGATCGCCTTCGTTGATGCCGTCGATGATTTCGATGATGTCCTGCTGCTCGGATCCAGGCTGGACCTGGCGGAACACGGCGGTGTTGTCCGGCTGCGGCAGGAACACCCCCCGACGGCCACCAAGGTCGATCACCGAATTGGCCGGCACGACCAGCGCATCCTTCCTCGTATCCGTGGTGATCCCCACTCGCGCATACATGCCGGGCTTCAGGCGATAGTCAGGATTGGCAATCTCGACTTCGATCGGAGCGGTTCTGGTCGCCGGGTCGAGCACCGGGGAGACGCGTGCGATGCGTCCCTTGAACGTCTCGCCCGGAAAGGCATCGACCTGGGTGTTGGCGGGGTCGCCCTTCTGCAACTGCTTCAAGTCCTTCTCGACGACATTGACCACCAGCCGCACACGCGTGATGTCCACGACTTCCAGAATCGGGTTGTTCTGGTTGACGAAGGCGCCCGGATCCATCAGCCGCTTCGAGACGAATCCATTGACCGGCGACTGGATGACCGTGTTGGCGACGTTGATCTTCAGCTCGTCGAGGCGCGCCTTGGACTGCGCGTTCTGCGCTCGCGCGAGATCGAGCTGCGCGATGGCCGCCTGGTACCTCGCTTCGTTGTCGTCGAGCGTCTGCTTGGGCAGCAGCTGCCGCTGGTACAAGTTGCGTGAACGCTCGACGCTGGTTTCCGCGAGCTTCAGATCCGCTTCGCGCTGACGAATCGTCGCCTGCGACACGTCCTGTGCCGCGACCGCCTGCTTCACCTGCTCGACGAGCTCGAAGTCCTCGATCTTGGCCAGCCGCTGACCCATGCCCACACGGTCACCGAGCCGGACGAACACGTCCTGCAGACGACCTGCGGCGCGCGGAGCGACCGACACCGTGGCCTCGCCAATCAGGTTGCCGACGACCGTGATTTCCTCGGCGATGGATTGCTTGTGCGCGACCGCTGTTTCGACCGTCATCGGCGGACGGCCAAAGCCGCCACCGCCGCCCCCGAATCCACCGCCGCCGAATCCGCCTCCGCCACCACCACCGCCACGTCGGCCGCGGCCGCCCGCCTGCTGCTGGTCTCCACCCTGCCCCTGCGCGCCCTGGTTCTGTCCTGCCGCTTGCGCCGACTGGCTCCGGAACATCCCGGAGTAGAACGCGATGCCGGCCAGCGCGGCGACGGCAATGACGACGATGATGACGAATTTCTTCATGAGATCGGAACGACCGGTCCTCCGAAAGGCGTCGCTGATTAATTGCCGCCGGCGTTACCACCGCCGCCACCGGCGGCGATCGTCTGCACCGTGTTGCCGCCGCGAGCGGCAGGCGCCTGTTGCACGCGCTCGTAGTCGACGAGCGCGCGACGGTAATCGAGCAGCGCGCGCAATTCCGTGTTCTGCGCGGTCGCGAGATCGCGCTGCGCCTGCACGACGAAGAAGTTGGTGGACAGTCCGACCTCGAAGCGGCTTTGCTCCGCATTCAGTCGCGTCTCCGACAGTTCCCGCGCCACGGTTGCCGCTTCGTAGCGCTTGAGGCTGCTTTCCACCTGCAGTGCCGCGTTGGTCACGTCGGTGGCCACCGTGAGCTCCAACGAGCGCAGCTGGGCCGCGGCCTGATTCCGCTGCACGCGACCGCGCGCGTAGCTGGCGTCAGCCTGGCTGCCGCCAATCGGGTAGCTGACGTTCAACTGGAGCTGCCAGATCGGATAGTCGCGATTGAACAGCGTGCTCAGCGCCCGGCTGTACCCGTAGTCAATCGTGCCGATCACCGGACTCTGAAGGTTGTTCCCGGAGCGCAGGAACTGGGTGCCGCCCAAGCCCTGTGCCTGATAGTTCGCGACGAAGTCAATCTCCGGCAGCGTCAGGTTGCGAAGAAGCTTGAGCGTGATGTCATTGCTCTCCACGGTCTTGCGCGCCGCGTCCAGATCGGTGCGGCCCTGCAACGCATTCCGAACGGCCGCTTCCACATCGAGCGGCTCGGGACGGAACGTCGGCCGATCGACCGGCTCCAGGGTCGAACGCCACAGCGGATCGTCGGTCCCATTGACAATCAGCCGCTTCAGCGCCAACTCCGACGTTCGCAGCGTCGCTTCCGCTTGTGCGACTGCCTGTCGGCGCGATGCCGCTTCGGCTTCCGCCTGCACGACATCGAGCGGTGCCATGGTGCCCACTTCTACGCGCGCCTTGTTGTCCTCGACGAGCTTCTGCGCGAGGTCGAGCGACCCCCGGGCGACCTCGAGTGCCTGCGTTGCGTACAGCATCTCCCAGTACGCGTTCCGCACGTTGGCCACCGTTGTCGCGATTGTGCCCTTCAGCTGTACCTCGGAGATTTCACGGCTGATCGCCGTCACTTTCAGCTGCTGCCGGTTGGTGTCGATGATGAGACCGCGCAGCAACGGCTGCGTGTAACTGGCCACCAGGTTCGAGTTGTAGGTCGGGTTGAAGTTGGCGAACAGGTTGTTGGTCTTCAGTGCCTGGTTGTTCCAGGCGACGTTGAAATTGCCCCCTCCCCACGGCAGCGTCTGACCGATGCCGGCGTTGTACGTCGACGTATCGTTGGTCACGATGTTGCCGCCGTTCAACTGGTTCGTGGGCGGCTGCACGCGCGACTGCTGGAAGATCGTCGAGGTGAGCGTCGGCTTGTACGCGTTCCGCAGACGCGCGATGTTGAGGTCCTGCACCTGCGGATTGAGGCGCTCCACCGCGATATCGAGGTTGCGGTCGAGCGCGCGCATCACCGCGTCATCGAGCGTCAATTCCACCCGGGTGCCGGTGGTGTCGAGCGTGGGATTGGGACGCGTCTGTTCGGCCTCGGCGCGCGCCGCGGCGAACTGCTCGGCGGCGTTCCGGGCGATTTCAGCGATGCGGGCGCGCTCGTCCTGCTGCTGCTGAGCGAGCGCAGGAGACACCGTCGCCACACACAGCGCAACGGCACAGGGAACCAATCGAAAACACTTCTTCATGTCTACGAACCGGGTTAAGCGAGTCTTACTTCGTGGAACTGCGATCTTTGCTTGCGTCGTGGTCCTTGCCCGACCCGTGATCCTTGCTGTCGCGCTCGTCCTGCTGGTGCAGCGCGCCAAGCTTGATCCACTGATCGGTCGTGAGCAGACGGCGCATCTTGAGCAGCATCATGGTGCGCGTCTTGTTCAACTGTGCGCGTGCCGATTCCACACGATCGACCTGCTCCATGACGGCGGCGTCGCCGCCGCGCTCCATGATTCGATCGAATTCGTTTTCAGCGTCGTCGAGCGCTTTCTTGTGCGCGCGGAGCGTAGGCAGCGCGGCCTGGAAGATCTCTTCGAGGCGCTTGACCTGATCGCCGGTCAACCCCAGTTCGCGCTTGTATCGATCTGATTGCCACCACTTGAACGCCTGGGCCGAGGCCGGACCGGCGGCCATGAGGAGGACGAGAAGAAGGGCGGTAACCCGCCACACTCGAGCTATGAAATTCATGACAACTGTCGAGGATACGACTCCCCCCACAGCGACGTTTACTTCTCTGGGTGCAAAGACATACGGTAACATGCGCGGCGCGGCTGTTGCCGGCAAAAGGTGCCTGACCGACGGGTGGCATGTGCCTTGCCCTCAACAGCCGCAGACGGGCGGACGAGCTCACATCCGCCGTGGCTTGGACCGCCGCGGCACGGCGTCGGCCACCCAGGAAGGTTTATCTATGAGACGGCTCGCGGTGCTCGTGGCGATGGTCGGTTTCCTGATGATGAGCCTGGTTGTGGCGGCGCAGGAGGGCTTTACCGTCAGCGGCCGCCTTGGCGCCACCGATCAGGAAGCTCAGGAAGGTTATTTCGCCGTCGACCAGCAGACGATGATCGTCGTCAAGCCGGGCAGCGAGCTCCATGCGTATTTGAAGGGGAAGGTCGGCCGGCGGGTGCGAATCACCGTGGAGCCGGCGTCGGAGTCCGAATAGGCTTTCGATTTTTGCCTCAGTTCGAGGCAAATCTTTCCAGCGTCCGAATCACCTGATCGACCAGATTGTCGGGGGTTGACGCCCCTGACGTCAGACCGATCGCTACCTCTCCGGCTGGCAACCACCCGGTCGTCGTCACTTCCGTCTTGCTCCCGACCGGCTGGTGACGGATTTCCGACGCCGATTGCAGCGCTCCCGGCTCGGCAATGTGGTAGGTGGGGAGCTTCTCGGCGCAAATGCGGGCAAGGTTGTAGGTGTTGCTGCTGTTGTAGCCGCCGACGACCAGCATCAGGTCCAGCCGCGCGTCGGCGAGCAGCGCGATCACTGCGTCCTGCCGGTCCTGCGTCGCGCTGCAGATCGTGTCGAACGCGCGAAACCGGGTCGCCAGCTCCGCCTCGCCATGGCGGTCGCGCATGGCGGAACGGAACATCTCGCCAATCTCCAACGATTCCGAACTGAGCATCGTCGTCTGGTTCGCGCAGCCGATGCGCTGCAGGTGCAGCGCCGGATCGAATCCCGGTGAAACGGCATGCTCGAAGGTCTGCAGGAACGCCTCGCTGCTTCCTCCGTCGCGAATGTAATCGCAGACAGCAGCCGCCTCGCGATGATCGAGCACCACGAGGTAATGGCCGCGTCCGGATCGCCGTGCCTGTGACGCCGTCGCCTGCGTTTCCTCGTGCCAATACTTGCCGTGGATGACCGACGTGAACCCCTCGTCGGCGTAGCGCTTCACGTTCTTCCAGACGTTCAGCACCGAGCCGCAGGTCGTGTCGACCAGCGTGCAGCCGCGGGCCTCGAGATCGAGCAGGAGCTCCACGGTGATCCCGAACGCGGGAAGAATCACCACGTCGTCAGGCGTCAACGCGCCGACCGACTGGCCAGGATCGCTGAGGAAACGGATGCCCTGGGCGCGCAGCTGATCGTTGACGTGCGGGTTGTGGATGATCTCGCCGGTCAGATACACGACGCGGCTCGGAAATCGCTTCCGTGCCTGGTAGGCGTAGTCGACGGCGCGATCGACGCCGTAGCAGAAACCGAACTCGCGGGCCAGATGCAGTGACAGGCGCCCGGACCGATAGCGGTAATCGGTCTCCTTGATGCGGGCGACGAGGTCGCTGTGATAGCTGTCGGCGAGGACGTGTGCGACCTCGTGTTTGAGGTCCAGGCCCTTGCGGAAGATTAACGAACTTCCCATGCGCGCGGCGTCAGGGCATCCAGCGGTCGAAGCGCCACGGGACCGCCGCGGTCGATGGCCGCCTCGATCTGGCCGAGGAACTCGTCGTCGGTCATCACCGGGGTGACATCGCGCATGGTCGTCGCGGCGATCTGTTGCCTGACCGCCGTCCGGGCGACGGTGGTCGGCCGACGGATTCCACTGAAATCGTGCGACAGGTGGCCGGCCGCGAGGCCGACGATGAGTCCAGCCGCTGCGGCCGCCGCAACCCAGCGACTCATCGGACGCGTCCGTGCGGACAAGGTGTCGTGACTGTGTCCGGCGGGGAAGGCGATGACGCGTCCCGGCCGGCCGTTCTGATCGATCCGGGCGAGGATGCGCGCCTGCTGTCGCGACAGGCGATCGGCCGGGAACGCGGCATCGGCTTCGGCCGTCGCGGCGGTGTCGATCTCGTTCAGGAGGGACGCGAGCTCGGTGCGTCGGACCTCGCATTCGGAACACCCGGCCAGGTGCTGCTCGTCCGCCGGCGACACCGGTCCGCTCAGACACAGGTCGATGAGGCGGTCGTCTGTCAGATGTCTCCGGTTCATACGAGTGACCTTTCGCGCGAGAGCAGGGTGCGCAACTTTCGAACCGCCCGGAACAAATGGACCCGCACCGTTGCTTCGCTGAGCCCGAGCGCCTGGCTCACTTCCGCCGTGCTCTGCTCTCCGACGTGGCAGAGCGTGAACACCGTCCGCTGCCGATCCGGCAGCTGCTCCACGGCCGCCGCGATCTCGCGCGCGCGCTCCTGTCCGAACGCTTGCGCGCCCGCCCCGAAAACCGCTTCGCGCGCGAGCGCCTGGCCGATCAGCGGCCGAAGCCGGCCCCTCACCTCATCCGCGACTCGCAACCCAGCCTCGCCGCCCTCTGGGCATAACTCGATCCGACCAGCACCGGACGGGTCTCGAAACCGAGCTGCGCCAGCTGCTCGGCGAGCCCGCTCACGCGTGAGGCGAGTCCGCCGGCGCGCGCGTAGGCGTCAGGACCTTCGAACGACAACAAGTGAAATTGCATGGTGACATCCTCCGCCTGCTGTACGTCGCAGGGCCGGCACTGTTTCAGCACCGTAACCGCGCGGCGATCTGCGCGGGCGGCGAGCGCGCGCGGAAACGCGAAGGCCCCGCGCCGCGTAGCAAGGGTGGAAAACGCGCTTTCGCGCACAACCCAGGTCCGCCCCGATGACACCAAAGTTCCAGCATCCGCTGTCCCTCGCCCTCGCGCTCAGCTGCGCGGCCCAATCCGGACTCGCGCACGCCGCACCACCCGCGGCGCGCTCCGCCGAGGCGGCAGCCGTCGCGGCGACGCAACAGACGCTGACCCTGAGCGGGGCCCAGCTGGCGATCGCGGCGATCGCGGCCAAGGCCAAGGCGCTTGGCGTCACGGCCACGGTCGCGGTCGTCGATGGGGGAGGGAACTTGATCGCGCTCGCGCGCGGCGACGGCGCGTTTGCGGCGGGGGCGAAAGTTTCGTTCGGCAAGGCGCGCACGGCCGCGCTGTTCCGAAAACCGACCACGTTCTTCGAGGATACGATCCGCAAAGGGCGCACGCCGATGATCGCGCTGGATGATTTCACGCCGCTGCAGGGTGGCGTGCCGATCCTCGTCCGCGGCGAGCTGCTCGGCGCGATCGGCGTGAGCGGCGCCAGCAGCGCCGCGCAAGACGAAGAGTTCGCGATCGCCGGCGCGAACGCCTTGCTCAGCGCACTCGGCGCTGAAGCGATCACCTCCAACACCGCCGCCCCGGCCCACTAGAGCGCCGAATGGAGAAGCTCATGCGCCTCAAGATCTTGCTACTCGGTATCGCGCTCGCCGCCATCGCCCCCACCAGCCTCGCGCTCGAGGCGGATCGGCCCGCGCGCTCGAGGTGGGCTTCCGCCG
>Ga0081539_10002121_pt1 | contig 29391 bp, 24 predicted proteins | sample TabmetS4T2R2_FD_71023 | JGI IMG/M metagenome (GOLD analysis project Ga0081539, IMG submission 71023) | Tabebuia heterophylla rhizosphere microbial communities from the University of Puerto Rico - S4T2R2 | ecosystem: Host-associated > Plants > Roots > Rhizosphere ... | reverse complement strand
CGGGGAGTCGGGCAGACATGAAGGCGTCTCCCCCGTCCGGGGGGGGGGGCGGGCCGGCCAGTGGGCGGGGGCGGGGGAGGGGTCGGTCGATCTTGAGCGCTGCAGCCTTGACCCCTCCCCGATCGGCTTCGCCGACCGTCCCTCCCCTGAGAGGGGAGGGCGACGCGTTGACCCCCGCATCTTCGCCGGCATCGCGGCTCTCGCCGCCATCGCGCTGCTGATCGGCGGCGCGTTTGCCGGGCTGATCGTCGAAGGCGTCGCAAATCTGCTCGCGGCCGCGGATGCGTTCGACCAGTACTTCGTCCGCATCGCCGTCTTCACGCTTTGGCAGGCAGCGCTATCGACCCTGTTGTCGGTGGGGCCCGCAATTCTGATCGCCCGGGCGCTGTCACGCCACCCGGCTTTTCCTGGCCGGAGACTGATCTTGGGCCTGTTTGCTCTACCGCTCGCTCTGCCGGCGATCGTCGCGGCACTCGGCGTTCTGTCGCTGCTCGGCCGCGCCGGCTATTTCGCCGGCTTATTGTCATGGCTGTCGGGCAATGGCTGGCCGGGCATTTACGGCTTGTCTGGCATCCTCGTCACGCATGTCTTATTCAACCTGCCGCTCGCCACGCGTTTCCTGCTGGCCGCACTCGACACCGTGCCCGCCGACCAATGGCGGCTGGCCAGTCAACTCGGGATGGGCGCAGGGCCGTCGTTCCGGCTCATCGAATGGCCCGCGATGAAAGGCGCGGTGCCGGGCGTCGCCGGCCTGGTCTTCATGCTCTGCGTGACCTCATTCACCGTCATTCTCACGCTCGGCGGCGGGCCGGCTGCGACCACGCTGGAGGTCGCGATCTACCAGTCGCTGCGCTTCGATTTCGATCCCGCGCGCGCCGTGGCCCTCACGCTCGGCCAGGTGGTACTCACGATCGCGGCCGTCTGGCTGCTGACCAAGCTCGGCGGCGATCCCGCGCGAGAGACCAATCTGGCCGTCTCGCCACGCCGCTATCTCACCGCATCGGCCGCCGAAACGCTGGCCAACGCCGTGCTGATCCTGGCTGCATCCATCTTTGTGCTTGGCCCGATCGCGGCTGTCGTCGCCTCCGGCCTCTCCGCCGACCTCGGCAGGCTCGCCGGCGAAGCCGCGGTTCGCAGCGCCACCCTTACCAGTTTCATCCTCGCGACCCTCTCCGGCCTGATCGCGGTGCTGCTCGCGCTGGCGCTCACTCAAACCCGGCACGCCCTGGCAAGGAACAGGCGCGGTGGGGCGCGCTCGCTGCTCGAATATGCAGTCGATACCGGCTCCGGTTTCGTGCTGGTCGTACCGCCGATCGTGATCGGCGCCGGGTGGTTCATCCTTTTCCGCTACATCGGCGACGTGTTCCTGATCGCACCCTTCATGGTGGTTGCCGTGAATGCCGTGATGGCAATGCCGTTCGTCGTGCGCGCGATCAGGCCTGCTCATGACGCAGCCGCGGAACGCCACGACCGGCTCGCCGCCTCGCTTGGCATAAGTGGCTGGAATCGCTTTCGTCTGGTCGACTGGCCGTCGATCAGACGACCGCTTTTCACCGGTTTCGCCTTTGCCATGGCGCTGTCGCTTGGCGATCTCGGCGTGATCGCGCTGTTCGGCTCCGATGCGGTCAAGACGCTGCCCTACCTGCTTTATGAGCGCATGGGCAGCTACCGCACCGCCGATGCGGCAGGATTGGCGCTCATAATTGCGCTTTTCTGTCTCGGCTTGATGGCATTTGCGGACCACTCCTCCAGGGAACCGACGTGGATAGCGCGCTGAGCAGGAGAGCGGCCGTGCGCCTCGACGGCGTCGCGTTCAGCTATGGCGGGGCGACCTTCAGCTTCGACGTTGGCTTTGCCGCGGGTGCGATCACGGCGGTCCTCGGACCGAGCGGGTCCGGCAAGTCGACATTGCTCAATCTGATTGCCGGCTTCGAGACACCGGCGAGCGGTCGCGTGCTGATCGGCGAGGTCGACGTAACCGGGCAGCCGCCCTCAGCGCGGCCTGTCTCGATGATCTTCCAGGAAAACAACCTGTTCGCCCACCTCGATGTCGCAGCCAATGTCGGGCTCGGCATTTCGCCGGCCCTGAAGCTCCGCGCCTCGGACCGCGACAGGATCTCGGTTGCGCTGGAGCGCACCGGCCTTGCCGGCAAGGAAAAGCGGCTGCCGCGCGAGCTTTCGGGCGGCGAGCGCCAGCGCGTCGCGCTGGCCCGGGCGCTGGTACGCGAACGGCCTGTATTGCTGCTCGACGAACCTTTCGCGTCGCTCGGTCCGGCACTTCGGGACGAAATGCTCGACCTGATCGTTTCCGTGCAGCGGGAACGCCAGATAACGACGCTTCTCGTCACACATCATCCTGACGATGCGAACCGCGTTTCGCAGCGCATCGTTTTTCTGGAGGAGGGAAAAGTGGCCGCCGAAGGCGAGACCGGGCGGTTCTTCGGCACGCAGAGCCCCGAGCTTTTCAAGCGCTATGTGGGCGCCGAGCAGGATCGTACACAATCACGGGAAGTTGCCCGCAAGCGGACATAATTTACACGCAAACAGCGAAAGGGGGACACCTCGTTCTTGTAACGGCGGGCGTATTGGCGCAAGAGCGGAGAGGGCTTTGTATTGCTTGCGGCCACAGACGTGGCCAAGACCCCCAAGAGGCGAAAGGAAGACGTTCTGCTGCCACGCATGACGGACCTTGACGATTGGATAGCGCCGGTACGGCAAAGCCTGCGTTTTGCCGCGGCGACGGGGGCTGCCGGGCTGCTCGCGGGCTGCCAGATGCTCGGCGTCGGTGGCGAGGTGCGCGAGCAGGCTTTCCAGCCGTCGGACAATCCCGTCACCGTCGACAATGTCAGCAAGAACGACAAGCTGGCAGCACTTGCCAGGGACCAGCATCCAAGGATCCTCGCCACCTATGGCGGCGAATATTCCGATCCCAAGCTCGAGCGTATGGTGGCGAAGGTCGTCGGCAATCTCACCTTGGTCTCGTCAAATCCCAGCCAGACCTACCGAATCACCATCCTCAACTCGCCCAACGTCAACGCTTTCGCGCTGCCCGGCGGCTATCTCTATGTGACGCGCGGCCTGCTCGCACTTGCCAATGATTCGGCCGAGCTCGCTGCCGTGATCGCACATGAGATGGGGCATGTGACCGCCAATCACGGCTTGGCGCGGCAAAAAATGGAGGCCGAGGAGGCGCTCGCCACCAAGGTCGTGTCGGACGTGCTCGGCGAGTCGCCGAGCACCAAGGCGGCCCTGATCCGCGGCAAGCTCAGGCTTGCGCAGTTCTCGCGCAACCAGGAGCTGGAGGCCGACGCGATCGGCATCAAATCGTCAGGCAGCGCTGGTTATGATCCGTTTTCCGCGTCGCGTTTCCTGCAGTCGATGTCGGCTTACAGCGACCTGCGCAGCGTTACGGGCGCAGCAGACGCCAGCCTCGACTTCCTGGCAAGCCATCCCAATGCGCCGCAGCGCATCGACTTGGCGCTGCGCCATGCACGTCAGTTCGGCGCGCCAGGCATTGGCAACCGCGACCGCGATGCGTTTTTGGCCGGCGTGGACGGCATGCTGTTCGGCGATACTCCGGAGGAAGGTTATGTGCGCGGCACCACCTTCCTGCACCCGCGGCTCGGAATCTCCTTCTCGGTGCCGGTGAATTTCGTGATCGACAACTCGGCCGCGGCGGTCACTGCGACAGGCCCGGGGGACATAGCGGTGCGCTTCGATGGCGTGGCAATCGACAAGAACATCCCGCTCAGCGATTACTTGAAGAGCGGCTGGGTGGCCGGGCTTGAGGAGTCGAGCGTTCGCGCCGAGACGATCAACGGCAACGAGGCTGCGATCGCGCGCGCGGAAGCCGGGGGGTGGCGTTTCGATATCACGGTTATCCGCGCCGGCGGACAGGTCTACCGGCTGTTGACGGCTGCCCCGCAGCAGAGCCAGCAGCTCGACGAAGTCGCCCATTATGTCGGGACAAGTTTCAAGATACTGACCGACGCGGAGAAGTCGGCTCTGAAGCCGCTGCGCATCAAGGTCGTGACCGTCAAGCCGGGCCAGACGGTCGGCACGCTGGCCGCGGCCATGAGCGGCGTCGACAAGAAGCTGGAACTGTTCCGCGTGCTCAACGAGTTTGCGCCGGGCGCCGGGGTTTCCGCAGGCGACAGGGTGAAGATCATCACCGACCAATATTGAGTACTGCCGGGTACGGCGTGCCGGCGGGTATGGCAGCTCGTCTGCTGCAGTCTGTTCCTTCGGTTGCCTCCTGCTCTATCATGACGGCGCAGGCGCCCCGGAAGGAATCAGACATGCCATCGCTGAGTCTCAGAGTTAACCTCGATCCCGAGGGCCGCATCGGGCCGGGCAAGATCGAATTGCTCGAGCAGATCGCCGCCTTCGGCTCGATCTCGGCCGCGGCACGGCGCATGGAGATGTCCTACAAGCGCGCCTGGGATCTGGTCGAGGAGATGAACCGGCTCTTCGGCAAGCCGGTGGTCGCAGCGCAGACGGGCGGCAAGAAGGGCGGGGGGGCGCAGCTCACCGCCATCGGGCTAGCGATCGTAAGCCGCTATCGTGCCATCGAGCGCGCTGCGACTTCCGCGGCGGAACCGCACATGAAGGCGCTGCAGGCGGAGATCGAAGCGGGCTGAACGGCCGCCGCTCGCAGCACGGCTCGTACTCAATAAATTGTGAGGCTCGCTTCTCCGGCGGGAAGGCGCCGCAGCTGGCCGAGTTCGCCCGCAGGCACGCGGGACATTTGTTCCTCGCGGGCGCGGACATGCCAAAACAGTTGCCGGATATCCGCGCTGCGGACGCCATCGCGCGCCATCACGGTCCGAATGATCGGTTCGCTCAACAGATCCTCGAGGGTTGCCTCGCGCTGGTCGGTCATTTTTCGCCTCCCTTGCGGCTTCGGGAATTGCGGCGGAGCATAGATGCAAACAATGGCCGGCCGATGGCCATCAGGTGACAATTGGACGACAGTGTCGTCGGCTACGGCTCGTGATCTCTCAATGCCTGCGCGAAAGTTGTCGCGTCGCGGCTTCGAGCCCGGCGAGCGTGAGCGGATACATGCGTTCGCCGAAGATCTGCCGGATCGTGCCAATCGAGTGCGTATAACTCCAGTGACGCTGGTCGGTCGGGTTGATCCACACCGCATTCGGCCATTGGGCGAGAAGGCGCTGCAGCCAGACGCTGCCTGCCTCCGGGTTCCAGTGCTCGACCGAGCCGCCCGGCTGGGCGATCTCGTAAGGGCTCATGGACGCGTCGCCGACCACGATCACCTTGTAATCGCCGGCGTATTTGTGGAGGAGGTCGAATGTCGCGATACGCTCCGACTGCCGGCGGCGATTGTCCTTCCACACCGTCTCATAGAGGCAGTTGTGGAAGTAGAAATATTCGAGATGCCGGAATTCGGCGCGCGCCGCCGAAAACAGCTCCTCGATGACGCGGACATGCTCGTCCATCGATCCACCAACATCGAAGAACATCAACAGTTTCACCGCGTTGCGCCGCTCCGGCCTGGTCTGCACGTCGAGATAACCGTGCTCGGCGGTGGCGTGGATGGTGCCCGGCAGGTCCAGTTCCTCCTCGGCGCCTTCGCGCACCCAGCGCCTCAGCCGCTTCAGCGCCACCTTGATGTTGCGCGTGCCAAGCTCGACCGTGTCATCGAGGTTCCTGAACTCGCGCTTGTCCCAGACCTTCACCGCGCTGCGGTTGCGGCCTTCGTGCTGGCCAATGCGCACGCCTTCGGGATTGTAGCCGTAGGCGCCGAAGGGCGAGGCGCCGGCCGTGCCGATCCATTTCGAGCCGCCCTGATGGCGGCCGTTCTGCTCCTCCAGCCTTTTCCTCAATGTTTCCATGAGCTTGTCGAAGCCGCCAAGCGCCTCGACCAGTTTCTTCTCCTCATCCGTGAGGTGCTTCTCGGCGAGCCGGCGCAGCCAGTCCTCGGGGAGGTTGGCGACATCGACTGCGGACTGGCCGGACAGAGCCTCCATGCCTTTGAAAACATGGGCGAAAACCTGGTCGAAGCGGTCGATATGGCGCTCGTCCTTCACCAGGGCGGCGCGCGCCAGATAGTAGAAACCCTCGACGTCGTAAGTAATGAGATCGGCCTCAATTCCCTCGAGCAGGATCAGGTACTCACGCAGCGTCACCGGAACGCGCGCCGCCTTCAGTTCGAGGAAGAAAGGGATGAACATGGCTGTTTATAGCAAATCATACTCGATGAAGCCCGTCCGTCGAGCCACATGATCGTAGAGCTTACGGGCGGTGGCGTTGGTCTCGTGGGTCATCCAGTAGACGTTTTTCACGCCGACCTTGCCGGCTTCGTCCTGCACGGCCTTGATCAGAGAGCGGCCGACGCCTTTGCCGCGCACGTCGGAATCCGCAAACAAATCCTGCAGATAGCAGTTGTTGACAAGCGACCAGCAGGAGCGGTGATAAAGATAGTGCGTCAGGCCGACGGCCGTACCCTCGAGTACGGCTATGAAGCCTTTCGGCTCGAACTCGCCCGGTGAAAAGAGGCGCCGCCAGGTGGTGTGGTAAACCTCCTCGGGAAGCTTGGTCTCGTAGAATTCGAGATACGCGTTCCAGAGGCGCCGCCAATCGGCGTGGTCGGACTGCTCCAGCGGTCGTACGATCAAAGCCATGGATTTTCCTCGCGGGTCTCGAATGGCGCCCAAGCGTAACGCGCGGTACGGCAACTGTACTGTAACGGACGGTACGGCGGTCGGTTTGAGCCAGCGGCCTATCTGTTCCTGACCACGATGCAGGCGCCGCCGGCGGTGCGCAGCTTGCGGCAGATGGCGTTGGCATTGGCGCGATCGTCGATGCCGACCCTGACGGCGTAGATGCCTGCACGGCCGAGCGGTGTGCGGACGCGGCTCACGACCGCCTCGTTGTCGGCAAACAACCCGCCGTAACGCGCCTGAATCCGCTGCCATTGCCGAACCGCGGCGCTGCGCCTGAAGTTGCCAGCGACCTGGATCCCCCACGGCTTCACATTGATGGTGGCCATGGCGATGGTTGTGGATTGAATTGCCGGCAGGCGCCGGCATGAATTAAAAAAACTGTCTTTCGGATCAAGAGGTTGGACAGTTCCGGCGTAGGCGGCCTCCGAGAATTTGTCCACAGGCTCCCCCATGATGTCCAAAACGTAGTTTTCCGTCTCGATTGGAAGGAAGCCACCGGAGGAAAGCCAACGGGACACGCGGTTCTCGCCGGCGTTGTAAGCGGCCGCCGCGAGCCCGAGATTTCCGTAGCTCGTTCTAAGCTCCGAAATATAACGCGCCGATGCCGGGATCGCCTGGCCAATGTCGAAGGAGTCCTTAAGACCGCGCATGGCGGCCGTGCCGGGCATGAACTGGGCGATGCCCTCGGCGCCGGCCGGGCTCACCGCATTGGGATCGAAGCGGCTCTCCTTCCAGATCAGCCGTGCAAAAAAATCCGGCGAGAGGTTTTCGGCTCGGGCATGCGTCTCGATGAGGTAACAGATGCGGCCGATACTGACAGGCAAGCTCTTGCCGGGCGGGTCGGCAAATGCTGAGCCGGCAAATAAGATGCCGGAAAGGAATGCGAGCGCCGCTTTCAGTCCGCGGCCCAAAGGCTACTCCGCCGCCTGCCTGCCGCGGCCGAAGCGCTGCTCGATGTAGTCGGCGACGAGTTTCTGGAACTCCTGGGCGATCGCCGGGCCGCGCAGCGTAACCGCCTTCTTGCCGTCGATGAAGACAGGCGCGGCCGGCATCTCGCCGGTGCCGGGAAGCGAGATGCCGATGTCGGCATGCTTGGATTCGCCCGGACCGTTGACGATGCAGCCCATGACCGCGACCTTGAGCGCCGCGACGCCCGGATATTGCTCGCGCCAGACCGGCATGTTCCTGCGTATGTCGGACTGGATGGTCTCGGCCAGTTCCTGGAACACGGTCGAGGTCGTGCGGCCGCAGCCGGGGCAGGCCGCGACGATCGGCACGAACTGGCGGAAGCCCATGGTCTGCAGCAGTTCCTGCGCGACCTGCACCTCGCGCGTGCGGTCGCCGCCCGGCTCGGGCGTGAGCGAGATGCGGATCGTGTCGCCGATGCCCTGCTGGAGCAGGATGCCCATCGCGGCCGACGAGGCGACGATGCCCTTCGAGCCCATGCCGGCCTCGGTGAGGCCGAGATGCAGGGCGTGGTCGGAGCGCTTGGCGAGCTCGGCATAGACGGCGACGAGATCCTGCACCTGGCTGACCTTGGCCGACAGGATGATCTTGTCGCGCGGCAGGCCGATCTCTTCGGCAAGTTCGGCTGAAATCAGCGCAGACTGGATGATCGCCTCGCGGGTAACCTCGATCGCAGTGAGCGGCGAACTCTTCTTTTGATTGTCGTCCATCAGGCGCGTCAGCAACTCCTGGTCGAGCGAGCCCCAGTTGACGCCGATGCGCACGGGCTTGTCGTTCCTGATTGCGGTCTCGACGATCGCGGCGAACTGCTTGTCCTTCTTGTCCTTGAAGCCGACATTGCCAGGATTGATGCGGTATTTGGCGAGCGCTTCGGCGCAGGCCGGATGGTCGGCGAGCAGCTTGTGGCCGATATAGTGGAAGTCGCCGATCAGCGGCACGTCGATGCCCAGCCGGTCGAGCCGCTCCTTGATCTTCGGCACGGCGGCCGCGCTCTCGTCGCGATCGACCGTGATGCGCACCAGCTCCGAGCCGGCGCGGTGGAGCGCGGCGACCTGCGCGACGGTGGAGTCGACGTCGGCCGTATCCGTGTTGGTCATCGACTGGACAACGACAGGCGCTTCGCCGCCGACGGCGACACCGCCTACGTCGACCGCAACCGAAGCGCGGCGCGGAAAGGGAGATGCAAAGTATCCGGCCATAACGGGCCTCTTGCCGGGAAATCTAGCATTGAGGTGGCGGAGACCGGAGAAGATGTCAATGGCCCGCGAGCAGCTTCGATCGCGCGGCCAAAGACTTGAATATCCCGGGCGACCAATATCCTCTGCCGCCGCGCGGGCGGCTCGGCAGAACGGCTCGCCCGGTCTGTGCGCCGGCTGTCCAGCCAATCCAGACCAGCACCAGGATGGTAAGAACCAGGACGGCCAGGAAGAAACGGGCAAGCGAGCTCACGGAAGCACCACATCATCAACAACGTTGGGGGCGGCTCGTGCATGAGCGGCAATCGATAGGTGATTGCCCGGTTGCAGACGGACAGTTGAGCCGCCTCGACAAGATGATACTGAACCCCAGACGTATCGGCGTCGTGCCGGTCGACACGGGCCATGAAACCGGGATGTTTCAAGGTAAATTGGCCGTGTCGGCTTTTTCCACGACATGCAGTTTCAGGCGTCGCCTTCCACGGTCGACCTGCCGCGCCACCATTCGGCCGGCTGGACGCAAGGTACCCCGATCGGGAAAGGCAGCGACAGTCGGCGGCGGTCCGGCCATCACGCCGGCGCAGATTTCCACGGCTTCGCGCTCCCGAAATCGGTCCCCACTTTCCAGAGACCTGCTCCAAGGCATGCTGAACGAAAACGGGGCTGCGATTATTTCCAAAAGACCGCATATCGTTCGAGGTCGCCAGCGCGGCTGAACGCAACGGTTTTCGCTCTCTGGAAGGCCAAAGGTCGGTCCACTATCCCAGATCGACCGGCGTCTTGGTCTGCAGGCCGGGTTCGGCCCAGTCCGTGGGGCGAACGACCATGCGGTGCACCTTGGGCGGCTCGGCGCCGCTGTGCAACGCGTTGACGCGGTCGGCAACGCCAGCGTCGGCCTGGGTGCGACGCTGGTTGTGGCGGATGTAATCGTCCCAGGTCGGCACATGGTAGGACTCGATCCACAGCTCCGGCCGCTCAGTGTCGCGCAGCAGCTCCCATTGCCGGGCGCCGTCGCGCCGCCGGATGCGCCGCCGCTCGGCCATCGCTTCCAGAAAAGCCCGCGTATCGTCCTCCCGGATGATGTATTCGATGAGCACCGCGACGGGGCCGCTGCGCCCACGCAGGTCAAGAGCGAGCGCCGGCACCTGGAAGCGGTTGAGCGGGTCGAGATTGTCCGGTGTCTTGTGGGGCAGGGCCAGCCTCAGTCCGACTGCCGCGCCGCCGATCATGAGCACGGCCGCGCAGAGCAGGGCTGTGGCGACTCCGTACTGATCGGCCACGAGTCCCCATATCCAGCTGCCCAGCGCCATGCCGCCGAACGTGGCGGTCTGGTAAAGGGCGAGCGCACGGCCGAGCACCCAGCGCGGCGTGGAGAGCTGGACGGTCACGTTGAACATGGCGAGTGCCAGCACCCAGCAGGCGCCGCCAATGATCGCGCCCAGCCCGACCAGCCAGGCGTTCGGGCTCAGCGCAACGATCGTGGCGCAGGTTGCGAAGCCCAGAAAGGCAATCCTTGCGATCGCTTCGTTCGACCACTTCTCGCGCACCCGCCCGCCAAGAAAGGCGCCGCCAATCGCGCCGATCCCGTAGCAGCCGAGCAGCAGGCCGTAGAGCAGCGGGCCGCCGTCGGGGAGATCGCGTGCAACCAGGGGAAGCAAGGCGAGCAGGATGATGGCGGTGAAGCCGAAGACGAAGCCGCGCAGCAGCACCTTCTCGATGTGCGGCGACATGGCGACATAGCGGAGGCCGGTAGTCATGGCCGCCCCGAGCCTTTCGGGTGGAAGCGTGCGCAGCTGCTCCGGCGGCTTCCAGCCGCGTATCACAAAGATCAGCGGAAGATAGCTCGCAACGTTGACGGCGAAGGCGGCCGCGGCACCGGCGGTTGCGACGATGATGCCGCCGATCGCGGGGCCGACGCTGCGGGTCAGGTTGAAGTTGACGCTGTTCAAAGCCACCGCCGCGGGCAGATGGGCGCGCGGCACCATGTCGCCCACCGAGGCCTGCCAGGAGGGGTTGTTGAGCGCGGTCCCGCAGCCGATCAGGAACGTGAAGCCCAGCAGCAGCCATGGCGTGGTGAAGCCGAGATAGGTGCAGACCGACAGCGCGACCGAGACGAGGAGCATGAAGAACTGCGCGGTCAGCATCACGCGGCGGCGCTCGAAATTGTCGGCTATGGCGCCCGAGGCGAGCGACAGGATCATGATCGGCAGCGTGGTCGATGCCTGGACGAGCGCCACCTTATCCGCGGATCCTGAAATCGAGGTCATCAGCCATGCCGCGCCGACCGACTGGATCAGGCCGCCGAGGTTGGAGGCGAGGCTGGCGAACCAGACAGCTCTGAATACGGGGTGGCCCATGGGCGCCAGGGACGATGTCCGCTCGTTCACCGGTTCCTCCTTCGCGGCGGCGGCTTTCTCGTCAGGTGTCATAGCCTCACTGCAATGGGGAAGGAACCGTTGGCCGACGAGAAACGATAGATTGCCGGCAGCACTGTTTGCCCGTGCGTCGCTCCGAGCGAATTTCGAGTGCAACGTCGCCTGCCGCGCCTTGAAAAGCAACGGGCGGCAGGGTTGCCCTCGCCGCCCGTCGGCATTGTCCATGAACCGCGATCACTCGTAGATGGTCAGCAGCCCCTTCACCGGATCCGGCCTGAGCCTGATGGGATGGCTCGCCGTCTCGTGGCGGACCGGAGGCTGCTTCGTCCCGATCGAACCCGTCGTGGTATGGTCGAGCGGCGCGGCGGGTTCGGGCGGCGCGGTCGCGGTCGACCTGTCGGGCGGGAGCTGGACGGCGGCCCCGATATCGGTCTCGTCGGCGAGTGCGACGCCTGACGAGGCGGCGAGGAACATGAAGGCAAACACGGTTTTTCTCATGGCACGACTCCACGGGTGCTGTGCGATGTGCCGGACTTCCTGCACGTGCGGCGTCTGCACCAAACGCCGACCGGATGCGCCTTCCAACCTATCCCTTGGTTTATGTACGAGGAAAGTTACCGCTGCGAGCGTGGATACCTTGTGCCGGCGGTGCCAGGTTCCCTCCTGCGGCCAGGAGCGAAGCCTCATGGCCGCTTCGCCCACGAAGTTACCTGCCTGATCATCATCGGGCGATGCTTTGGATCGTCGGCGAGCTCGGCCAACTCCGAGAGGCGGTGCACTCCGGTTAGCAGCGCGATGCGCCGCCGGTCGAGCATGCGAGCGGTCAGCTTTTCATAAGCGGCGACGATGCGTGCGGTAAGATCCGCGCTGATTAGGTTCGAATAGATGAATTCCTGGTGCAGGGAACCGAAGCCGGAATCGGCGAAATCATAGATGCCATTCAACCGGTTGTTCGCGTGGTCGAAGGCCATGTTCCAGCCATGACCGTCGAAGAAGCCGTAGGTCGTTCCGCAAGGGTCAGGCGGCAAATGCTGCCAGGCGGAGATCGTTTCCCTGGCCCAGGAGCGAAACCCGGATGGGAGGGCTGGCAAGGCCTTTTCCAGGATTGCTTCCGCGGGAAGCCATGCCTTGATCGGTGTCGCCCCAGCGGCTTGCATGACCTGTGGGTCAAGGCCATGAATCTGAGCGTAGAACAGCGCGATCTGGCCAGCCAAGAGCTGGCGGGCTTCGTCCGGCAATCGCTCATATTGCGGGGCAAGCAGGTGATCACCCCTCAATTTGGGATGCCGGGAAAAGACGGGTGGGCCGGAATGCAGCGCGAGGTCGGGAACCGGCATGGTGACGCGCGGCCGAATGGCGGCAAGCAGACCGGCCTCCCTGCGCAGCGCCCGCTCGGCGCTCTCGCTGCGGGGAAACTTGAAGACCAGCCGGTCATCAATGTCGACCGCCGTCGAATCCCAGCCCGGCTCCAACAGCTTGAAGCTGGCGTCGGCAAGGTCGGGAAAGGCAGCGATGATCGCAGCGCGAATACTATCCATGTCAGGTACTGAAATCATGGCCGTTTCAGGATTCGGACAATGGCTGGAGTCATGAGAGGAACCTACCTGCCTTGCGCGACGGGATGCCGCTTATGGGCATAGTCCACGCATTCATCGACGATGGTCGTGCAGAGCGCGTTGCGCTGGCTCGGCATGTCATTGTCGCCGGCATAGGCGATATCGACCACCTTGCCCTTGCTGAAGCGGAGCTGGGTGTTGCAATAGCCGCCCGGGGCGACGCTCAACGAGCCGCCGCCGAGCGCCGGAATCGAGCCCACCTCGACGCTGGGCACGGTGATGCTCAGGCCGCCGCGGTTGATGGTGCGCTCGTAGGTCCAGATCTGGCCGGCTTCGATCTCGGCGGTGCGCGTCGGGAAACCGGCGCACATGCGGATATCGACGTCGCTGAGGCCAAGCAGCGCCGTTCGCGCAACCGCCGCGGTCGAAGCTTCCCTGTTCTCCAGACATGAAGAGAGCGTTGCGGCGCCGGCGAGCAAGGCGATCAGGGAGAACAGTCGAGCGCGGCAATAAGTCATGGCCAATCCGCCGCTGTGCAGGCTATGCCTCCCAAGCAGCCACCTTTTGCTGATTTTCCCCCGTGAGCGGAGCTCCGGCGGCCGAACTGGAAGTCCGACACCGAAGGAAATCTGGCCAGGCGGATTACGATTTCAAGTCTGCGCGATGTCTGTTGACCAGCTTTTGCACTTTCATGCGAAACAGCTTGGCACCGCGGAGAGCCCGCCATATTTTTGCATTGCACCGTGGCTATGTTGCATTGCAATGAAATCTCGCCCGCCGGCTGTTTGAATGGAGAAGGAGCAAAACCATGACCAAGAAGACCGCCATCGTCACCGGATCGACGTCCGGCATAGGGCTCGCAATTGCCAAGGGGTTCGCCGCGGATGGCATGAACGTCGTCGTCAACTCCTTCACCGACACCCCTTCCGACCATGCGATCGCTGACGGGATCGCCAAGGAGCATTCTGCCGAAGTCATCTATATCCAGGCCGACATGTCGAAGGCGGCCGACTGCCGGGCGCTTGTGGCGAAGGCGACGGAAAAGTTCGGCTCGGCCGACGTGCTGGTCAACAATGCCGGCATCCAGCATGTCGCGCCGGTGGAAGAGTTCCCGGCCGAGAAATGGGACGCGATCATCGCGATCAACCTGACCTCAGCCTTCCATACGACCGCCGCCGCGATCCCGCTGATGAAGAAGGCCGGCTGGGGGCGGATCATCAATGTCGCCTCAGCGCACGGGCTGGTCGCTTCGCCGTTCAAGTCGGCCTATGTCTCGGCCAAACACGGCATCATGGGCTTCACCAAGACGGTGGCGCTGGAGGTGGCGACCGCGCGCATCACCTGCAATGCGATCTGCCCTGGCTATGTGCTCACCCCGCTGGTCGAGGCGCAGATTCCCGACCAGATGAAGGCCCACAACATGGACCGGGAGACGGTGATCCGCGAGGTGATGCTCGACCGGCAGCCCACCAAGGAGTTCGTGACGGTGGAGCAGATCGCGGCGACGGCGCGGTTCCTCGCTTCGGAGGCTGCAGCGCAGGTGAACGGAACGCACATCTCCGTGGATGGCGGTTGGACGGCGGAGTGAGTTGGAGGGACAAGACCGACCTGTCAAAGGACGAGAGGAGCATGGCGATCAACGGCAACGGCTCAGCCAAGTCGAACGGCGGCGCAGCAAAGGTGCCCGTCAACGTCGCGCTGCAGGGCGGCGGCTCGCACGGCGCCTTTACCTGGGGTGTGCTCGACCGGCTGCTGGAAGACGGGCGGCTGGAGATCGCCGCGATCTCCGGCACCAGCGCCGGCGCCATGAACGCGGTCGCGCTCGCCGACGGCTGGGCGCGCGGCGGAGCCGAGGGCGCGCGCGAGCGACTTGCCGAATTCTGGAAGGCGGTGGCGCGCAAGGGCCGCTTCAGCCCAGTGCAGCGCACGCCCTGGGACATGCTGTACGGCAACTGGTCGGTCGAGAACTCGCCCGGCTACATCTGGTTCGACGCCGTGTCGCGGGTGTTCTCGCCCTATGCGGCCAACCCGTTCAACTTCAACCCGCTGCGCGAGGTGGTGGAGCGCGAGATCCGCTTCGCCAATCTGCTATCCGACCGCTGCATGAAACTCTTCATCTCGGCCACCAATGTAGAGACGGGGCGGCTGCGCATCTTCGAAAACCACGAGCTCGGTGTCGATGTGGTCCTGGCCTCGGCTTGCCTGCCGCACTACTTCCAGGCGGTCGAGGTCGACGGCGTGCCCTATTGGGACGGCGGCTATGGGGGCAACCCGGCGATCTACCCGTTCTTCTACACCAACCAGATCGAAGACGTGCTGCTCATCCAGGTGAACCCGGTGGTGCGGGAAGGGACACCGCATTCGGTGATGGAAATTCAGAACCGCATCGACGAGATCACCTTCAGCACGGCGCTCCTCGGCGAATTTCGCGCGATCGCATTCGTCAAAGAGCTGATCGCGGCCGCCAAGCTCAGTCACGGCGACTTCCGCGACATCCGCATGCACAGGATCGATGCGGACGAAGCCTTCAAGGACCTTTCTGCCTCGTCCAAGATCAATGCGGAGTGGGCCTTCCTCGAATATCTGCGCGACCTCGGCCGCAATGCCGCCGAAGACTGGCTGGAAGAGCATCTGGAGTCGGTCGGGAAGAAAGCGACGCTCGACCTGACCGAAGAGCTGAAGCAGAAGCCGGTACGGGGCGGTCCCGTGCAGATGGGCGCAAGGGTGAGGCAGTTCCTGGCGACGCGGCTGAAGCCGCGAGGCGCGGCGCGGCGGGGCTGATCAACTACGGCTTCAACGCCAATGCGATCACGGCGACCAGCGGGCGCATGCCGTCGCGCTGCCCGTCGGGGTCCGGCACGCGCGACTTCATGCCTTCGAGGCCATCGAGCAGGAGATCGGCGAGCGCTCCCGCCGTGAGCCCGCGCTGGGCGAGGTCAATCCTGGCGCGTTCGGCCTCGGCGGCAATCGCCGCACCGAAGGCCGTGCCGATCTTGTCGCGCCAGACCGCGGCCAGGTCGCTGGCGAGCGTGTTCTTGCGGTCGAGCAATTCGGCGCCGTGCGGAGAGTCGGTGATGGTCTTCATCATGGCGAAGAGCGAGCGGTCGATCGCCCGCTCAAGGCGCAGCGCGAACGGCCCTTCCTCTGCCAGCGCCGCTCGCGCCGACTCGGCCGATTGGTCAAGCAGCATGGCGCCGATGGCGCGGTAGATCTCGGCCTTGTTCTTGAAGAGCAGATAGAGCGCCGGCCGCGACACCTCGGCCGCGCGGGCGATGTCGTCCATCGTCACGCGTTGATAGCCGTAGGCCAAGAACACCTTCATCGCGCCTTCCAGGATACGGGCGCGCTTCGGGTCGGAATCGTTCCTCGGCAGTGCGGTCATTTCAATCTCTCTGTTGACAAAATGACGAATTTTGTCAACATGTACGAGTGGCTGAGCTTCCCGCTCCGGCCGCGCGGATGGACGACAACATCAAGGGTATCCCCATGCGCCTGATCGTGGACGGAAAACCGATCGACATCAATGCCGATCCTGCGATGCCGCTGCTCTGGGCATTGCGTGACCTCGCCGGCAAGACAGGTCCGAAATTCGGCTGCGGGATCGCGGCTTGCGGCGCCTGCACGGTGCTGGTCGACGGCCAGGCGGTACGTTCCTGCTCGCTGCCGGTCGGCCAGGTTTCCGGCGAGGTCGTCACGATCGAAGGGCTTGCCGAAGATGGCAAGCTGCATCCGGTCCAGCAGGCCTGGATCGACGAGCAGGTCGCGCAATGCGGCTACTGCCAGGCCGGCCAGATCATGAGCGCGGTGGCGTTGATCACCGAAGTCCCCAACCCGACCGACGCGGACATAGACGGGGCGATGAGCGGCAATCTGTGCCGCTGCGGGACCTATCCGCGCATCCGCACGGCGATCAAGCGCGCCGCAGCCGAGATGGCGAAAGCGGGAGCGTGAGCCATGTCCAGGGCAGGCAAGATCACTCGCAGGACTTTCCTCGGGGCGGCCGTGGTCGTGGCCGGCGGCGCGGCGTTCGGCTATTATGCCTACCGCAAGCCCTATCCCAATCCGCTCGAGAAGGAACTCGCCGAGGGCGAGGCAACCTTCAACCCCTACGTCAAGATAGCACCCGACAACACGATCACGGTGATCGCGCCCCGCGCCGAGATGGGGCAGGGCATCGCCACTTCGCTTGCTGCCCTCGTCGCCGAAGAGCTGAATGTCCGGCTGGACCAGATCAAAGTCGAACACGGGCCGGCCGACTGGGCCTATTACAATTCGGCGATGCTCGAGGAGGGCGGGCCCTTCGCTTTCTACAATGAGGGCGCCGTCGCCGAGACCGTGCGCGGGCTGATGGGCGGGCTGGGCAAGGTGTTCGGCCTGCAGGGTACCGGCGGCTCGGCTTCTATCCGCGACGGCTTCGACAAGATGCGCGAGGCAGGCGCCGCGGCGCGCGCGATGCTGATCACCGCCGCCGCGACCAGGCTCAACGTGCCGCCCGGCGAGCTCGCCGCGAATGAAGGCACGATCACACACAAGGGATCGGGCCGGTCCGTGACCTATGGCGAGGTGGCGACTGAGGCCGTGAAGCTCGACGTTCCGACAGTGCGACTGAAAGAGAAGTCCGAGTGGAGGATACTCGGCAAGCCGCAGCCGCGCACCGACATGCTGGCAAAGGTGACCGGCGCGCCGATCTTCGGCGTCGACGTGACGCTGCCCGACATGCTCTACGGCACGGTGAAGATGAGCCCGCGCTTCGGGGCAAAGCCGGTGAAGGCCGATACTTCCAAGGCCGAGAAGATGCCGGGCGTCGTCAAGATCGTGCCGATCGAGACGAGCTACGGCTCGGGTTTCGGCGTGATCGCGGAGAATACCTGGGCTGCCTTCAATGCTGCGGAAGCAATCGATGTGGAGTGGGGCGCAGCCGACTATCCGACCGACAGCGCGGCGATCAACAAGGCGCTGCAGGACGCGCTGGCGGTGGAGGGCTCGGCGCTGCGCGACGACGGCGACGTGGACGCCGCCTTTGCCGACGCGCCGCGCGAGAAACTGGTCGAAGCCGAATATTCGGTGCCGTTCCTGGCGCATGCCTGCATGGAGCCGATGAACGCGACGGCGAGGTTGAAGGACGGCGTGCTCAACGTGTGGTCGCCGAACCAATTCCCGACCATGACCCGCCTGATGTGCGCCGAGATAGCCGGCGCCGATCGCGACAAAACCTTCGTGCACACGACCTTCATGGGCGGCGGCTTCGGTCGCCGCGGCGAGATGGATTATTCGATGGATGCAGCCCTGCTCGCCAAAGAGACGAACGGCAGGCCGGTCAAGGTGACCTGGACGCGCGAGGAGGATATGCGCCACGATCTCTACCGGCCGCCGGCCCTCGGCCGTTTCCGCGCGCTGCTGGGCGAAGACGGGATGCCGGTGGCGCTCGACATCCAGATTTCCTCGCCCTCGCTGATGGCGAGCATGATGAAGCGCGTCTTCCCGTCGCTGTCGCCAATGGGGCCGGACAAGACAATCGTCGAGGGCTCCTACGACCAGCCCTACACGATCCCGAATTACCGGGTCTCGGCGCACAAGGCCGAGTGCTCCATTCCAGTGGGCTTCTGGCGCTCGGTCGGCAGTTCCTACAACGGCTTCTTCCACGAATGCTTCCTCGACGAGGTCGCGGCGGCAGGGAAGATTGATCCTGTCGAAATGCGGCGCGGGCTGATGGCGGATTTTCCCGCCGCGCTCGCGGTCGTGAACAAGGTCGCAGAGATGGCAAAATGGGGCGAGGCGCTGCCGGCCGGAAAAGCCAAGGGTTTCGCCTTCACGCTCTCCTTCGGAAGCTGGGTCGGCGAAATCGTGCAGGTGGCCGACACGCCGGACGGAATTCGCATCGAGAGGGTTTGGATCGCTGCTGACGTCGGCACCGCGATCGATCCTTCGATCATCGAGGCACAGATCTTTTCCGGCGCGATCTACAATCTGTCGGCCGCGATGGGACAGGAAATCAGCTTCGCCGACGGCATGGTCGAGCAGTCGAACTTCCACGATTTCGATGCCATGCGCCTCAACCAGTGTCCGAGTTTCGAAGTGGCTGTACTGGAGAACTATCGCAAGATGGGCGGAGCCGGCGAAGTCGGTACGCCGCCTGCGGCCGCGGCACTTGCCAATGCAGTCTCGGCGCTGACGGGAAAGCGCGTACGCTCGCTGCCGATCTCGAAGCAAGCCGCCTTCGCGTGAGGCTGGAACCGCTGGCGTGGATGCCCGCCCTGTCGTCCTTGTCGCTGCGACGATAGGCCTCGGACTGGCGGTCGGGCGGAGGCGGGCAATCGTGCTTAGATCAGTGACCTGTTAATGAATTTTTCTGACTATTTCGCGCCGCAACAATGCTGTAGAAGGCGCAACTCGCTCACGCGCCCGTGCGCGCGGGTTGAACACGGCCTTGCGCATGCCCACATGCTGGCGGCGCCGAAAACGATGAAATCGGGGAACGAGCCGGCGCCCCACACTGGACAAGGCGGCCATGCCTAGAGTGAGGTTCAACAAGCTTGTCGCGTTCGCCGTCCTTGCCGGCTTTGCCGTGTGGATGGGAACCGGCAAATTCTCGTCGGTGGGGAGTGCCGCGAGCGACGCAGCCAACCCGCCTCCAAAGGCCGAAGAGACGAAGGCGCCGGTCCGCACCGTCGCAGTGGTCGCGGCGCCGCACGTCCAGCATGCACGGGCGATCCGTATTTCCGGCCAGACCGAGGCCGAGAAACGCGCCACGTTGGCGATCCGGGTCATGGGCGTCATCAAGGAGCTTCCGGTCAAGCAGGGCGATCATGTCAATCGCGGCGACATGGTGATGCGGCTCGATGCCGAGGACAAGCAGGCCGCCGTCGAGACAGCCAAGGTCCTGGTCGAGCAGCGCCAGGCCGAGGCGGATGCGTCGGAACGCCTCTTCAAGGGCGGAAACGCCCCGAAGCTGCAGCTCGACCAGGCACGCTCGGCGCTTGCCGCCGCCAAGGCGCAGCTCGAAACCGCCCAGGCCGAGCTTGCCCGCAACGAAATATATGCACCGTTCAACGGCGTCATCGATCGCGTGCCGGTCGAGCGCGGCAGCACCATCATGGCGGGCACCGAGGTAGCGGTGCTCATCAATCTCGACCCGCTGCTCGCGATCGGCGAGGTGAGCGAGCGCGACCTGCAATATCTGAAACTGGGCAGCGAGGCGGATATCCGGCTGGTCAGCGGCGAGACCGTCAAGGGCACGCTGCGCTACATCAGCCGTGACGCCTCGACCGCCACCCGCACATTCCGGATCGAAGTGGCGATTCCCAACGAGGACAAGCGGCTGCCTGCCGGCATGACCGCCGAGATCACGCTGTGGTCCGATCCGGTCGATGCGGTAATCCTGCCGCGCTCGGTGGTGACGCTCTCAGGCAGCGGCGATCTTGGCATCCGCTTCGTCGACAAGGACAGCAAGGTCCAGTTCCACCCGATCGACCTGATCGACGACACCACCCGCGGGCTGGTGCTCGGGGGCATTCCAGCCGATGCCCGCATCATCGTCGCCGGCCAGGAGCTGGTGACGGAGGGCGACGTGGTCAACGCGGTTGAAGCTGACGCGGAGACAATCAGGAAGCTGGCAAGCGGAGCGGCCTCCGGGACGCAATAATCATGGATATCGTCAAGCTCGCGATCAACAATGCGCGCCTTACCATATCGGTCCTGTTCTTCCTGATCCTGGCCGGCGCTGTCGCCTATGAGTCGACGCCGAAGGAAGCGGAACCGGACGTTCCAATTCCGATCATGTATGTGAGCCTGATCTATCAGGGCATCTCGCCCGAGGATTCGGAGCGGCTTCTGCTTCGGCCCATGGAAACCAAGCTGAAGAGCTTGAAGGGCCTCAAGGAGATGCGTTCGGCCGCCTTCCAGGGCGGCGGCTACGTTCTGGTCGAGTTCCAGCCGTCCGTGGATCTGGCGACGGCGCTCCAGGATACCCGCTCCAAAGTGCAAGACGCCAAGGCAGACCTGCCGCAGGCCGCCGAGGAACCGACGGTCAGCGAGGTAAATATCTCGGAATTCCCAGTGCTGGTGGTAACGCTTTCGGGCAACGTGCCCGAGCGTGTGCTGACGGCGGCGGCACGCGAGCTGCGCGACCGCATCGAAGAGGTGCCGGGCGTTCTCGAAGGCACGCTGCAGGGCGCGCGTGACGACCTCGTCGAGGTGGTCATCGACCCGGTGAAGCTTTCCTCCTATGGGCTCCAGCTCGACCAGCTCATCCAGGGCGTCGCCGTTTCGAACAGCCTTGTCGCGGCCGGCAACATCGAAGGCTCGCAGGGCAAATATGCCGTCAAGGTGCCGTCGCTGATCGAGACGCCCGAGGATATCGCCGCCCTCCCGGTCGTCGCGACACCCACCGCCGTGGTCCAGGCCAAGGACATCGCCACCGTGCGGTCGACCTTCAAGGACGCCGAGACGGTCACCCGGCTCGACGGCAAGCCCGCCATCGCCATCGAGGTGAAGAAGCGCATCGGCGCCAACCTCATCGATACGATCGGGCAGGTGAAGGCCATAGCCGACAGCTACACCAAGGCTCTGCCGGAAGGCATGAACGTCACCTACACGCAGGACAAGTCGGTCTTCGTGAACCAGCTTCTCAACGATCTGCAGAACCACGTGCTGATCGCGGTGATCCTGGTCTTCATCGTTATCCTTTACGTGCTGTCCGGCCGCGCCTCGCTGCTGATCGGTCTTGCCATACCCTCGTCGTTCCTGATCGGCATATTGATGCTGGCGATGATGGGCTTCACGATCAACATGATCGTGCTGTTCAGTCTTATCCTTGCGGTCGGCATGCTGGTCGACGACGCCATCATCGTCACCGAATTCGCCGAGCGCCGCATGACGGAAGGCATGCCGAAGGACGAGGCCTTCGCGCTCGCCGCCAGGCGCATGGCCGGCCCGGTGATCGCCGCGACGATGACGCGCATAGCAGCCTTCTCGCCGCTGCTGTTCTGGCCGGGCATCGTCGGCGACTTCATGAAATATATGCCGATAACGCTGATCGTGACGCTCGCCGCCTCGATGCTCTATGCGCTGGTGTTTACGCCGACGCTGGGCGCGATCTTCGCCAAGGCGCCGCTGCATCACGAGGACGAGAATAGCGACGGCTGGTACATGGCGATCGTCAAGCAGGCGGTACGCTTCCCGATCACGGTGTGCCTGCTCACGTTGCTGCTGCTCGGCGGCGTCATCTGGGGCTATGGCAAATGGGGTGCGGGCGTCGAATTCTTCCCCAATGTCGAACCCGACTACGGCCTGCTCTACGTCCATGCGCGCGGCAATCTTTCGCTGGCCGAGATGGACGCGGCGACGAAGGCGGCCGAAGACAGGCTGCTCGGCTGGCCGGGGGTGAAGTCGGTCTACACCCGTGTCGGCAAGACCCAGGGCGGCGGCCAGGACATTCCCGAAGACGTGGTCGGCGTGATCCAATACGAGTTCGTGGACTGGCGCGAACGCAAGCCGGCGAACCAGATCCTGGACGATTTGCGCGTCGCCATGGCCGGCATTCCGGGCGTCGACGTGGAGGTGCGCGTGCCCGAAGCCGGGCCGCCGACCGGCAAGGCCATCCAGGTCCGGCTAGCCGCCGCCGACCCTGAAGGGGCGGGACTCGAACAGAAGGCCAAGGATGTCGCAGCGCGCATCGCGCAAATCCCCGGCGTAATCGACATTTCGGACGGCCTGCCGCCCCCCGCTGTCGACTGGGCGATCCAGGTCGACCGCGCCAAGGCGGCGCAGTACGGCGTCAACCCGACTTCAGTCGGCACCGCCGTGCAGCTCGTCACCAACGGGCTGAAACTCAGCGAATACAGGCCGGCCGGCGTCGACGACGCTGTCGACATCAGGCTGCGTCTGCCGGAGGACCGGCGCACGCTCTCCACGCTCGACGAGCTGCGGCTGCAGACCCCGAATGGGTCGGTGCCGATCTCGAACTTCGTCCAGCGCAAGGCGGAACCGACGGTCGGCATCCTCAACCGCATCGACGGCTTGCGAACAATCGTCGTGCAAGCCAACGTGGCGGCCGGCATGCAGGTCGCTGTCGTGCAGCAGCAGGTCAGCCAGGCAATCACTGACATGAACCTTAGCAGCGGAATCCGCTGGAAACTCGCCGGATCCAACGAGGACAGCGCGGAGGCGAGCGCGTTCCTGAGCCAAGCCTTCGGCGCGGCGATCTTCCTGATATTCCTGGTGCTTTTGGCGCAGTTCAACAAGTTCACGAGCGTATGGCTGGTGCTGTCCTGTGTGGTGATGGCGACGGTCGGCGTGTTCCTCGGCATGTTGCTGACCGGCCAGGTGTTCGGCATCGTCATGTCCGGCATCGGCGTGATCGCGCTGGCCGGCGTTGTCGTCAACAACAACATCGTGCTGATCGACACCTACGACCGATTGCGCGAGGAAGGCTGGAACAAGGTCGATGCCGTGCTGCAGACCTGCCGCGAGCGTGCGCGGCCGGTGGTGCTGACGGCGGTGTCGGCCATTCTCGGCGTGCTGCCGATCGCCTTCGGTCTCGGCCTTGAGATCTTCCATCAGGAGACGACGATCAACGCACCGTCGACGCAATGGTGGATACAACTGTCGTCGGCGATCGTGTTCGGCCTCACTTTCGCGACCGTGCTGACGCTGATCGTGACGCCGTCCATGCTGATGGTGTTCACCCGCGACAAGCGCAAAGCCGGGCGGCGGAGCTGGTGGAGCCGCCTGTTCCGGCGCGGCAAGCGCATCGAGGAGCCGGCCACGGCAACGCCGGAGGCTGAAGGAACTGAGCCGGCAATCGTCTTCCCGAAGGCGGCGGAATAGCCTTCGCGCTCAAGGGCGCTCTCTTCCTCCTGGGAACCTAAGATGCCGGTCACGCATTGACCGGCATCCAACGTTTCCTTGTGAGGATTTACATGACGCTCGGCACAATCCTGATCATCATTCTCATTCTGATCCTGCTCGGCGCAATTCCTGCGTGGCCTTATTCAAGCGGCTGGGGCTACGGTCCCTCGGGCATCGTCGGCGTGATCCTGATCGTGCTGCTCATCCTGGTGCTGATGGGCAGAGTTTGAAGGGGCAGGCAAGGCTGGCTGTTTTTCGCATCGCTTGCCGAAAAAACCGGAGTCCACTTTCCGGCGCGATGCCTGTAAGGGATTCTCTCTATTCAGCCGGCTGCGCGGAGGTGTAGTCGGCAGCCCGCGCCAGCGAGGCCATCAGGCAGACCACCACCAGAAGCGCCGAGAGCGCTACGAAAATCGGCCCGAAACCGGTGTGCTCCGCGACAAATCCGATCGCCGAGGGCGCCATCAATATGCCGGAATAACCGATCGTGGTGACAACGCTCATGCCTGTGCCGGACGCCATGCCCGGCTGGTTGCCGCCGGCCGAGAAGGCGATCGGCACCATGTTGGCTATGCCGAGGCCGCAGAAGGCGAAAGCGGCAATCGCCAGCCATGGCCAGGGCGACAGGCCGGCGACACACATGCCGGCTGCAGCGATCAAGGCCGAGACCCTGAGAGTGGTCACCGCGCCGTACCGGTTGCGCACACCGTCGCCGAGGAAGCGTACCGCCGCCATGGTGCCGGAGAAGCCGGCATAGGCAAAGCCAGCTACGGCGATATCCGTATCGAGTTCCTGGCGTAGGTATAGTGCTGCCCAGTCGAGCACGGCGCCTTCAGGAACCATCGAGAAGAGCGCGACCAGGCCTACCAGATAGACGGCCGGAGTGCGCGGCAAGGCGAACCTCGCATGCTCGTGATGGACAGGACGTCCTTCGCCGAGCAGACGCGATTGTGCGATTGCCACGACAGCGAGCGCGGACAGCGTCACCAACATGGCATGCGACAGGTGCCCGTAGCGCTCTATGATGAGGCCTCCGAGGCCGCCGCCGATGAAGCCGCCGAGGCTCCAGAAGGCATGCGAGGACGACATGATCGCCCTCCCGAGCTTCTGCTCGACCACGACAGCGTTCGCATTCATGGCGACATCCATGCTGCCGATCAGGCCGCCGAACAGATAAAGCGCAAGCGCCGCCGTCCAGGCGTTGGGCGCCAGCGCTACGATGAGCAGTCCGAACGGCATCAGCCACGCGAACAGCCTGAGCACCTTGCGGGTGCCGTGCTTCGACATCAGGTAGCCGCTCCACGGCATGGCCGAGAGAGCACCGAGCCCAAAGCAGAGAATCAGCAGGCCGAGCGTGAATTCGGTGATCTCAAGCCGGGTGAGCACCAGCGGAATCTGCGGAGCCCAGCTTCCGGTCAGGAAGCCGTTGGCGAGGAACATCGCGGCAACGGCCCAGCGGCCGGCAATGGCGCTTTGCGGTTTCATAGTGCTGGCGTCCACGCGTCTTTCCTCCCGAAGAGCGTGGCGGAACCTAATTTGGTTCGATTCAAAGTCAACTGACAGCACGAAAGAGAACCGATCAGAAATAATTTCAGATCATTGCGGAGGAAGGCCGCCTCCGCGTCTATCCATAGACGACCAGCAGGTCCTTGGCGTCGATCTGGTCGCCCGCGTGCACGAGAAGCTCGGCGATGGCGCCATCGCGCTCGGCATGCAGCGCGGTCTCCATCTTCATCGCCTCGATGGAGAGCAGCACGTCGCCGGCCTTGACCGGCTGGCCGGCCGACACTGCCACGGTCGAAACCACGCCAGGCATCGGCGCGCCGACATGCGCCTCGTTGCCAGGTTCAGCCTTGCGGCGCAGCCTGGAAGCGGAATCGCTGCGCGACCGGTCCGGCACCTTGGCGCGGCGGGGCTGGCCGTTCAGCTCGAAGAAGACGGTGACCATGCCCTTCTCGTCGGCATCGCCGACGGCGAGACAGCGGATGACCAGCGTCTTGCCGCGCTCGATATCGACGAAGATCTCGTCCTCCTGCTTCATGCCGTAGAAATAAACCGGCGTCGGCAGCACGCTGACCGGCCCGTAAACCTCCTGTGCGGCAGCGAAGTCGGCAAAGACCTTCGGATACATCAGCGAGGAGGCGAACTCGAATTCGCTGACCTTGCGGCCGAGCTTTTCTTCGAGGTCGGCGCGTTGCTTTGGAAGATCGGCGGGCGGAAGCAGCGAGCCCGGGCGCACGGCGATAGGCTTCTCGCCCTTCAGCGCCTTCTTCTGCAGCCCTTCGGGCCAGCCGCCGGGCGACTGACCGAGGTCGCCGCGCAGCATGGAAACGACCGAGTCCGGGAAGGCGATGTCCTTTGCCGGGTTCTCGACGTCGGCGACGGTCAGCTCCTGGCTCACCATCATCAGCGCCATGTCGCCAACCACCTTGGAGGACGGGGTCACCTTGACGATGTCGCCGAACATGAGGTTGACGTCGTGATAGGCCTGCGCCACCTCGTGCCAGCGGGTCTCCAGCCCGAGCGAGCGCGCCTGCTCCTTCAAGTTGGTGAACTGACCGCCCGGCATCTCGTGCAGGTAGACCTCGGAGGCAGGTCCTTTGAGATCGCTCTCGAAAGCCGCGTACTGGTTGCGAACGGCCTCCCAGTAGAAGGAGATGCGGCGGATCCATTGGGTGTCGAGGCCTGGATCGCGATCCGTGCCCTTCAGCGCCTCGACAATCGAGCCGAGGCAAGGCTGCGAGGTGTTGCCCGAGAGCGAGTCCATCGCGGCGTCGATCGCATCGACGCCGCTGTCGACTGCCGCGAGCACGGTCGCGGCAGACAGGCCCGATGTATCGTGCGTGTGGAAATGGATCGGCAGGTCGGTTTCCTCGCGCAAGGCCTTGAATAGCGCGCGCGCCGCGGCGGGCTTGAGCAAGCCTGCCATGTCCTTGACGGCGATGATGTGCGCGCCGGCCGCCTCCAGCTCCTTCGCGAGCGCGACGTAATATTTGAGGTCGTACTTCGCGCGGGCGGGATCGAGGATGTTGCCCGTGTAGCACATCGCCGCTTCGCAGAGCTTGTTCTCGGCGCGTACGGCATCCATGGCGACCCGCATGTTGTCGACCCAGTTCAGGCAGTCGAAGACGCGGAAGAGGTCGACGCCGCCGGCTGCCGCCTGGGCGACGAAATGCTGAACGACATTGTCGGGATAGTTGGTGTAGCCGACGCCGTTGGCGCCCCGCAAAAGCATCTGCAACAGGATGTTGGGGGCGGCCTCGCGGATCAGCGCCAGCCGCTCCCAGGGATCTTCGGTGAGGAAGCGCATGGCCACGTCGAAGGTCGCGCCGCCCCAGCACTCGAGCGAAAGCAGGCGCGGCAGCGCACGCGCGTAAGCGCCGGCAATGTGGGCGATGTCGTAGGTGCGCATGCGCGTTGCGAGCAGCGACTGGTGGCCGTCGCGCATGGTCGTGTCGGTGACCAGCACCTGCGACTCGCTGCGCATCCATTCCGCGAACTTTTCCGGCCCGAGCGCATCGAGCTTCTGCTTGGCGCCGGAAGGGATCGCGCCGTTGAGATAAGGCACTTCAGGCGGCGCCGCATCCGCCTTCGGCCGCGGCCGGCCGCGTGCCTCGGGATGGCCGTTGACAGTGACGTCGCCGAGATAGTTGAGCAGCTTGGTGGCGCGGTCCTGGCGCCTGACCTGCGCGAACAGTTCCGGCGTCGTGTCGATGAATTTCGTGGTGTAGCTGTTGTCCCGGAAAGCGGGGTGGCTGATGATTGCTTCGAGGAAGGTAAGGTTGGTTGCCACGCCACGGATACGGAACTCGCGCAGCGCCCGGTGCATGCGGGCGATCGCCTCGTTGGCTGTGGGCGCCCAGGCCGTCACCTTTTCCAGCAGCGGGTCGTAATAGCGGGTGATGACCGCGCCGGAATAGGCGGTGCCCCCGTCGAGGCGGATGCCGAAGCCGGTCGCGCCGCGATAGGCGGTGATGCGGCCATAGTCGGGAATGAAATTCTGCTCCGGGTCCTCGGTGGTGATGCGGCACTGCAGCGCGTGGCCATTGAGGCGGATGTCGGACTGCGGCGGCACGCCTGACGCGGACGTGCCGATCGCCTCGCCTTCGAGAATGTGGATCTGCGCCTTGACGATGTCGATGCCGGTCACCTGCTCGGTGACGGTGTGCTCGACCTGGATGCGCGGGTTGACCTCGATGAAGTAGAACTTGCCGGTATCCGCATCCTGCAGGAATTCGACCGTGCCTGCGCCGACATAGTCGGTCGCGTGGGCGATCTTCAGCGCATAGTCGCAGAGTTTGTCGCGCTGGATGGCATCAAGGTACGGAGCTGGCGCCCGTTCAACGACCTTCTGGTTGCGGCGCTGGATCGAGCAGTCGCGCTCGAACAGATGCACTGCATTGCCGTGCCTGTCGCCCAGCACCTGCACCTCGACGTGGCGGGCGCGTTCGACGAGCTTTTCCAGATAGACCTCGTCCTTGCCGAAGGCGGCCTTGGCCTCGCGCTTGGCCTCCGTGACCTCGCGGGCGAGGTCGGCTTCCGAGCGGATGACGCGCATGCCGCGGCCGCCGCCGCCCCATGACGCCTTGAGCATGACCGGCAGGCCGATCTCGGCCGCCATTGCCTTCACCGCCTCCATGTCGTCCGGCAGCGGCTCGGTCGCCGGCACGACGGGCACGCCGATCTCGATGGCGAGGTTGCGGGCGGCGACCTTGTTGCCGAGCTTGCGCATGGTCCCGGGCGTCGGGCCGATGAAGACGATGCCGTTTTCCGCGCAGGCTTCTGCGAATTCAGGGCTTTCGGACAGCAGGCCGTAGCCGGGATGGATGGCGTCGGCGCCGGCAAGCCTGGCGACGCGGATCACCTCAGGGATGGAGAGATAGCTCTCGATCGGCCCGAGATCGCGGTCGAGATGCGGGCCGCGGCCGACCTGATAGGATTCGTCCGCCTTGAAGCGATGCAGCGAATATTTGTCTTCCTCGGCCCAGATGGCGACCGTCTTGATGCCGAGCTCGTTGGCGGCGCGGAAGACGCGAATGGCGATCTCGGAGCGGTTGGCGACAAGGATCTTTGCGATGGGCAAGAGCGGGCTCCGCAGCCGGAGAAGGGCGAATTCCGCAATGATTAACGGGAAAATGCTGCAGTGCAAACAAAATCGGCAGGCGCTGCGAAACGATTGAAATTTGGCACTGCAACGGCATTCCAACTTTCGAAGCCGTGAACTCCCCGAGCGATTGTTGACAGAATGCACAAGATGCGAAAACTTCGTATAGCGAAGAGGAGGGTCTATGAATGCGCAGATTAGTATTGGCAACCAGCATTTTAGGTGTTGTGGCTGTCCCACAAGTTCTAGCGGCGACTTATCTGACTGCGTCGGAGTTTGAAAGCAAGGTCGTTGGAAAAACTTTGTCGAGTGCCACCAAGAAAGGACAACCCTTTACAGCAAAGTTTGCCTCGGGTGGCGGAGGCATGTTCAAGCTCAAGAATATGGACCCCGTGAATATATCCTGGTCCTTTTCGGGCTACACGATGTGCTGGAAGGTCTACGGGAACAAAGAGTGTAACAAGATTGAACAGAAAGGATCGAAATTAAACTTCATCGACGCAAAAACTGGAAAACTGAACAACAGCTACGCCGTCAAGTAAAGTGCGCTAACTCGGGTCGGTTGGTGACGACCAAAGGATGCCCGGCGCGAGCGCCGGGCATCCTGCTCAACCGAACTTGCCCGGCTTACATACCCATCTCGAAATAGGTGTACTTGCCGTC
>Ga0081539_10002120_pt1 | contig 29394 bp, 24 predicted proteins | sample TabmetS4T2R2_FD_71023 | JGI IMG/M metagenome (GOLD analysis project Ga0081539, IMG submission 71023) | Tabebuia heterophylla rhizosphere microbial communities from the University of Puerto Rico - S4T2R2 | ecosystem: Host-associated > Plants > Roots > Rhizosphere ... | reverse complement strand
CCGTGCGCGCCCCCGCGGCCCGGGCCCGCTCCAGGGCCGCCCGCGTCGCCGCCGTCCCGCCCTCGTGCGAGATGCCGACGACCAATCCACCGCCGAGCGGCTGAAGCGACGCTTCGAACGCCTCGATCGCGGCAATTCCGGTGTACCGCGGCGCGGCCACGCGTGCCGCCTCACCGACGATCTCGACGGCACCCATCGCGGCGTGCTCACTCGTCCCGCACCCGACAAAGAACACCGGTGCGCCCTTTGCGATGGCATCCCGCACGCCCTCGGCTAACTGCGCGGCTGCCGAATCGCTCGACAACAGCCGGCCGAGGAGGCGGGGGGCGAGGTGCGGCTCGGCCGCGATCATGTCGGTCATGTGGTAGGGCGGGGCATCGCGCTGCGAGGGCACGTCGTAGTCGGCCCATGGGTCTGGCGGGGCAGGCAGTGGCGCGGTCGGATCGAAGGGCTCGCTCATCGGTCGCAGTCTAGGTTGGCTCCCGGCCGCACCGGAATTCGGTGCGCCGATCGCGACAGCCTGCTCACGTTGCGTACGATGCGCGCCTCAGGAAGGGAGGCTCGGTTGCAGGTCGGCGTCATGATCCCGCAGGGTTGGAAGGGCGAATACGACGGCTGGGATCCGGCCGCCGCATGGGAACGCACCATCGAGTTGACCCGCCAGGCCGAAGAGCTCGGCTTCGAGTCGGCCTGGGTCTTCGATCACTTCCACACCGTGCCTCAGCCGACGGATGAGATCACCTTCGAATCGTTCACGACGCTTGCCGCGATGGCGATGGTGACCGATCGGATTCGGCTGGGACATATGGTCATCTGCACGGGCTTCCGGAACCCGGCGGTCACGGCGAAGATGTGCTCGACCATCGACGTGATCTCCGGTGGGCGGTTCGAGCTCGGGATCGGCGCCGGCTGGAAGGAAGACGAGTGGCTGGCGTACGGCTTCGGCTTCCCGCCGCTGCGGGAGCGGCTCGCCGCCCTGGGCGACCACCTCGAGATCATTCGCCGGATGTTGGAGCCCGGCCGGGCCACGTTCGACGGTGATTACGCCTCGGTGCGCGGCGCGATCAACGTGCCGAAGGGCATTCAGACGCCACGCATCCCGATCATCGTCGGCGGCAATGGGCGGCGGGTGACCTTCCGCTACGCGGCTCGGTTCGCCGACGAACTGAATCTCGTCTTCCTCGGGCCGGACCAGGTCGCCGAGTTACTGCCGATCATCCGCCAGCGCTGCGAGGAGGAGTCCCGGGATCCGGCGACCCTGAGGCTGTCGATCTACACCAGGGACGACGACTTTCGGGAGACGGGCCAGCCTCGGGTCGACTTGCTGGGCCGGTTCGGCGAGCTGGGTCTCGATCGGATCATCGTCTTCCCCACGAAGTGGTCGCCCGATACCGAGTCGCAGGCTCGCTTCGCGGAGGACTGCCGGGCGGCGGGATTGCCGCTGGCCGAGGCCGCGGCCGCGGCCTGATGCCGTGGCGCGTGTGCACGACCCGCCCCGCGTGGTTTGGTACGAACGGCGGGGTTTGTGTCAGTTAGTCAATGGACGCGTGCTGGTCACGCGGATCCCCTTCGGCGGCCGCATTAGCGGGCGTTTCCTGTGCCAACAATTCAGAGGTGCCGATTTGTCAGCGTCGGTGCCCCGTCCAGGCCGTCTCGGCTGAATCCCCGCTGTCCAGTACTCGTACTTTGACTATTTGTCAGACGTGGCCGCGATCCCGCGCGCACGCCCGATCCGACCAATCCGGCGCAACGGCGCGTACCTGAACCACGCTCGACCGATCAGCAGCTCCAGCGGAACCGGTCCGAACTGCCTCGAATCTCGCGGCGCGCCGAAGCCGGCGGCCGCCGCGGCCGCCCCATCCGCGTCCGAAAGGAGCCACGCCTCGTCGTGACCGAGACGCAGGTAACCGCCACCGAACTGGATCACGTCGTTCGGGCCGGCGGCGACGCGCTTGATGGACAGGCCCGCCGAATCGGGTGGCTCGAACACGACGACGGAGCCACGCTGCGGCCAGCGCCGAACCGTCGGATCGACCAACAGCCAATCGCCGGGTGCGATCGCAGGCAGCATGCTGCCTTCGACGACCGCAACGCGCCAGGGACCGCGAGCCCGCGCGAGGACGTCCCGCCACGGGCGAGAGCCGCGCTTACGACCAACCTCCGGGGTCGCCGCGTCCCGGACAGGGCCCGGTTCGGGTCCTTCGATCAGCCGGGTCGGCCCGCCACGCGGGTCTTCTCGGGCCCGCCGGTCGCCTTCCATGCAGCATCGACCTCGTTGATGAGATCGAGCAGCTTCTGGGCGTCAGCGAGGTCGGTCGATGCCTTCACCTTCGATGCCTGCTTCGATGCGTTCCAGAACAGGTCGTGGAGGTTCGGCACCTTATCGGAGTGCTCAGGCTTGAAATAGTCATGCCAGAGCACGTCGAGGTGGTGCTTCACGAGCTCCGCGCGCTCTTCCTTGATGTGGATCGCACGGGCCTTGAACGTGTTGTCGGAGCTGTCGTTGTACTTCTGGACGATCTTGAAGCACGACTCGGCCTCGATCCGTGCCTGCTCCGGGTCATAGACGCCACACGGCAGGTCGCAATGGGCTCGGACGACGGTTCGCGGGGCGAGCCAGCTTGTCAGTCGGGACATGGGTCTCCTTCGGGCACTGAGGGGATATTCGTGCCGCTGGGGGCGGTCGCGACTCGATCTTCGAAGTGTCCGAGGGGGCTCGATGACTGTCAAACACCCGGAGGGGACGGGAAGCGATCGAATGGCTTGCAGCCACGCCTAACCGGCGGTGCTGGCCTCCCCGATCGCGGCGTAGAGGTCACGGACGTACCAGATCTCGCCGGCGTGGAAGACTAGGTCCTTGGCCACCCACCAGACGATCTCGATCAACGGCAGGGTCGGGTCGAGGCCATGGGGGAACGCCGAACGCCCGACCATATCCAGGTCCTCATCGGTCATCTGATCGAGGCCGTCACGCCAGGCGCGGAGGCCCTCGCGCATGAACGCCACACCTTCAGCGGCAGAGACCGGCCACGGCAGGTCCGCTTCTGTCAGCCGATGCGTGCCAACGAGGTAATCGGCCCGCAGCCGCATGCCCCCACCGAGGTGACCGAGGAGCCAGGCAATCGTTCGGGGCGGCTCAACCTCGCCGGTGGGCGGCAGGCCGAACGCGTCCGGCCTGGAACCGCCGCCGTCGCGCCGAACCGTCAGGACATTCGGAGCCGGTTCCCAGAGATATTCCTCATCCGTGAGCCCCTCGAGCCGTTCGTCCAGTACGCCGACGATGTAGTCCCACATCGCGAGGAACGGCGCAAGCCGTGGCAGCGCTATACCGGTGGGCTTCCTGCTCATGTAGCGATCATGGGACCCAAGCCTGTCACGTGTTGACAGGATCGGCCGGGTGCCGGCTCGAGACCCCTGATCGGGCCTCCGTGGCGGGTATCATCCCCGCGATGACCGAACGCGGCTTGCCCCTCGTCGACGGCGCGCCGGCCTGTCCGTTCGTCGCGTTCGAAGACGACCGCGACGAGCGCGCCCCGAGTCCCGATCATCGCCACCGCTGCTACGCCGAGATCCGGCCCGCGCCGCGGGCCCTCGCGCACCAGGAGGCGTACTGCCTCTCGAGTGCGTTTCCCGTCTGCCCGACATTCCAGGACTGGGCTCGTCGCGAGGCCGCAAAGGCACGCAACGGGGAAGCCGCGGTCGACGAGGCGCCGCGACGGAATCCGCCACGCGAGTGGTCCGCCCCACCACCCTGGACGTCCGAGGGCGAACGGGAGGACGAGGGTCGGCCGTCCGGTGCGAGGATCGCGGGTGCTGCGGCGGCGGGCACGATCGCGGGTGCCGCCGCCACGGAGGCCGGCAGAGAAGCTGCCGGGCTCGCCGCCGGTGCCGGCGGCGTCCAGGATGCGGTTGGTGAACGCGAAGGGTCCGACTTTCTCGCTGGTCGCTCACGAGCCGCGGCGGGCCTGGCTGGCAGCGCCGCCGACCGGGTGGCGGCCGGAGAGGCGGTAGGCGATGCGTGGGGCGGCGAGCCATCTCGCACGGGCGAACCCACGCGCAGTGCCGAACCCGCGGGCGGTGCCGAATCGGCGTGGGGCGCCGAGCCCAGGAGGCCCGATCCTGCCTCACACGAGACTCCCGAGGAGACCTGGCAACCGACACCGGAACGCGTCGATGAATTCGAGGCGTTCGAGCCCGGCGAGACTGACGCTGCGGCTGAAGGACCGCCCACACGGCCGCCCACCCGGGGACTCGTCGATCGCCGACCACGCGTCGGGCAGACCCGTCGCACGCGGCCACCGGTCGACCTGACCGGTCCCTCCTGGGAACAGCCGCGTCGCTACGAGGCGTATCCGACGCTGCGCACCCGGATGGGCCTGCCCAGCGTCCCGCGCGTCGCGCTCATGGCAGTCGCGCTGGGGATCGCGGCGATCGCGCTGTTCTCGCTGCCGACGATCCTGGGCCTCGGCCAGTCGAACAACGGCGGTGGCGGTGGCGGCGGTGGCAGCTCCCCGAGTCGGGCGCCGGCGAGTGCCGCTGCGTCAGTCGCTCCGTCGACACAGCCCGCGGCGACGGCCCAGGTCTACGTCGTCAAGTCGGGCGACAACCTGGGCAAGATCGCGAAGCGCTTCAAGACGACGATCGACGCCATCCTCGCGGCAAACCCGCAGATCAAGGACCCGAACAAGATCAAGGTCGGCGACGAGATCAAGATCCCGACGAAGGGCGCCTCGGGAGGCGGGGCAGCCTCGCAGTCTGCGGCCCCCTGACGCGGGACCCGGCGACGATAGGCCGGCGCCGACTCGCCTCCTGACCTAACGGGGCGCGAGGTTGATCGAGGTGATCTTGCCCGCCTCGACTCGGAACGTGGCGTCGAGATGCTGGGACGGCGCGCCTGGTCGCACGACCACGATGTCCGCCTCGTAGGTGTTGCCGGTGTCGCGGACGTCGCCGGGGATCATCCGCAGACCCTTCTCGCCACGCAGGAACCAGCCTCCGACACGCTCGACGCCGCGATAGGTCTGGACGCTGTCGCCGACGTGGACGCGCATCTCGGTCGCGTCGTCCATGAGAGCAACCGCACCCTCGCGATCGCCCGCGTTCAGGCGCTCGAAGAAGTCTTCCATCGTCTCGACCGCACCCATGCTCGGAGTGTAGCCGGATCAGGCGTCTCGCCCTACTTGGGGCAGGGGCCGATGCGAGGTTGGTCCAGCGCTGGGCAGCTCGGTCAGAAGCCGCCGCCAGCGCCTCCGCCCGACGCGCTACCAGACGAGGATCCGCCACTCGAGCCACCGCCGAAGGTTCCGCCTGCGCCGCCCGAACTGCCGCCGCCACCGTCACCGCCGCCGAACGTGCCGCCTGAGCGCGGTCCTCCGAACGCCCCTCCGTGCCGGTCGTCATCGCTATTTCGCGAGAACGGCCAGAGAGTCATCTGGCTCGGCCGGCCGATTCCGCCACTCCGTCCGAGGTTCAGGACGGCGCCCACCACCGCGATGAGGACTCCGACAATGGCGAAGAGGAAGACCCAACTGGAGTCGAAACCGAAGCTCGGCGTCAGCGAGGGTGCGGGGAATTCGTCGGGCGGGACTCCGTCATCTTCGCCGGGCTTGATTGGAAGGCCGACCTCGTCGGTCGGTTCGTCGACCACGTCCGTTGGCTCCTCGACCGCGTCGCTTGGCTCGACGACATCGCCCGTCGGCTCCGGACCCGCCCCGGTTAGGCGCTTCTCGATCGAGCCCAACCCGGTCTGGACCGCGGCTCCGATGCCACAGTCGGCGAGGAGCGGCTTCAGCTCCTCGTCGAAGATCCGCTGACGCTCGGTGTTGCTCACTCGGGCCCGCATCTCCTCGTCGGCGTAGAGCACGAACTGGCCGTGACACGCCGATTCGTCGAGATCGACCAGGATGACAAGGCCGTCGAGCTCGGCTCCGCCGCCGACGCCCCAGGTGTCGACAAGAGCACGGGCGTCCGCCGTCGCCTTGGCGAGCGTGTCCGCCTCGGGCTTGGTCTGGATGAGCACGACCGCGTCGATCGAGAGCTCGTCGCGCAGGCGAAGGATCGTCTCGTCGAGCGCTTGAACCGTCGCCTCGTCGAGGACGCCGACATCGTCCCGAACAGGTTGGTCGGGGTCCCGCTCCTCGTAGGGCGGACCCGCCGCTCCCGCGATGGCCAGGGCAAGCAGCCCGACAGCGACCGGAAGCGCGCCGGCTCGAACGGCTCTAGAAGCCACCGCCAGCACCCCCGCCACCGCCGCCGGAGCCGCCGCCACCGAAGCCCCCACCGGACCCGGACGACGAGGGCGAGTTCCCGATCGTCCCGAGTGCGGCCATCATGCCGCCGAAGTTCGGGACGGCCGAGCTCGAAAAGAGGCCGCCTCCGCCCCCTCCGAACGCCGAACCGCCGGATCCGCCAGCGCTGTGGTACCAGACGGGCAGGTAACCACCCGTCGTCGACCCGGCCTTGACGTCGTCCATCGTTCTCTGCAGGACGTCCTCGACCTGGCTCTGGAGCCCGAGCGCGACGCCCCACACGACAGCCTGATCGGGCGTCTCGAGCCACGGCAGACGGGCTTCGTCGACGACCTGCTGCATCGAACGCGCCTGGGCCATCGTCTTCTCAAGGGTCCGTCGATAGGCCGCCAGCATCGCCCGGATCATCGCTCCGGTCATCGTCACGGCCGGCATCGCCTGCGCGACGACGAGCATGATCACGCCGGCCGCCAGGCCCGCGCCCCCGAGCAGCAGCAGCCCGTTGCTCGGCAGGTTGAAGCCCGCCACGATCGCGACGCCGCCGGCCACCAGGCTGAGCGTGGCGCGGAGGATCCAGCGTTGCTTGCTCTTGGCGGGCCGCTCGCTGAACCAGCCCTGGCGAGTGACGTGGTTCTCGATGCGCTCGTCGAACGTCGAGACGTGCGTCCCGAACTTCAGCATCTCGTCGGGCTCGACATAACCGTCCGCGTCGGCCAGCGACTCGAGTCGGTCGAACGCGTACTCCTCCGCGGCAGAGATCGGGCGTCGGTCGTTCAGTGCACGGTGGGCCTCGGTCACCGCGTCGGCCTGGGCGGGCTCGGTTTCGATGCCGACCTTGCGGGTATGACCCAGGAGGCCGCTGTGCTCTTCCCGGAACGACAATCTGCCGCGGCTCGCGAGGTCGAGGAGAGCGGTCGTCAGTGCCCGCCGCGACGAGCCGCCGTTCATGACCACTGCCCCGGACGCGGCTGTGAGGTCGGGCGGCGGCGCGGGCATGAGGATCGAGGGATCGTCGAGATAGACCGGATCGCGCCCGAACCGGAGCCACGACCATAGCGTCCAGCCGACGAGAACGAGAAAGACGATCGGCGCCCCGACGAGACCGACGACCGCATCGATCTGACGGGCACGCTCGAGCGTCGCCGCGTGCTCCGGCGTCGCGTTGGCGTCGACCTTCTGAAGCGCGACGAGCAGGGCACCATCGAGATCGCCGTCCTCGAGGAGCGGCAGCATGTCGTTCTCGTAGATGGCCTGGCGCTCGCCGTTCGACAGGAACGCTGCGCGATAGCCGGGCCCGGCATAGAGCTGGACCTGGCCGTGTTTGAGCGAGGAATCGAGGTCGAAGAAGATGACCAGCCCGTCGTCGAAACCCTTTCGGCCGATGTGCCACTGGTCAATGAGAGCGCGGGCGTGCCCTTCGGTGTCATCGCGCGTCGTCTTGTAACCGAGGTTCTGGGTGTAGACGGCGACCTCGGCGCCGGTCCGATTCTCGATCGCATCGATCGTCGTCTCGGCTTGGTCGATCGTGGCCGGCCGGAAGGCGCCCGCGTAGTCGTAAACCGCCCGATCTGTCTCGGGATCCGGGAACGGCGGGCCGGGCGACACCGCGAGGACGGCCGCCCCTTGCAGAAGCGCGACCGCGCCAATCGCGACGAGACCGCCGATGAGTCGCGCCGCTCGCGTCGCCACCCGTTCCCCTCCCTGCCTCTCTGCCGTTAGACGCGGATGGTGCCTGACCGTCACAGGCCTGGTGCGGCCGTCTCCCGTTGAACATGTCGTGCCCGGATCCGTCGGACGAGCTCGGCTGCCTGCTCGTAGCGTCCGAAGCTCGGCATGATGTAGGTGCCTCGCACGAGATCCTCGACGGATTCGAGGAGCTCGAGGCTCATCTCGAGGCCTACCTCTGCCCCGCGCTCACCCGCGGCATGCATCGCCGCACGGGCCTCGTCCGGGATCGTGATGCCGGGCACCTCGTTGTGGAGGAACTCGGCGTGGCGGGCGGTCTGGAGGGGCAGGACGCCGAGGAGTACCGGAACGGGGATCCCGGCCGGACCGAAGCGACGCCGCGCCTCGTCGGTCATCGCCTCGACCTGGGCGAGGCTGTAGAGCGGCTGCGTCATGACGAGGTGGGCGCCGGCCTCGAGCTTGCGTTCGAGGCGGTCCCATTCGGTGCGCTGATCGGGCGCCGTCGGATCGAGTGCGCAGGCGATCGTGAAGCCGGCTCGCTGGCCGATCGCGGAACCCGCCTGGTCTTCGCCACGATTCAGGCGGGCGAGGATCTCGATGAGGCCGATCGAATCGACGTCCCAGACACCGCTGCCCGTCGGATAGTCGCCGACGCGCGGCGGGTCGCCGGTGAGCGACAGGATGTTCCGGACCCCGAGCGCATGAGCGCCGAGCAGCTCGCTCTCGATGGCCATGAGGTTCCGGTCGCGGGTCGTGAAGTGGACCAGGCACTCGAGGTCGAGGTCGTGCTGGATCCCGAAGGCGACCGCCATCGCGCCCATCCGGACACGCGCCATCGCCGAGTCGCTGACGTTGACGAAATCGACACCGGCGGACTGCAGGATGCGGGCGGCCTCGATCGTCCGCTCGATCCGGATCGAGCGGGGCGGATCGATTTCGACCGAGACGATGAAGCCATCTTCGGTCAGCTTTTCTGCGAGGGGCGTCGGAGGCGGCGCGTCACCCACGGACCGGGCCGCGACCTCGCCACCCGCCGCCTCGACAGTCGGTGCTCGCGGTGTCGCACCGGAGACCGAGCTGTCGCCCATCCGCCGCCGGAGCGTGCCGGCGTCCCTCGCCCGTGCCCGGTCCTCGCGTGCCTGATCGACCTCGACCACGGAGTCGAGAGCGGCGCGCATCCGGCCGATGTGTTCGGGCGTCGTCCCGCAGCAACCACCCACGATGCGGGCGCCCGCGGCGAGGAAGCGAGGCGCGGAGCCACCGAAGTAGTCGGGCCCGGCGGCATAGACGAACTGGCCTTCGATCCGTTGTGGCAAACCGGCATTCGGCATGATCGACAGGAAGGGCGTGGCCGGTGTCTGTTCGGTCACGGCCGGCTCGGCTCGGGCCATGCCCTCCAGCGCCTCGAGGCACGCCTCCGGACCGACCCCGCAATTCACGCCGAAGGCATCGACGCCGACGCTGATGAGCGTTGCCGCCGCCGATTCGGGCGTTGTGCCATCGGGCAGGCTCAGCTCCTCGCCGAAGGTGAGTTCGGCGATGATCGGCAGGTTCGCGGCCCGGCGCGCCTCATCGATCGCCAGCAGGAGGTGGCCGAGATCGACGTGGGTTTCGATGACGAACGCGTCGATCCCGCCTTCGAGGAGTCCCTCGATCTGTTCGCGGTAGGCGGCGCGGACCTGCCCCTCGGCGAGGTGAAGGATCTCGCGTGTCGGCGCCCCGAGCGGGCCGATCGAACCACCGACCACCACGTCCCGGCCAGCGACGTCGCGCGCCTCACGGGCGACCTGCGCCGCCCTGCGACTGAAGCGGTGAGCCTCGTGGGCGAGACCGTGAGCGGCCAGCCGGAAGCGGTTGGCACCGAACGTGGCGGTCTCGATGAGCTCCGAGCCCGCCTCGAGATATTCCCGATGGATCGAGCCGATGAGGTCGGGCCGTGTCGTGGGCAGCTCGTCGAGGCAGGCCCGCTGCGGAATGCCGCGGCTGAAGAGGAGCGTGCCCATCGCCCCGTCGGCCAGGATCGGCCGCGCGGCCAGTCGCTCGCGGAATCGCTCGCGCTCATTCACGTGGAAAGCCTACCCGAGGGCGCTGGTGGGCCTATCCGGGCGTCGACTGACGACCGGCGAGACGCAACCGGCCATCGGGCTCGAGGACGACCTGCCGGGCTCGACGGCGGCCGTTGTAGGTCGACGCCATGGAGGCCGCATACGCACCAGCGTCGCGGATGGCGACGAGGTCACCCCGGTCGAGTGGCGGCAGGCGATGCTCGCCGAGGGAGTCGGTCGACTCGCAGATGGGTCCGTCGACGCGAGTCTGCTCGAAGCGGTCCGAAGTGGCATCGGGGCTGTCGACGGGCGTGCCGTTCGAGGTCAGCGCCACGATCGGATGGATGGCGCCATAGAGGGCGGGCCGGATCAGCTCCGTCATGCCCGCATCGATCACCACTTGTCTTGGCACTCGCTGACGAACGTGGAGCACACGCGACAGGAGCCAACCGGAACGTGCAACGAGCGCACGACCGGGCTCTACCGCCCAGCGGATGGGTTGCCGATCGGGTGGGATGGTCTCCAGCAGGCCAGGAATCTCGCGGACGAACCGCTCGGCACTCGGGGCGGCGCCACCGAGCGGGGCGACTGGAAACCCACCGCCGACATCGAGCGTGTCGAACTCCGGCCGCGATCCGCGGATGAGCGCCAGCAACGCGAGCGCGCGGCGGACGGCGTCCCGCCACGCGTCGACCGCTCCCAGCTGCGACCCGACGTGGAGATGGATGCCGCGAGGTCGGATCGGTCCGCGGCCCATCGACTCGACGAGCTGGGACAACTCGGCTTCGGTGAGACCGAACTTGGATCCGCCGGCACCCACCGCGAGCCCGGTGTGTGTCTCGGGTGCAACCTCCGGATTGAACCTGATCAGTACGTCGAACGGTGTTCGCGGCCGATGGCGCCCAGTGGTGAGTCTGGCGAGCGCATCGACCTCAGCGGCAGATTCGATCGCCGTCCACCGGAGGGGTATGCCCGCATGCCAGGCTCGAGCGGCCGCGCGAAGATCGGCGTCCGTCTTGCCGATCCCCTCGAGCGTGATCCGGTCGTTGCCGACACCGGCCCGCCGCGTGATCTCCCACTCGCCCCGCGAGACGACATTCGCCCCGAACCCGCGCTGACATACAAGCCCCACGACACTGACGACGTCATTGGCCTTGACGGAATAGCTGCGGATCCATGGATCGGGGAATGCGTCTCGAATGGCGCTCGCATCGCCATCCAGCTTTGCGACGTCGGTCAGGTAGATCGGCGTCCCGAAGCGACGGGCGGCCAGGCGGAGTGCCGGCGCGATCGCCGACAGGCGGTCGGTGTCGGTGTCGGTCGTTACAGGAGCCGCCGGGGTGCGAGGGCCAGGCTCACGAGCGTCGAGACGATGCTGATGACGATCGCGCCCACCAGCGCACCAACGATCGTGTCGGACGAGGTGAGGTTCGGCGGAAAGTCACCGACCTTGAAGCCCAGCTTCAGCGAGTCGGACGCCGCCGCAGTCAGCAGAAGCATCGCCGCATTGATGATGAACGCGACGAGACCCAGGGTCACGATGCTGATCGGAAACGACAAGGCCTTGACGATCGGCCGTATGTAGCTGTTGACGAGCGCGAAGATCAGGGCGACGACGAGCAGCTTCCACCAGTCGTCACCGAAGTTGAAGGACAGAAGGTTCTTTGGCAGGACCTGGACCGCGACCCACAGGGCTGCGGCGTTCACCAGGATCTTGATGACGAGCTCACCCACGTGGCGTCCTCCTCGAGGCGGTCGTACGACGGTTTCCGTTCCCGGCCAGGCGACTTGGCGCGCCGATCATAGCCGCACGGCGGAACACCTCCATCGGTGACTTCCATGGCGGCATATCCCGGTAGCGCGGTTGGCGAGCTACCGCCTGCGGATGAGAGACGTGGGGACGATTGAACGTGGTTCACGTGTCGACACTTGCTGGCGCCGCGTGGAGAGGTGATTTCGCGATTCAGTGAGCCCAATTCACTTTCGGGACTGGTCGTCGGGCTGAACGGCAGCGTGCGCCAACGAGTGTGAATCTCGTTCAGAAATCCTGCGTTTGATGGTGCCAATTCGCTTGACACGTGAACGTGGCGCACGCGCCGGCAGACTCCGTGAATGTGGCGCACGAAATGGGCAGAATCCCACGCCTTCCCGCGCTGCAGGCCGTTACCGCCGATCTCTGGGGCGACGACCTCCGGCTCCCGCGATCGCATCGATCGACGCCACCAGCCGGGCCTTCACCTCCGGCCACTCGTCGTCAACCACGCTGTAGTAGGCGGAGTGCCGCAGCGGGCCCTCGGGCATGACCATGTGGTTGCGAAAGATGCCCTCGAAGGTCGCACCGATCCCGAGAAGCGCCGCGCGCGATTTCTCGTTTCGCGAGTCCGTCTTGAACTCGACCCGGTGACAGCCAAGCCGTTCGATGGCGTGCTCGATCATGAGGAGCTTCGCCTCGCGATTGGCGCCGGCGCGCTGGAAGTCCATCGCCACCCATGTCCAGCCGATCTCGAGACGTCGATGCTCGGGCACGATGTTCAGGTAGCGGCTGCTGCCAATGGGCCGGCCCGACTCGCGGTCGACTGTCACGAAGGGCAGCTCGGTGCCGGCAGCCCGGTTGGCCATGGCGGTCGTCATCCACGCCTCGAGCCCGGCGCGATCGGTTGGCCGGGCAAGCGTCCAGACCCAGATCGACGGATCAAAGGCAACGTCGGCCAGGCCATCGATATGCGAAGGCGACATCGGCTCGAGTCTGACGAGCCGGCCCTCGAGCGTGACGGGCTCGAGCGGCAGCGCCATCCGTGGGCTTGTCTGCTCCGTGGTCATCGGCCGCGATCCTACCGGACCGGTCCGCTTTGGTAGCGTTCGAGTCATGCGACACGACATCGACCCGCGACTCATCGAGGACCTGCTCGCCGAGCAGCACCTCGCCACACTCGCCACTCACCGCAAGGACGGCAGCATCCTGCTTTCGCCGCTGTGGTACGACTGGATGGAGGGCCGATTCCAGCTCGGGATCTCGGCCGGCGACGTCAAGCTCCGGCACATGGCCCGCGATCCTCGGGTGACGATCGTCGTTGCCGAGGAGACGCCGCCCTACCGGGGCATCGAGGTTCAGGGCATCGCCCACGTCGACGAGTCGAACTTCCCGCCGCGGATGCGAGCGCTCGCCCGCCGTTACCTCGGTCCGCCCGGTGACGAAATCTATGGCGACGACGATCAGGGCGCCATCGTCACGATCGAGCCGACCGCAACTCGGACCTGGGACTTCGACGACGACCTCGAATCGACCGGCGAGACAGAGAGATGAGCGCGTTCTCAGAGCGAGTCGACGGCTTCCTGGCCGAATTCTTCCGCCTCAGCCCGATCAACGCGACCGCGGCCGGCAATCACGATCACGACGCCATCTGGCCCGACATGACGGAGGCCGGCCGACAGGAGCGACTGGCGTTCGTCGATCGCTGGGAGGCCGAATTGAAGAGCCTGCCGGGGCTGTCCCCCGACGAGGCGATCGATCGCGACCTGCTCCTCATGGAGCTCGACGCCGCCCGGTTCCAGGAAACCGAGCTCCGCGAGGAATGCTGGAACCCGCTCGAGTGGATCTACCTCATGGGCGGCGGCATCTTTCCGCTCCTCGCCCGGGACTTCGCTCCGCTCGCCGACCGGCTCACGTCGATCGCCGGTCGCGTCGAGGGATTGCCCGCCCTCGTCGACGCTGCGAAGGACAACCTGAAGGGCGTGGCCGGCCGGCCGGTTGGCAAGTTCCAGACCGAGACCGCCCTCAACCAGCTGCCGGGCATCGTCGAGCTCGCGGACGACGCCGTCCACGAGGCCGAAACCAACGCCTCGGACGATGCCGAGGTCGAAGTCCTCCTGCCGCGAGTCCGCGCCGCCGCGGAGACCGCGAAGTCGGCCCTGTCCGACTTCGAGACCCATCTCCGCGACGTCGTGCTGCCGGCGAGTGACGGCGATGGCCGGCTGGGCGCCGAGCTTTTCACGAGGAAGATGCGACACACGATGCGGAGCGACCAGCTCACGCCGGACCGAATCCTCACCGAGGCGGAGCGGGAGTTCGGCGCCGTTCGAGCGGAGATGGTCAGGCTCGCCCGCGAGGCCTGGCCGGAGTGGTGCCCGGGCCGCGAGCCGCCCGACGACGAAACGCAGCTCGTTCGTGGCGTCCTCGATGCGATCGCGGCGGATCATCCCGGCCCATCGGACATCCTCGACTTCTGCCGTGACGAGCTGGCCCGCATCGAAGCGTTCTGCCGCGCTCACAACGTCATCGGCCTGGCCGAGGAGCCACTCGAGATCCGCTGGACGCCGGTCTTCATGCGCTCGTTTGGCGGGGCGATGCTCGACGCGCCGGGGCCGCTCGACAAGGGCCAGAAGACGTTCTTCTCGGTCACGCCCGTGCCGGACGACTGGACCGAGGACCAGGTCGAGTCCTACATGCGTGAGGACAACGCCCGGATGCTCCGCCTCCTGACGATCCACGAGGCGGTGCCCGGCCACTACCTCCAAGGCGTCTACGCAAACCGCACTCAGTCGTTGCCACGCGCCGTCTTCTGGAGCGGCGTGTTCGCCGAGGGCTGGGCCGTTTACATCACCCAGGTCATGATGGATCTTGGCTACGGCGCGGACGACCCCGCCCTCCTCCTGACCCACTGGAAGTTCTACCTGCGCTCCGCGACGAACGCGATCCTGGATGCCCGGATCCACGTCGACGGGATCGGCGAGGAAGAAGCCATGCGGCTCATGGTCGAGGGCGGCTTCCAGGAGGAGTCGGAGGCGCGGGCCAAGTACAACCGGGCACGGCTGTCGTCGACCCAACTGTCGACCTACTTCGTCGGTTCCATGGAGTTTTGGGAGATCGAGCGAGACGCCCGCCGCCGAGCCGCCGAGGCGTCAGGCGATCCGCGTGGTGCAGCGGCCGTGCCGGCGTCTCGGATCGTCGGCGGCCTGGACCCGACGCCGGGCTTCGACTATCGGGCCCACCTCGAATCCGTCCTGTCGCACGGCTCCCCGCCGACAACCTTGCTCCGGCGGCTCGTCCTGGGGGAAGCCTGAGGCTGGGCCGCTGCCATGCTCCGTGGTCGCCGTGTTGTCCCCCGGAGCAACATCCCGACGGGTTAGGCCCATCGAACGGTGAGTCAGCGCTCGTTGTTGCCCTGGTGGCAACTCGGGACACAGCCAAGAGTGCGCGACCTACTCGCCGGTCGTTGAGTCGCCTCTGGCTCTCCGCTGGGCGGTCTTGGCGAAGTCGCGTCGGCGCCCGGCCCCGGCTCGCGCCGGGCGACGCTTCCGTGGTTCCGCGACAGCCTCCTTGAGCCGATCCACCCGATAGCCGGCACTCTCGCCCGCGGCGGCGAGGTCGAGAATCAGCTTCACCGTGTCACGCAGCTCGGTCGACCGGGCTTCCGGCGAGCGTGACCGCTCGGTCTCCAGATCGATCGCGTCGAGGAGCAGCGCCCAGTCGAGGAGCTCGCGCCACTCGCTGCGGCCGAACCACTCGACGCCCTCCCAGGTGTTGACCCGGATGAACGGCCGCACGTCCGAGTGTACCAGCCACGCCTCGACGAGGCGGCGTCCCCGTTCCGTGGCGGTCTTCCCGCCGACATTCGATGGCCTCGGCAGAGCCAGGAGGGTCCGGATCCGCTCGGCGGCCGACCAGGCCGTGGCCTCGTCGAGCCCACTGTCGACTTGGCGCAGCGCGCTGGCGACGACCGGGGCGAGCCGCAGCTCGTCGAACCAGGCCCGGCTGGTCGGGCCGGCCATCGAACCAGAAGCCAGCCTGCCCACCGCCTCGAAGAGCGACCAGCCGGCCAGTACCGCCCTGTGCCACCGCTCGACGAAGGCGGATCTCACCGGGGCGAGGGGATCGTCAGCACGTGAGACGGGTGGGGGATGGTGTCCGTCGCCGGCATGATCGCGCGTCGAGACGGATTGGTTCGCGAGGCCGTCCAGGCCCGCGAGTCGGGCAGTCGCGATCGCGGCGACGGTCGCCGGATTGCCACCCGTGCCGGTCGCCTCGCGAACCGCCTCGACGAAGCGCCGTATCGCGCCACCGCGTCCGTCCGGCAGGGCCGTAACGGCGTCCCGCAGCGCCGCGTGGACCGGTTCGAGCTCGAGCTCCCGAAGGGCATCGTCCAGACTCGGCACACCGCGCCCGCCGAGATGGCCGGCGAGCCGCGACCAGACGCCCGCCGGGTCGGCGAGCTCGCGGAAGTCGCCGAAGACCCGGCAGCTGTAGGCGTCGAGCTGGAGCCACAGGCCGTCCCGCCGGGTTTCCTCGACGGATCGGAGATATTCCAGCCCTGCACGCGCGTCCCGGAATCCAACGAACGCGCTCCCGCCCCCGAGACCCAGTGCCTCGGCCAGCGTTGTCCGGTGCAGCGGCTTCGAGCCGTCCGGCTGCTTGACGGCGTACGCCACCGACTCCCGAAGCCGTCCGGCGGTCGAGGCGAAGCGGTTGTGGTAGACGACGAGGGATCGAGCGGCTTCCCGTCCGTTCGAATAGGCGAGCACGTTCTCGTCGACCGAGCCGTCGTCGGTGACGAGGTCGTAGAGCCGGAAGTCGGCGACCTCGGCGTAGCGGGCCCGCGTGTGGAAAAGCGGAAAGATCTCGCGCTCGTGGCGCTCAACAAGCCATGGGTCAGGCTGCTCGTCGTGAAATGCGCGCCGGAACTCCATCCCGTATTTCTCGCCGAAGCCCTCGACCTGCCCGTGACCCAGCATCGGCAGCCCCGGGATCGTCGCCAGGACCGTCGCCACGCCGAAATACTTGTCGCCTTTGCCGAACTGCTCGACGGCGGTCTTCTCGTCGGGGTTCGACATGAAGTTCACATAGCGCTTGAGGATCTCCGGATCGAACTCGAGAGTGTCCCGGATGAGCTTCCGGTACCCGGCGTTGTTCTCGTCACGAAGCATGTGCATGAACGCGCTGTTGTAGACGCGGTGCATGCCGAGCGTTCGCACGAAGTAGCCCTCGAGCAGCCAGAACGCCTCGGCCAGGAGGAGCGTGTCGGGCACCTCGGCCGCCACCCGATCGACGACCTCTCGCCAGAACTCGGTCGGCATGGCGGCGTCGAAGGCGGCCTTCGGCAGTGCATGCTCGGCGCGTGACGGGATCGCGCCACCCGAACCCGGCTCCGGGTACCACAGCCGCTCGACGTGCTTCTTCGCGAGGACCATCGCGGCGTCGAAGCGGATGACCGGGAAGCGTCGGGCGACCTCGAGGATCGTCTGGATGACCGCTTCGCGGACGTCGGCCTTGAGATAGTCGAGCTGGGCGGTGTCGTTCCAGGGGAAGCTCGTGCCGTCGTTGCCGTGGTACACGTAGCGCGCCTCGCCGCTCCAGCGATCGAGGCGCTTGAAGACGACGGCGGCATCGCTGTTGTCGTAGTAGTGATCCTCCAGGAAGATCCCGACCCGCTCGTCGGACGACAGATCCGGGCCGTTGAAGGTGTAGGCCGGGTACGGCGGATCGGCGAGCGAGATGAAGCGATCCGGGTGCTCGATGACCCACCGTGAATCGATGCCCATGTGGTTGGGGACCATATCGCTCGAGAGACGGATGCCACGCGCCCAGGCCCTTGACCGCAGGTTGTTCAGCGCCCCGTCGCCGCCGAGGTCGTCCGCGATCCTGTAATTGTCGAGCGAGTACGCCGAAGCCACCGCCTCGGGGTTGCCACGCATCCGCTTGATCCGCTCCGACGCCCTCGACCGTTCCCAAAGGCCGATGAGCCAGAGACCGGTGACGCCCCAGGACGCGAGGCGGTCCAGCTCCTCGTCGGGGATCGCGTCGAGGGTCCTGATGTCGCGCTCGTATGCCTTCGAGAGCTGGTCCAGCCAGACGTACGTGCTCTTCGCGACGAGGACGAGGCGCGGCATCCACTCCGAATCCGAGCTGAACCGTTCGGGCTCGTCCTCGAGCCCGCCGTATGAGGGCGCATGAACCTCGCCGAGACCGCCGACACCGCCGCCGAACCGGAGCTCGAGGGCGCGCTCCTCCTCGGCGAGGACGTCGAGCCCGGCGACCAACCGATCGAGCAGGCCAAGCTCGCCGAGAAGGCCGGCCCAGCGTTCGCGAACGTAGCGCAGCTGGCCGGCGATCGACGTGGGCGAGGCCGCAGTCGGGGACCGCAGCATCGCGACGAGGGACTGCCCGCCGAGGAGCGGCGGACCGTCGTCGAGAGCCTCCTCCAGGTGGCTGAGGAGGCGACGATAGTCGGTCGCCGCGAGGGGCTGGTCGTCAAAGAGCTCCCGAAGCGGTTCGGTGGCCGGATTGCTGTTCGCCAGGGAGAGGAGCAGCAGCTCCTGGAGGGCGTCCGGCCGAGTGTCGGCGATGGCATTGCCGGCGGGCTCTCGGACTCGCCGATCGACGCCGGTGTGAAGACGTTCGTTCGGTCCGCTCGGGAACCCGGCCGCGAACGTTTCGAAAACGCGGGCCGTTCGGTCCGTGCCGAGGTCGGCGTCGATTTCGTCGAGCGTGCGCCTCAGGATGCCGGGACTGATGGTCGCGTCGTACCGGTCGAGGATCGCGTGGAAGACCTCGTGCAGGAGGCCGAGCGCGTTGAGCTCGCCGGCAAGGACGGTGGGTGCTCCGGGCGCCATTCCGGCCGCCCGCGCGGTGTTCATCTGGGTTGCGACGCGTCGGACGGACGGGATGTCGGTGACGATCAGGCTGCCGTGGAGGCCGAACAGGGCGCCCGACAGGCCGTATCGCTCGCGCGCCTCCCGGGAGACGTGGAACTCCCGCGGCGCGAGGGACGCCGTCATGGCGGCAAGGATGTCACGCGATGGCGATCGCTGCCCGTTGTCGGTGGATGCTGTCGATGGCGCGACGGACCAGTTCGAGGCCGCTCGGGTCGAATTCGTAGGTCCAGTGCCGGATGCGCTCCGGCCGGGAGAACTGCGACTCGAGTCCGGAAGCAAGCGCGTCGCGCGACATGAGGATGATGTCGGCGGTCCGGTCGATCACCTCGAGGTCTTCCTTCGACTCGGTCGTCGAGGCCACGATCTCGACCCCGGTCGATCCCGCGAGCGACAACGTATCCCTGATGTTGTCGGTGCCGCGTTCCGAGGGACAAATGACACCGACACGCGAGCCGGCTTTGAGCCCGGCGATCTCGTGCACGAGCTCGACGTAACCCGGGCCAACGAGCATCGCCACGACCGGCACCCGGCCGTGGACGAGGGCCTGGGCTTCGTCGGCGTGGAAGGTCGTGGTAGCGACCAGGTCGTAGTGGAACTTGTCGAGCCGATCCGGGAGGTCGTCGAGGAGCGTGCCCTCGGCCTCGATCGAGCCTTCGAACTCGTCGTTGAGCCGCTCGGCGTCGTAGCCGGCGTCGGCGTTGGTGCATTCGGCGAAGAGGACGCGGACCAGAGGTCCGGGTCGCTTCCGCTCCGTGGCCGCCGCAAAGGTGGCGGCAGCGACCTCGTCGGCCGTGAAGCCGGCCTGGACGGCCCGCCGCAGGAGCTCGGCGACGATCCCGGCCAGGGCCTCTGCCCCACGTCGCTGCGGCGGCCGGTCCGCGACATGCGTCCCTGCACCGTGTCGACTCGTGACGTAGCCGGCATCGGCCAGGCGTCGATAGACCGCCCGGATCGTGTTCGGGTTCACTCGGAGGGCGCCGCCGAGCTCCCTCACGGGCGGGAGGCGCGCACCGGGCAGTAGCCGGCCGGAGTCGATCTGGTAGGCAAGCTGCCAGTAGATCTGGGTCGAAATCGGGACGTCCGAATCGCGCTCGACGTCGAGGGTCTGGTCGTCGACAACGAGATCGCTTGTGGACGGCTCGAGCTCGGACGAATCACTCATTGACATAGCGCAGTAGTCCAAGTAACGTCCAACTTGGCCTAGGGAACTGTATCAACAAGGCGGTACACGATGGAAGGCCTGTTCATCATCATCGCGATCATCGCCTCTCTGGCGGTACTCGACGCGTTCGCTGCCGCGTTCGGGGCGGAGTCCCGCGAGGCGTTCCTCGATCCCCGACAAGCTCCAAAACCCAGCATCTGACGCACGCTCACTTCGCCGACGCCGCACCTCCCTGCGGCGCCGAGACGTCAGCCCGTGGCGCGCAGGCCGCGGGCTGACGCGTTTCTGGGGCGCTTCAACGACTTGACTGCCTGGCCGTGGATGCCCGGCCCGGTGAGCGCGGGCTGATCCTGTGGGCCGCGATGATTGAATTGCGTGGCGAGCGCCGCGGCGCCAGCCACGATCAGCGCGATCGCCGCGACTCTGCGCGCCAGGGTTGTCAGGCCGCGCGACCGAAAGCCATCGACCGCAGACGGCGGACCCGATCGGGGATGGGCGGGTGGGTCGAGAACAGGCTCCCGATGTTCACGCCTGCCAGGGGATTAACGATGTACATATGGGCGAATGCCGGGTTGGCCGCCGGCGCTGGGGCCGGCGACGGTTCGCCGCGCTGGCGCCGGAACATGCCCATGAGCCCGCGGGACTTGTTCGCCGCCTCGAGCTGCTCGAGCGCCTGTGCGAGACCCTCAGGATCACCCGTGAGGGACGCACCCGACGAGTCCGCGTAGTACTCGCGCCCGCGAGACACCGCCAGCTGGATGATCATCGCCGCGATCGGCGCGAGGATGATCGCCGCCAGCGCGCCAATCGGGTTGCCGCCGTTCTCTTCATCGCTGCCGCCACCGAAGATCAGCTGGAACTGGGCGATCTGGGCCAGGAAGCTGATCGCGCCACCGATCGTCGCCGCGATCGTGCCGATGAGCGTGTCGCGGTTCTTGACGTGTGACAGCTCATGAGCGAGGACGCCCGTCAGCTGCCGCTCGTTGACGAGCTCGAGCAGGCCGCGGGTCACCGCGATCGCCGAATGGTCGGGATTGCGGCCGGTCGCGAACGCGTTCGGCTCAGGCCGGTCCACGAGATAGATGCGCGGCACCGGGATGTCGGCGCGATGCGCGAGCGAGGTCACGATCTGGCGCAGGCGCGGCGCTTCGCCGAGACCCAGCTCGCGGGCGCCATTCGCCTTGAGGGCAAGCGTGTCGCTCTTCCAGTAGACGAAGCCATTGAGCAGGATCGCGAACAGGAGCGCCATGACCATGCCGCTCTGTCCGCCGAGCAGACCGCCGATGAAGACGAGCAGGCCACCGAGGGCGGCCAGCAGGGCTGCGGTCTTGAAGGTGTTCGTGAGTGTGTTCATCTCCGCGTTTCGGATGTTCGCGCTTCGAGCGCGTTCCGGGAGTCCCGGAAGAGGCCGCCCGAACGGGCCGCCGGGAACATTGTCAACCGGCAACCGATTTTCGACAACGAACGCGTCACGAAGACGCGATACAGGAATCTGAATAGCCGTGCCCGACCTGGGACCTAGCCTCGCGGTCCCGGTTGGCCGACCTCGCTCAGGGCCATCCGATAGATCGCCGCTCCGTCGAGACCGGTGCCGGGTGACCGAAACAATGCGAGATCGGCAACGAGTGAACGCTCGAGGTGCGCCTTCAGCTCGGTGTCGACGAGCCGTGCGGCACGCGCCGCAATGCGCAGGACGTGCTTGGTTTCGGTGCGAACCGGGTCGTCCCAATACCAGCCGTCGCTCGCGAACATCGCGAGGCGCCAGCGCAGGGCTTCGATCAGTCGCAGGAAGCGCTCACGATCTTCCCGAGGCGCGTCGTCGCCGAGCCATCGCGCTGCGAAGGCCGCCGCTGGTTCGACACCATCGACGACTTCGACGTACGCCTCACGAGCGGCGATCGGATCCGGCGACCGAGGCAGCCCTGCGAACGCTACGCCGACGAGCGCATCGACCGCCCCGGCCAGGCGCTCGAACGCTGCCCGCAGCGGCTGTTTCCATCGGCCGTCGGTGGCGTCGGAGCATTCAGCGGACCAGCGCGCCACGCCGTGATGGCAGCTCCAGGATGTCCGTTCGGCGATCCTGACGGTCGGCAGGCTGCGGGCGTCGCCTTCGAGGAGGACGTCGGCGAGGTCCACGAGGTCGAAGCCCCGATCGGCAGTGCCCTCGGGCGGCTCGACGAGGCGTTGCAGGAAGAGATCTCGGAACTGCTGGTGATGGCCGTAGAGCTCGCCGTCCGTGGCGATGACGATGAGGCCGGGATCCCCGTCCGGGAACGGCGTGCCAGCGAGCCTCGCCCCGACCCGCTCACGCGCAAAGCGATCGGCGTCCGCCGTCGCCGATGGCTCGAAAGAGACCGCGCCCGACAGGCCCGCATCGTAGAAGACGACGATGATGCTCCGGCCGCCGCCCAGCTCGACCCGGTAGGGACGGCGCGTCTCGAGGTGATCCGCGGCCGCCTGCCACGGGGCGAGAATCGTGTACCGGATGCCCTCCTCGGCCAGGCAGCGGAGCGACGGCAGGTCGACAGCGGTCTCGGGCAGCCACATGCCCTCCGGCCGGCGTCCGTAACGCAGTACGAAGTCCCGGATGCCCCAGCGCACCTCCGTCCGGCGGTCCTCGGCCGAGGCGAGCGGCAGGATGGTGTGGTGGAACGCCTGGGCCATGGCCCGGCCGTGTTTCGGATTCCCGGCCCGGTCCGCGCCTACAAAGCCACGATGGGACATCGGCGATTCCGCGGCGAGCCAGCTGGCGAGCGTCGGGCCGAGGTCGTACGAGAGGTGGGCGAGCGTGCCCTTGGTGGCGAGTGGCCGGTAGCTCTCGGCGTCGATGCGGCTGTTCCAGTCCCGGAACGGTGCCGCGCCCGGGTCGGCCGGGACCGTGCCGCTGAACGGGTCCACGCGCAACGGCTGATAGAAGTGGGCGTGGACGACGAGCCGGCCGCGTCGCGAGGTGGTCATGCCCGTGCGCCTGCGGGGTTGAGCTCTTCGCGGGCACGATCGCGGCCCGCCGTCACGACAGATCGGATGCGGACCGCTTCGCGAGCCTTGGGCCGAAGCTCGATCGGAAACGACAGCAACAGGCAACTGCCCTGATAAACACGCTCGAAGCCGCTCTCGGAGTTCGACACGGTCTCGATTGGCGCCCACCAGGCGTCGAGGGGGCGGTCGGTCGTCGCCTCCACCCGGATGCCGAGGTCGTCGTTGCCCTGAGCGATCGTCGTGATCCCGGTCTCCTCGCCGCGGCCGTCGTGCGGCGACCGCTTGCCGACCATCTCCCACCACGCAGCCGGATTGGCTCCGCCGCCTAGCATCGTGATCGCGAACTCCACGGCGAGTCTGAAGTTCAGCGAGGTGCGTGACCGGTTTTCGATGGCAACCTCGAGATCGAGCACGGGATCCAGGCGTGCTCCCGAGAGCCTGATCGTCTTCTCGATTCTGACCGGCTGCTGACCGGCGGCCGTCCTGACCGACCCTGCGCGGGTCGCGACGAGTCGATCGCGTTCGAGGACGTCGAGTGCGAACGGGCCGTCGACGAAGTCGCCGAGGTCCTGTGCTCGACCGGCGAAGAAATCCTCTGGCGAGGCCTCAACAGCGAGGCAGCGAATCAGCCCCGATCGCCGCTCGTAGGGGTCGTAGACGAGATGCTCGGCGAGGTTGGACTCCTTCGAGCGGACCAGCTCATGGATCGATTCGACGCCCTTGTTGTCCCCGGTCGACGGCGCTGAGCCACCCTCCTGCTCGCGGAGCCGTGAGTGGTATGCCTCGGGTCGCCGGCGCATGACCGCCGTAAGCGCGTGGCGCGCCGCCCGGATGTCCCAGCTGCCGATGCCGGCACCCTCGTCGAGATCGATCCCGACGACCTGCCCGGGATGGGTGAAGAGGACGTCCGGTCGGCCGTCGAGGTCGAGATCGATGACGACTCCATCGGGCTCGATGCCCGCGGCCGTTTCGGCCAGGTCCTCCGCGGCGATCAGGTGCTCGAATGTCGCCAGCCGCATGTGGCTGATGTAAATGCCGCCGAACAGCCCGTGCCAATAGCAATCGTTCGATTGGCCCTGGTAGAGGTGGTCGAGCGCCGCGTCGCGTGTCGGACCGGCGGGCATCGCCGCCACCTTCGACGAGGTCCGGAGCATCTGCTTGTGGAGGTCGTTGACCTCGCGATAGCGGACCTGGAAATTCCGCCAGAAGCCGCCCGTCAGCCAGCGAGCCTCCGGCCGGCCGTTCGCGACCGCCTGATGTAGAAGCGGCGAGAAGACCGCGCCATCCTCGGGCGGGAGGACCCATTCACCCATCTCCTGGTATGAGCTCGTGGGCACGTAGACGCGGCCGATCGGGCCCTCGCGATCCAGCCAGGCGGAGGGCGTCAGCGTCGTCAGCCATTCCCCGTTGAGCTCGAGCGCCCCGAAGAACCGGTCCACCCAGCGACCCTTGCCCCAGCAGTGCTCCCAGGTCGTCGGCCACGCCCCGAACTTCTCACCGTCGTCGCCCATCATGCCCAGCCGCCGCCCGTCGTCGGTCGCGTGCGCACGGAGGTGTTCGATGACCTCGTCGACTTCGTGGAAGGGGATCAACAGCCGCAGGCCGTGCTCCGTACCGAAAACCGTCACCAGATTGCCCTGATCCTCGGTGACGTAGGCGCCCCACATCCGATCGGCGGGAATCGACGCCCCGCGGAAGTGGTTGTCGTCGAGGATCGTCCAGCGATAGCCGCCCGGCACGAGCGCGCTCGGGAGGCTCGGCTCCCAGACCCTCTCTGCCAGCCAGGCGCCCTGCGGTCGGGTACCCGTGAGCTTCTCGAGCTCGTCGCCCATCCTCAGTAGCTGGCCGATCCGATCACGTTCCGGCAAGGCGGCCAGGACGGGCTCGTAGTAGCCGCCGCCGAAGAGCTCCACCTGGTCGCGCTCGACGAGGCCCCGCAGCCGGTCGAGGAATTCGGGGCGTTCAGCCCGCAGCCAATCCAGCAACGGCCCCGTGTAGTGGAGCGCCACCTTGATCGACGGGTGGCGCTCCAGGGCGGCGACCATGGGCTCGTAGGCGCGCTCGTAGACCTCAGCGATGACCCAGCCGAAATTTCCGACGGGTTGGTGATTGTGGATCGCGAGCGCCAGCGAGATCCGGGGCGGCACGGCCGTCAAGGATGACGGCCGGCACAGGACGCGGCTTGGCGGATCAGCCGGCCTCCGTGACCATCGTCGCTTGCCGCGCCGAGGATCGGCGGACTTCGATGCCGGCTGCGGGCAGATAGAGCCTCTCGGCGTATTCCTGGAGCATCCGCGTCGTCGAGAAGCGCCACAGCGTCGTCGCCATCGAGCGACGCATCGTGTCGATCCAGGCCTGTGGCAGCCCGTTTGGATCGCGGTCGTAATAGCGGGGCACGATCTCCGTCTCGAGGAGCCGGTAGAGGTCCATCGCATCGGCCCAGTCCTGGGCGCCCTCGTCGGCGTTCGAATCGCGGCCGCCGATCGCCCAGCCGTTGTCCTCCGTCCAGCCCTCGTCCCACCAGCCGTCCAGGACGCTGACGTTGACGACCCCGTTCGTGGCTGCCTTCATGCCCGAGGTGCCTGAGGCCTCGAGTGGCCGGCGTGGGTTGTTGAGCCAGATGTCGACGCCCTGGACGAGGAAGCGCGCGATCCGCATGTCGTAGTCCTCGAGGATGAAGACCCGACCCCGAAGCTTCTCCGAGCGCGACCGCGCGAAGATCTCCTGGATGACCTGCTGGCCGGGCCGGTCGGCGGGGTGGGCCTTGCCGGCGAAGACAACCTGGACCGGTCGCCCCTCGTCGTGGAGCAGCCGGGCGAGTCGGTCGATGTCGCTGAAGACCATCGCCGCGCGCTTGTAGGTCGCGAAGCGACGCGCAAAGCCGATCGTGAGCGCATCCGGATCGAGCGCGTTCTCGAGCTCGCGCAGGACGCCCGGCGCCTCCCCGTGACGCGCGAACTGGTTGCGCAGCCGGCCTCGGGCGAAGAGCGCCAGCTCGCGCTTCTGGCGGCGATGGGCCTCCCAGAGATCGTGTGCCGGGATGCGCTTGATGCGTTCCCAGAACCGGCGCGCAGGGGTGCTGTCGTCGAGATCGTCGAGGTCCGCCTCGAGGTGGCGCTCGAACAGCTCCCGCATCGATGTCCCGATCCAGGTCGGCAGGTGGACGCCGTTCGTGATGCCGAGGATCGGCCGCTCGCCGACGACCTGGTTCCACGTCCCGTTGGCGGTCTCGGCATGGAGCTGGCTGACGGCATTCGCCCCGTTCGACATTCGTAGGCACAGGGCCGTCATGTCGAATTGGCCGGGATCGCTGTCGACACCCAGGCCGAGCTTCAGGAGCTCGTCGATGGGGATGCCACCCGTGTTCGGCCGGCCGTCGCCCTCGAGGAGCGGCCCACAAACGCGGCGGACGAGGTTGACGTCGAAGCGCTCGTTGCCCGCGGGGACCGGCGTGTGGATCGTGAAGACGCTGTTCTTCCGAACCGCCTCCCACGCGTCGTCGAGCGACGAGCCGCTGGCTACGAGCTCGCGGGCCCGCTCGGCGAGGAGGAACGCGGAGTGGCCCTCGTTCAGGTGCCAGACCGCCGGCGCGATCTCGAGTGCTCGGATCGCCCGCACGCCGCCGACGCCAAGCACGAGCTCCTGGTGGACGCGCATCTCACGACCGCGGACGTAGAGGATGCTCGTGATCGGACGATCCGATTCCGCGTTGTCGGGGATATCGGTATCGAGCAGGAGCACCGGCACGCGGCCAACCTGGGCGCACCAGACCGCGATTCGAAGGTCGCGGCCCGGCAGCTCAACGGTGACGTGGAGTGGCTCGCCGTCCTCGTCCTGGACGCGTGTCAGAGGCAGGCGCGACAGGTCGTAGTCGGGGTAGGCGTGCTCCTGGTGCCCGTCCGCGTCGATCGTCTGCCGGAAGTAGCCCTTGCGATACAGCAGCCCGACGCCGATGAACGGCAGGGCCATGTCGCTGGCGGTCTTGGTATGGTCCCCCGCGAGCACGCCCAAACCGCCCGAATAGATCCCAAGCGACTCGTAGAAGCCGTATTCGGCGCAGAAGTACGCAATCGGGCCTGTCGGCTTCGGGCCGGGCCGTCGCTGGAACCAGTGGTCCGAGCCATCGCCCATGTAGCGGTCGAAGTCGGCGAGGACGTCCTCGTACTCGGCCATGAACGATGGATCGTCGAGGAGCTGGGTCCAGGCCGGGCCGCTGGTCAGGACCGGGATCGGGTTCCGGTAGCGCGTCCAGGACGTCGAGTCGATCCGGTTGAAGAGGTACTTCGCGCGGGGGTGCCAGCTCCAGTACAGGTTGTAGGCGAGACGACGAAGGCCTTCCAGTTGCGGTGGCAACCGGAACGAGGCACCGGGGATCGTGGGGACCTGCACGGGCGGAGCCATGTCGCAGGATCATACCGGGTGACGATTTGTGCGGGACCCGAACAAGGCATGCCGGGCGCGGTCGGCGGGCGGCTCGGTGAGGCTAGAATCGCCGTTCGATCCGCACCGGAGGGCATCGATGGCCAACCAGTTCGTCGTCCAGCTCGACAACCAGCCTGGCGCCATGGCCACACTCGCCGAGGCGCTCGCGGCGCGCGGTGTCGACCTTCGCGCGATCGGCGGGGGCGGGATCGGCGACAGCGGCCACGTGATCATGACGACCGCCGACGACGACACGACGCGGAAGGTTCTCGATGAGGGCAACTACGCGTACATCGAGGGCGAATCGATCCTCGCCGAGGTCGACGACAAGCCGGGCGGGATGGCCCGCATCTCGCGGGCGCTCGCGGACGCCGGCGTGAACATCTACGGCCACCTGTTCCTGGGACGCTGGGGCGATCGGGCCATGTTCGCGTTCGTCGTCGACAACCCGGAGCAGGCGCGTCCGATCCTCGAACGCAAAGGCTGACGCCGCAGGTTTGTGCGGGTTGCCGTGCGCCGTCAGGCGGTGACGAGCTCCCCGCTGGGGACACTCTCGTCGGAGATGATGTCGATGGCGACGCTGGTCGGGGCCTCGTCGAACGAGGCCGAGTCCGGGTCGTAGTAGGTCGATCGGTAGATCGCCGCGACCGACCGGAACGGGAGCGTCGCGCGCTCTTCGACCGGGCGGGTTTCCTGATCGCCGGAGCCCATCCGGACCGACCGTTGTGCGGTTTTCATTTCGCGGGACCTCCCCAGGGAGCCGCACGTTACGCCGGGTGTGTTTTCGGCACCATCTCATCCTCGTTTCAATTGCGTTACGGATTGGGACGGCCTTGAGGTTGGGTGTCTTCCGGTGTGGACGAACATCGGTTATGCGCCTGCAAGCGGTGGATAAGTGACCGCTGCCAAGCCGCCGCGGCCCCGCTACCGGCATCGTCCCCCCTGCCTGCCACTGAATCGAAAGGGGTGGGCCTCGCGACCCACCCCTTCGAGCTCAGGTTCGAACGTTGACGACTAGCCGGCGTCCTCGCGGTTCGGATCGAGGATCCAGTCGAGGACCGGCTCCCGATCGAGGCGATACGAGTAGTCCTGGCCCTTGCACTGCGGGTTGAACCCGAATGACACGACGGCCACGATGATGTTCGTGCCTTCCTGGAACACCGGACCACCCGAGTCACCGTTGCACGAGCCACCCTTGCCCTTCGACGGGTTGTTGGTGGTCTTGAGATTGAACTCGGTGAGGCCGCTCGTGTTCTCGATCAGGTAGCCCCAGGCCATCAGTCGCTCGCGGAGACCCGGATCGGGACGCGGATCCTGGTCGAGGAGCCCGTAGCCGCTTGTCCGGAAACGGACCGTCTGCTTGCCGCTGGCGCCTGCCGCCGCGACGAGCTGATCGATGAGTCCCGGCTCCGGCAGGATGCCGAACGTTCCGCTCGGCGGAGTGTACGGGGCGTCCAGCTGCACAACGCCAACATCCTTCGTGTCTTTCTCCACCGGGAAACCGGCGAAGATCTCGCCATAGGTCCACGTGTGGCTGAAGGTATGGCCGTTGAGGTACGGATAGCCCGTCGTCTCGTCGCCGCCGAGACCGCCGAAGGCATCCGGCGAGTAGTTCGGCGCGACCGCCTGCTGGAAGTAGACACGACCGGTTTCGACGCCTTCGGTGCAGTGACCTGCCGTGACGAGGAGCGTCGGCGAGATGAGCGACCCTGAGCAGCGGTGGCTGAACGGATCGCCCGTTACGGGGTCAGGGGTCGTGTAGAAGACCACCAGCCCGACGAAGTCGTGGACGAAGTCCTTCTCGGCGTTGTAGGTAATGGCGCTCGTCGGGCCGGCAAACGCGACAACGGCCGCGAGGGCGGCGAGCAGGGCGCCAAGGCGCTTTCGCATGGATCTCCTCCGTGAATCGAGCCATTCGCAGCGAGCGGGTGCGCATTCCTCCGAGTGCACCGCATCCCCGACAGCGATCTGTTCGACCTTAGCAGCGATGGACGAAGAACGTCGCCGACAATTCTCGGCAGATGTTGCTTGGAGTCACCAGTTTCGGTGCGGTGCGAGCTCGGAGCGATTCGAACGTCACGCGCATGATCGGACGCGCCGGGACGGCTCGAATATTGGCCGAGGTATCCAAGTGCGATATCGTCTGCGCGAATTGCCACCGTGCCCGGACCTATGCTCGCAGGTCCCGGCGTGGCATCGAGCG
>Ga0081539_10002119_pt1 | contig 29394 bp, 11 predicted proteins | sample TabmetS4T2R2_FD_71023 | JGI IMG/M metagenome (GOLD analysis project Ga0081539, IMG submission 71023) | Tabebuia heterophylla rhizosphere microbial communities from the University of Puerto Rico - S4T2R2 | ecosystem: Host-associated > Plants > Roots > Rhizosphere ... | reverse complement strand
CATCCCAGGCTGTCCGCGAGGTCGAGTTGATACGTCGGCTTTTGGAGGTTCTCGTCGGCGAGCTTTCGGCGGTCCGCGACCGCCTTGGCAAACGCGTCGGCCGCGTCGCCCGCGTGGCCGAGGGAAAAGTGCGCGACGCCCAGGTCGTTCGTCACGCGCGCGACCATCGACTGAAGGTCGAGGCTCGTGGGCTGCGTGCCGAGCAGCTTGACGAAGGCTTGCCTCGCCTCCTCGTAGCCGGCGACGGCGCCGGCATAGTTCTGGGCCAGCGAAGCGGCGGAGGCGAGGTTGTACGTGGCCTTGGCCCAGTCCGACTCGGCCCCGTCGTCGCCGGGCGCACGCCCGGCCAGCTCGGCGAAGATGCCGGCCGCCTCGCGGAACCAGGGCATCGCTTGTGCGGGCTGACGGTTCGCGAAGTCGATCATGCCGCGCGTGGTGAGCGCGCCGGCGAGCAGCCGCTTCGCGGCGTCGGGCGCGGTCGGCGCGGAAGCCGACTGCCGACGGAAGCGGATGACCGACTCCGACGTCGTCCGCGCTTCGGCAAGCCGGCCGGCGTTCGTGTAGAGCACGGCGAGCAGCGCCTGCGTCTTCGCGGCCGCCTCGTCGTCGGACTTGGACTTCTGGAGCCTGAGCGCCTCGCTCGCGGACTTGATCGCGTCATCGAGTTTGCCAAGGTCGGCCGTCGCGCCGGCCAGCACGTAGTACATCGTCGCGCGCGACGAGGCGTTCTCCTCCGGGTCCGGCACGAGGTTCTGGAGCTGGCCGATCGCGCTGCGGAGGAGCTTGTCGCGGATCGGCTGCATGCCCGGCAGGTCCACGAGCTGCGCGCCGCCGGTGTCCAGCAGTGAGTTGACGGCGCTGATCGCGACGTCCTTGTTCCGCCGCGCGGCGTCGCGCTGTTCGGTCGCGAGGCGCTCGGCACGTCGGGCCCGGACCATCTGCCAAGTCGTCCCGATGATCCCCAGTACCAGCGCCGTCGTGACCGCAACGGCCAGCGTCACGCCGGCGCGGTGTTTTCGTGTGAACTTCTTCACCCGGTAGATGCTCGACTCCGGCGCGGCGATCAGCGGCTCGCCGCCGAGGTAGTTGCGGACGTCGCGCGCCAGGTCCGTTGCCGTCTGGTAACGGCGCGTGCGGTCCTTGCGCATCGCCATCAGCGGGATCCACTCCAGCTCGCGGCGCAGCTCGGCGGCGAGCGTGGGGATCTGCGTCTGGCGGCGCTTCGCGACGTCGGTGCCGGTCGAGCCGAGCTTCGACAGTCGCGTGCTCGGCGCTGGCGGGTCCTCCTCGCGGATGATCCGGCGGATCTCCTCGAACCCGCGGCTGCGAAGCGTGCGCGCGTCGAACGGCAGCGAGCCGGTGAGCAGCTCGTACAGCAGCACGCCCAGCGAGTAGATGTCGGTGCGCGTGTCCACGTCGAGCGTGCTCATCTCGGCCTGTTCGGGAGACATGTACTCGGGCGTGCCGATGAGCTGGCCACGCTCGGTGAAGAAGGCCTTTTGCACGGTCGCGGCATTCGCGCCGGTGGCCTTGGCGACGCCGAAGTCGATGACCTTGACGATCGGTTTGGTCGAGCCCTCGGGCACGCTGACGAGCACGTTCGACGGCTTGATGTCGCGGTGGATGATCCCCTTCACGTGAGCGTGCTGGATCGCGTCGCACGCTTGCGCGAACAGGTCGAGGCGCTCGCGAGTGGAGAGCAGGTGCTTGTCGCAGTAGTCGGTGATCCGCTCGCCGGCGACGTACTCCATGACGAAGTACGGCCGGCCCGACTCGGTCGCGCCGCCGTCGAAGACCTTGGCGATGTTGGGATGGTCCATCAGCGCCAGGGCCTGGCGTTCGGTCTCGAACCGCGCGACGACCTCGCGCGTGTCCATGCCGAGCAGGATCATCTTCAGCGCGACGATCTGCTTGACGGGCTGCGAACGCTCGGCCTTGTAGACCACGCCCATGCCACCGGCGCTGACGACCGAAACGATACGGTAGGGGCCGACCTGCTCGGGGTGTTCCTTGATCGCGGCCCGCCCCATGTCGATGGCGGCCGAGTCGAAAGGCGTGCCGGAGAGGATATGCGTCGCGCCACCACCACCGGGTATCGGCGCGCTGCCGCCGCCGCTGCTGAAGAGTCCCGGATCGGAGGTCGGCATGGCGTCGACGGTGTGCGCGGGATCGCGCGAAACTTCACGCGAAACTTCACGCGAAACTTCACGCGAAACTTCACGCGAAGCTTCACGCGAAGCTTCACGCGAAACTTCGCGCGAAGGCTCGCGACGATGAGCCTGTTGGCCCTTGCCTGGTTCGATCGGCCCCGACGACATGCTCGGACCTCCCCTTTCGGGTGGAGCGATCACCCTTCGACGTCGCGCAGACCGTCCACCGCGCGCTTGAGTGCGACCGTGAGCCGGTGCTTCGCTTGGTGGACGCTGTCGATGCTCAGCCCCAGCTCTTTCGCGACCACTTCCTGCGGGCGCCCTTTGAGGACGTACAGCTCGAACGCCTTAAACGTGCGGGCGCGCGTCTCGTTGACCGAGTAGCGCTTGCGCAGCGCCCCGAGCGCGCGGCGCATATGGTGCCGCTCCCACGCGTCTTCCCACGCCTGTTCGGCTTCGGGCGACGCCTGCGGCGGCTCGACCATCTCGACGGGGATCGCCTGAAAGCGCGCGTCGCGACGGCGGATCTTGCAGAGCGTGCGGAAGGTGCAGACCTTCAGGTACGAGCGGAAGCGGCCGCGCGTCGGATCGTACTCGAAGCGGTCGCTGTCGCGAAAGAATCCGACGAGCACCTCCTGCACCAGCTCGTCGGCCGCCTCACCGTGCACGCCGAGGCGGCGCGCGAAGCCCGCGATCATCGGCGCGTAGCGGCGGTGGAACTGGTCCCATGCCAACTCGCGCGCGGGGGAGTCCGGGCGCAGGCGAAACAGGAGCGTGGCGCTCGTGTGCGTGCTCGAACGCTCGGGTTCAGCGCGAGCGTGCGACGCAAGAGCTTCGGCGCTTTGGTCATCCGTGTCCGATGAGGGAGATGGGTTGGACATGATCTCGTTGCGCGAAAAGAGTTGGAGCCGACGCAGCTATTGTGACAGCCCGGCGGCGGGGCTGACAGTTTTCGTCAAGATTTCCGGAACCGGTTGCCCCGGCGAGGCTTGCACACGGTAGGCACGCGTGTACACGTTCATCCGTCTCCCGCGGAGGAAGCCGATCAGCGTCTGGTTGTTCTCGTCCGCAAACTCGACGGCCAGGCTCGACGGGGCCGAGACGGCGGCGATGATCGACACGCGCGCCGCGAGCGCCTTTTGCACGATCTCGAACGACGCGCGGCCGCTGACCAGTAGCACGTGCCGATCGAGCGGCAGCATCCGGTTGAGCAGGGCGTGGCCGATGACCTTGTCCACCGCGTTGTGCCGGCCGACGTCCTCGCGGATGACGAGCAGTTCGCCGGTCGAGCTGAAGAGCGCGGCCGCGTGTAGGCCGCCCGTTTGGTCGAACGTCCGCTGCGCGGCGCGCATCGCATCGGGCAGGCGCGCGAGTTGGTCGGACGTGACCGTGAAGTCGATGCTCGGATCGATCAGCGCGAAGCGCTCGCGGATCGCATCAATCGTTGCCTTGCCGCACAGGCCGCAGCTCGAGGACGCGAACACGTGCCTCGTGAGCCGCTCGAAATCGACGTGCACCTCGGGCTCGAGCACGACGTTGATCAGGTTGCCGAACTCGTTCCGCCCGCACGGCTCGACCGCGCGGATGTCGTCGGCCGAGCGTACGATCCCCTCGGTGAAGAGGAACCCGGTGGCGAGCTCCGCGTCGTGCTCGTCGGGCGTCCGCATCGTGATGCTGACGGCGCGGCCGCGCACGCGGATCTCGAGCGGCTCCTCCTCGGCGAGCGCGTCGCGATCGGCGCGGGAAATGCCGCCGTCGATTCGGACGATGTCTCGGATCATCACGTGGCGAGTATAACAACGTGACGGAAACGCGGATGCCCGAATCGACCAGCTACAACTCGGCGAACGGTGCGCAGCCGCCGATCGAACCGGCGCGCGAGCCGCGCGTCGCGCCGCCGCCCGACGCGGCTGCGGGCATCGGCGCGGCTTATCACACGGCTCGCCACGCGATCGGCAAGATGGGCACGAGCCGCGCGCTGCGAACGCTTCTCAAGGTCAACCAGACCGACGGCTTCGATTGTCCGAGTTGCGCCTGGCCCGATCCCGACCGCGATCGCTCGATCACCGAGTTTTGCGAGAACGGCGCCAAGGCCGTCGCGTCCGAAGCGACTGCGGCGCGCGTCACGCCCGACTTCTTCGCTCGTCACAGCATCACCGAGCTTCAGCAACAGAGCGACGCGTGGCTCGACAAGCAGGGCCGGCTCACGCAACCGATGCTGCTGAAGCGCGGCGCGACGCACTATGAGCCGATCACGTGGGACGACGCGTTCGCGATGATCGCGCGCGAGCTGAACGCGCTCGCGGGCCCCGACGAAGCGGCGTTCTACACGTCCGGCCGCACGAGCAACGAGGCCGCGTTCCTCTATCAACTCTTCGTCCGACAGTTCGGCACGAACAACCTGCCGGACTGCTCGAACATGTGCCACGAGTCCAGCAGTTTCGGCCTGCCGCAGAGCATCGGCATCGGCAAGGCGACGGTCACGCTGGACGACTTCGCGCAGGCCGACTGCATCTTCCTGATCGGACAGAACCCCGGCACGTGTCACCCGCGCATGCTGATCCACTTGGAGCGCGCCGCCCGGCGCGGCTGCGCGATCGTGAGCGTGAACCCGTTGCCGGAACTCGGCACGGTGCGGTTCCGCAACCCGCAGGACGTGCACCACCTGTTCGACGAAGGGACGCCGATCGCATCGCTGTTCCTCCCCGTGCGGATCAACGGCGACGTCGCGCTGCTCAAGGGCGTGATGAAGGCGATGCTTGAAGCCGGCGCGGTCGACCGCGCGTTCGTCGACGCGCATACCGAAGGATTCGACGCGCTCGCACGCGATTTGGAGATCGAAACCTGGGAAGCGATCGTCGAGAACGGCGGCGTCTCACAGGAACTGATTCGCGAGGCGGCGCAAGTCGCCGCGCGCTCGAAGCGCATGATCGTCTGCTGGGCGATGGGCATAACGCAGCACGCGAACGGCGTCGCGAACGTGCAGACGATCGCGAACTTCGCGCTGCTCAACGGACACGTCGGCCGACCCGGCGCGGGGCTGTGCCCGGTGCGCGGGCACAGCAACGTGCAGGGTGATCGAACGGTCGGCATCACTTCGCGCCCGACCGACGCGTTCCTCGACGCGCTCGGCCGCGAGTTCGGGTTCGACCCGCCGCGAGAGCACGGGCTCGATACCGTCGCCGCCATCCGCGCGATGCAAGAGGGTCAGGTGAAAGTGTTCGTCGGCCTCGGCGGTAACTTCCTCAGCGCCGCGCCGGATACGGAGTTCACGGCGGCTGCGATCAGGAAGTGCCGCCTGACCGTGCAGATCTCGACGAAGCTCAACCGCGGCCACCTGGTCACCGGTGAGCAGGCGCTGATCCTGCCGTGCCTGGGAAGAACCGAGCGCGACGTGCAGAAGTCCGGCGAGCAGTTCGTCACCGTCGAGGACACGGTCGGAAAAATCCACGCCTCGCGCGGCGTGCTGCCGCCCGCGTCGGATCACCTGCTGAGCGAACCGACGATCGTCGCGCGGATGGCGTGCGCAGTCCTCGGATCGCGGGCTCGGATCGATTGGCAATCGCTGGTCGAGAACTACGACCGCATCCGCGATCACGTCGAGCGCGTCGTGCCCGGTTTCGACGACTACAACCGCCGCGTGCGCGAGCCGGGCGGGTTTTATCTGCCGAACGCGCCGCGCGAAGGACGGTTTCCGACGCCCTCGGGTCGCGCGCGGTTCATCGTCCATCCAATCCCGCGACACGAGCTGCGCGACGACCAACTCATGCTCATGACCGTCCGCAGCCACGACCAGTTCAACACGACCGTCTACGGCGAAGATGACCGCTACCGCGGCATCACCGGCGGCCGGCGCGTCGTGTTCATGAACGCGCACGACGTGCGACGGCTGGGGTTGTCGGAAGGGCAGTGGGTGGACCTCGTGAGCCACTCGGAATCAGGTACGCGCCGCGCGTCGCACTTCAAGGTCGTGACCTACACCATCCCGCCGCGCTGCGCGGCGGCGTATTTCCCCGAGACAAACGTGCTCGTGCCGGTGAACAGCGTCGCCGTCGGCAGCAACCAGCCGGCGAGCAAGTCGATCGTCATCGCGGTTGAACCGGAGCGTAACGGGGTCACTTGAGCGCGAACGACGCCGACACCGTGATGCGGAGCTGCACGCGCGCGGGGTCGGCGCCGATTGTCTCGTCGGGGGCGGCATCGGTCGCCGCGCCGGCGCCCTGTGCGTTCATCATCTGCCACTGGTAGTAGACGTAGGCGTTCTCCTGTCCCGGTGTGCTCGTGATCGCCTGTCCGTTCAGTTGCTTGATCGGGCCGAGCTCCGCGCCCGCGGCTTTTGCGAGGCGCGCGGCCTGGGTTTTGGCGCGGGCGAATGCTTCGGCGGTGAGCTTCGACTGCTCGTCATCACTGAGCTTCGCAACGTACGTGAACTTCGGCGCGCTCGGGTCGGCGGCCGCGCTACCTTCCTCGGACATGCCCATCTGCGCGATCATCGCCTGCTGCTCCTCGAGCTCCTCCTGCTGCTCGGGCGTGAGCGAGCCCTTGGCGCCGATGTCCGCGGCCTTGAGCTTTTCGACGAGCGACCACGTGTTTGCCAGGCGTTCGTCGCCAGCGCTGGTGACGGGCCAATCTGCCTTAAGTGTCGCGACGAGCTTCACGGTCGTCGCCGGCGCGGACGTTGGCTTGCGACTCGCGCCTCCCATCGCGGTTCGACGCTGTCGCGTCATCGCCTCCACCTGTTGCTGCCGCTGCAACGGGACCGCGCGCGTCCTCGTATAGACGTCAGTCCTGCCCGTCAGTTTCGCGCAGATCGCATCGGAGAACTGTCAGCGAACCCGGAGGGCGAGCGTACTTTCCGCGGGAAAGCGGTGCGCCCGGGCAAGAATCTCATTGCGGGCCCCGAACGGTGTCCTTAACCTTGACCATCCGCGCCAGGGCAATCCGTTCATCCCATCGCGAACGCGCGGATCGACCGCGGCCGAACCAACTGGGAGGGAAGGTCCTCATGAGTCGCAGATCCTATGCCCAACGCCCCCGCTTGCGCCGGCGGCCGCGCACCGCGATGCTGATCGCGATCTCCTTCGCGGGCGCGGGTCCGTCGATTGGCTTTGGGCAGATGTCCAGTTGGGTCAGCGCCACGACCGGCAATTGGACCGACGCCGTCCGCTGGTCTACCAATCCCACGTTCCCGAACGGATCGGGCTTCGATGCGGTGATCAACGCCACCGGGTCGGCCTACAACGTCAACCTCGCGAGCAACGTCACGCTCAACAGCCTTTCGTTGAGCAGCTCGACCGCAACGCTTGCTCAGTCGGGTGGCACGTTCAGCCTGCTCGGCGCCTCAACCGTGAGCGCGGGGCAGTACGACCTCTCCGGCGGCAACCTCTCGCTCGGCAACGGCGCCAGCTACAGCAACGCCGGCACGTGGAACCTTTCGGGCACCGGGGCGATCGCCGTGCCGTCCGGCGCGGCGAGCATCACCAATTCCGGCGCGCTCAACGTTACGAGGCAAAGCCTCGACCTTCCGGCCGGCCTCGCGTTCACCAACGCCGGCGTCGGCACATTCGACGGCGCGTCGGTCACCAACTGGAACGGGCCGTTCAATCAGACCGGCGGCACGCTGAACGTCACCGGCGGCACGTCGTTCCAGCTTCTCTCCAACGGCGGCGTGATCGGTGGCGTCATCAACATCAACGGCGCCGGCTCGGCGCTGAAGTTCTTCAACTTCGGAACGCTCGGCGGCTACACGCTCGCCAGCGGCCTGCACTTCGCCGGAAACAGCGGCACGGTCGTCTTCGCAGGCGGGTCCGCTCAATGCACGGTCAACGTCAACGCTGGCGCGGCGATCGATTACTTCGCGGTACGCATCCAAGGGAACACCGCGCTCAACTTCGCGCCAGGCAGCACGCTGGGCGGCGTGGTCGACTTCGCGGAGGGTTCGATCTCGGGCAGCCCGACGCTCACCGGCACGTTGACCTACAACCAGGGCGGCGCGACCCTTCAGAACCTCGGAACCTTCACGGTCGCGCCAAACGCACACTTCACCGTCAACCGCGGCGGTGTAACCACCTCGCTCGGCAACTTCGTCAACCAGGGGACGACCGATCTCCAATTCGGAAACATCACGATCCCCGGCGGCGGCGTCGCCAGCAATTCGGGAACGCTGACCGTCGGGATCGGCGCGCAACTCGCCGGCGCCGGCGGTGTCGCGACCTTCAACAACAGCGGCCGGTTCAGCGTCGTTCAAGGACAGGACCTCGGCACCAACCTCACGTTCAACAATCAGAGCTCCGGCACGTTCCTCGCTGGCGCGGGCATCCAAACCAGGTACTTCAGTACCTTCAACAACGCGGGAACGGTGAGCGTCTCGAGCGGCGCAGACTTCGTCATCGGAGCCGGCGGCAGCAACAGCGGCACGATCGCGATCGCCAACGGGGGCACACTCACAGTCTTTGCGCTGGGCGCGCCCGCCACGTTCAACTTCGACTCCGGCACCCGATTCGTTGGCACGGCCAGCGGGACGGTCGCGTTCAAGACCGGCTCAGTGGCCGTCAACAACGGCGCGACGCTCGATCACCCGAACATGCGCTTCGTCGGCACCGCCGTGACGTTCGACAACGGCGCCGTCCTCGCCGGCACGTCGTACTTCAACGGCTCCAACGTCACCTTCAACCCCGGCTCGGCGATCGCCGGCACCGCGACGCTGCTGTCCGACAACCTCACCGGCAGCCCCACGATCACCGGCACGCTCAACCTCAGCGGCGGAAACTTCGCGCCGAGCGGCACCGTTACCATCGCGCCCGGCGGCGTCCTCAACGAGCTCGTCGGCACCTCGTTCGGGGCGAGCGGCACGCTGACGCAACAAGGTACGATCAGCGCGTTCGCGGGTACGAATACGTACCTGGGCAACTACAACCTTGTGGGCGGCACGATCAACGTCGCCGCGCAGACCTCGTTCGAACTGCACGGGACGGGCATCTTGTCCAGTGGGACGATCAACCTCAACGGTCCCAACGCGAAGTTCTGCTTCTTCGAGTCCGGGCCGTACACGATCCAGCCCGGGGTGACTTTCAGTGGCGCGCCCGGCAGCGTGGTGTGCGTCGGCGGCGGTACGGTGACCCTTGCCTCGGGCGCCGCGCTGGCGCACGACCAAATACTCATCCAGACCGGCGGCACGCTGAACTTCGTGCCTGGGTCTTCGCTCACGGGCGTCGGGACGTTGGACGGCGGCGGCTACTTGGCGGGCAGCCCGACGATCAGCGGCATGCTCAACTGGGGCACGTTCGGCGGAATGGACGCCGTCACCGCGCTGACCATTGCCGCTGGCGGGCGACTGATCGCCACGCGTGCGCAGGAGTCGAGCAACCCGCTGGCCGGCCTGAACAACGCCGGCACGATCACGCTGGTCGCTGGGAAGTTCACGATCCCAACGGGTAACACCGCAGTGAATTCCGGCACGGTCGAGCTCCAGCAGAACAGTTCGATTCAGTCAATCACCGGAGGCGCGGCGACGTTCTCGAACGCCGGGCGCTTGCGCTTCGACTTCCCGCAGGGCGCGCATTTCGGGACCGGCTTGACCCTGACGAACACGGGGACCGTCTCGCTCACGGGCGGAACCGGAACGCTTTCCACGCACTACCTCGGTCGCTTCGTCAACAACGGCACGGTCGAGTTAAACTCTTCGGAGTTACAACTCTGGGGCGGTGGGAGCAGCGGCAAACCGATCGCGATCAACGCGGGCTCGAACCTCGTCTTCTACGGCGACGCCGACTCGTTCGATCTCCTCCCCGGCGCATCGTTCACCGGCTCGGGCGGCACGCTCACGTTCAACTCTCCGACGTTCAACACCGGCACCGTCAACGTGAACGCCGGCGTCACGCTCGGATACTCCAACATGCGCTTCGTCGGCGCGGCCGTGAACTTCCTGCCTGGCTCGGCGCTCGCGGGCGTCTCGACGCTTACGCTCGGCACGATCCGCTCGTTGCCGACGATCCAGGGCACATTCAACTGGGAATCCGGCGCGATCGCGCAAACACCGACGCTCACCGTGACCCCCTCGGGCACGATGCGGCTGTCGCTGTCGTCTCAGTCGCCGGCCACTAGCATCGGCAGCATCAACAACTCGGGCACCTTCGAGTGGAACTCGCCCAACCTGGACTTCGGCGACGGGATCACGTTCGACAACCACGGAACGCTCACCGTCGCCACCGCTAGCCGCAAGGTGTATCACGGCGCGTTCAACAACTCCGGCACCGTGAACGTCGGCGGCGGGTCATTGAGCGAACTTCAATTCACCGGCGGCGGAACGAGCACCGGCCGCTTCAACGTCGCCGGCGGTGCGAAGCTCGTCTTCGCCAACGAGTCGACCAACCCGTTCAACTTCAACGCCGGGACGTCGTTCGATGGCAGCCAGGTCGTCTTCCTCGGCACCGGCTCGTCGAACGTGAACGTGCCGTGGAACTTCAACATCACCGCGCTCCTCGGCGCGTCGGTCGATTTCAACGCCGCCGTCACGACGCCGGTCGAGGTCATCGGCGGCGGCCTCGTGCACTTCAACTCGTCGGTGAACACGACCGTCACGATCAGTAACGGCACCGCCTACGTCGGACCCGCGCAGGTCGTCAACGGCCGGCTCACCGGTGGAACCTGGGACATCAAGGGTGACGGTCAACTCGCCGCGGACGGCGTCGTCGTCACGGACAACGCCGCCACCGTCTCGATCGCCGGCGCCTACGCGCGCCCGACCGCGCTGGCGAACCTCTCGAAGAACTCCGGCACGCTCACGCTCAACGGCACCGACTGGCTCTTCCAGAACACCGGCGGCACGTTCACCAACAACGGCACGCTCGTCCGCACCGGGCCCGGCGCTTCCAGCGCGGTCGTCAACCTCATCAACAACGGCACGGTCAGCGTCACCGGCGGGTTCCTCGATATCCTGGGCGTCCCGCAGGTCCAGTCGGGCGTGCTTACCGGCGGCACGTGGACGGTCGCGGACAATTGCGACCTGCGTTTCGGCGCGTTCAACGTCACCACCAACAACGCCACCATCACCCTCGACGGCGCGAACTCGCGTTTCAGCTCGATCGACTCGCTCGCGGGAAACGGTGGCGTCTTGGCGCTGCGGAACGGGCGATCGTTCTCGACCACCGGGAGCTTCGCCAACTCGGGCAGCATCACGGTCGGGTCGCGCTCGTCGTTCATCGTGAACGGCGCGCTCAGCCTCGGCGCCGGCACGATCGACCTCGCCGCCGGCGATTCGACGACGCTCGCGAAGCTCGTGCTCAACGGTGACGTCACGTACTACGGGTCGCTGAGCGGCGCAGCGATCGTCTCGAAGGAGCAGATCGGTACTTCGCAAGGTGTGATCAATCTCAACGCCGGGAACCGCACGTTCACCGTCGCCGACGGCGCGGCCGCGACCGATCTGCTCGTTGCCGCGCCGATCGTCAACGGCTCGCTCACCAAGGCCGGACCGGGCGTGATGGAGCTGGCCGTCACCAACACGAACGGCTACAGCGGCACGACGACGGTGAACGGCGGCACGTTGCTGCTGAGCGCCGACGGCGCGATCCCGGCGCAATCGGCCGTCACCGTCAACTCCGGCGCCGCGCTGAACCTCGCCAACCATCCGCAAACGATCGCAGCCCTGAGCGGAAGCTCAGGGGGAACGGTCTCGCTCGGCAGCGCGACCCTCACCTTCTCCGGATCGAATCGCGGAACGTTCTCCGGCGCGATCACCGGCTCCGGCAAGGTCGTCCGCGCCGCCGGCTCCGGCGAGCAGACGCTCGCCGGGCCTGTCCTTACTACAGGCGGGGTGCGCGTGACCGGCGGCACGCTCGCGCTGTCGAACCTCAACAACACCTTCACCGGCGGCGCCGTCGTCAGCGGCCTTGGTACGCTCTCAGTTGGCGACGATCATCACTTGGGAAACAGCGCGAACACCGTCTCGCTCTCCAACGGCGGCTCGCTTCGAGCCGTCAGTTCGTTCTCGACCGCGCGCACAATCGCGATCGGAGTGAATTCCAGTGCCGGCATCGACGTCTCATCCCAAGCTCAGCTTACGTTGACCGGCAACCTCGCTGGCGGCGGCGGCATCGGCACGTTCACCAAGAGCGGCGGCGGCGAGCTGGTGATCGCCGCGAACGCGACGATCGCTTCGCGCGTATCCGTCGACGCGGGCACGCTTACGGTTGCGCCCGGCGCGTCGCTGGCGGCTGTCCCGAGCTTCACGCTCGGCGTGAACGGCGCGCTGCGCGTCAACGGTTCGGACGGCTCGCGTGCCGGCGGCGGCAGCCGCTCCGGCGGCGGCAGCCGCTCCGGCGGCGGCAGCCGCTCCGGCGGCGGGCCGGACATTTACTTGAACGGCGGCACGTTTACGTTCGCCGGCGCGGACGCCACGCTTTCGGTCGGCTCCTTCGGGACGCTCACGCCCGCCGGCGGCGCGAGCACCGTCCGGTTGAACGAAGGCTCGGCCGGCGGCACCACCGAAGTCCACTTCGATGCGCTGGGCGCCCGTGGCACGGGTGCGACGCTCGACGTCATCGCGAACGGGCTGGGCTCGACGAACAAACTATTCTTCGCCTCCGGCAGTGGCGCGATCGGCTCCTGGTTCACCGTGACCGACGCGACGTCCCTCGCGACCAACTTCGCGAAGTACAGTCCGACACTCGGCGTGCTGCCGTTCGACAGTTCAGATTACTCCGGGCACATCAACCAATTCATCCCGGACACTGACGTGTTGCTGATTCACGGGGCGCTCGCGCCTAATCCGCCCGATCCGCCTGCCACCGTCGGGACGGTCGGAACCACGCTCGCCGTGCGAACGCTGAAGATGGACGCGTCCGTCGGCGTGCAGTCGGTGGACGTGCCGCAGGTCGGCGGGTCGACGCTCTCGCTCACCGCCGGCGGGCTCATCAAGACCGGCGCGAACATCGCGAGCATCGTGCCGATCTCCGGCACGGCAACGCTCACGACCGCCGCGTCGGAGCTGAACGTCTACGTCTCGGGCGGCACGCTCACGATCTCCTCGTCGATCGGCGGCGGTTCGTTCTCGCTCACCAAGCGCGGCGACGGCACGCTCACGCTTTCGGGCGCGAATGCCAACACCTACACCGGCGCTACGATCGTCAGCGGCGTGATGGAGCTCGGCAAGACCACCGGCGATGCCGTGCCCGGCGACCTCACGGTCAGCGGCGGCACGGTCGTCAACCTGCTCAGCGACCAGATCGCCGACTCCGGCAACGTCACGCTCAACAGCGGCACGTACAACCTGAGCAGCAAGAGCGAGAAGATTGCGGGCTTGAACAACCTCGGCGGCGTACTCCTGTTGAGCGGAGGCGCCGCGGGCACGCTCACCGTGACGAACTCGACGACGATCCAGAGCGGCAAGACCGTCGTCGCCAGTTTCCTGAACAGCGGCACGTCGTTGACCGTGTCGGGAGGGACCAACCAGATTGCCGACAACGGGACGGTGACGGTCGGTAGCAATGGGCTCGCGTTCACGACCGGCTCCAGCGGCTTCACGTTCACCAGCCTGCCCGGCACGGCCGGTCGGATCGTGCTCAACGGCGACGTGACGAGCAGCAACGCGACGGGAACCGCGTTCATCACCGCCGACCCAGGACGGGCCGGTGTGGTGGAGCTCAACGGCGCAGCGCGGACGTTCAACGTGGCGCTCGGCTCCGGCGCAGCCGACATGCAGATCGACGTGCCCCTGACCGGCAACGCGTCCAGCCGGTTGATTAAGGCCGGGCCCGGCACGCTGAAGCTCACTGCCTCCAGCAGCTACGGCGGCGGCACGCGCATCGACGCGGGGTTTCTCGAGGTGAGTAACGAATCGGGTTTGGGTGCCGGCAGCGTGCTGTTCCAGACGAGCAGCGGAGCCGGCGGCGGACTGGACCTGCGCTCGGCGAATCCTGTCGCGCAGTTCGGCAACGCCCTGAACGCCGCGAGCTATGCCAACGTCATAAACGTCTCGGTAGACGGCGGTGGCGGCGCGAGCCGCTTCGTCGTCGGGCCCGCGACGCTTGGCGAGCGCCTGAGCGTCAGCGGCAACGGCACGCTTCAGCTCGGCACGACCGGCGCGCAGGCTCAGACGATGCTCGGCGACCTCACGATCGAGTCGCTCGGCGCCAGTTGCTCCGCAGCGATCAACGGCGGCCTGACCGACGGCGCCGGATCGTTCTCCGTCTCGATCTTCGCCGACCCCGACAGTGACCGCGGCCTCCCGAGGGCCGGCGTGGTGAGCATCGGCTCGGTCATCTTCCAAGGTTCCCTCCCCAACGACTACAACGGCCAGACGCGGGTGAACGCCGGGGTACTGATGCTGGCACACTCAAACAGCCCGAACGTCGGAAACTACGCGATCCCGTCGGGGTTGCTCGTGCGGCCCGGCGCGACGGTGCTGTTCGCGGGGCCGAACCAGATCGCGCCGGGTAGCGTCGTGTCGTTCGGCGGCGGCGCATCCGTCGCGCGCGCGGGCGAGGGTAATCCTTCGTCGTCCGCGGCTGCCGTGCTGGACCTCGGCGCCAACTCGCAGGCGCTCGTGTCGCTGGACTTCGCATCGACCGCGGGCGGGTCGCAGGTGCTGATCGGCGCCGGCACGACCGCCGGTGGCGCGGGGGAGGCCACGCTCACGCTCAGCGCCGCCGCCCCGCTGCACGCGGCTGGCGCGCTGGCAAGCTCGATCGGCCATGCCGGCACGCTTTCGCTGGGCACGCTCAAGCTCAACGCGACTAATCCGACGATCAACGTGGAAGACGGCGCATCGCTGATCGTCTACAGCCGCCTGGCGACCTCCGCCGGTTTCGTCAAGACCGGGGCCGGGGAACTAAGCCTGCTCGGCGACAACAGCCAGACCTTGGCCGGGACGCTGACGCTCGCCGGCGGCACGCTGACCGCCGGCAACGGCGCGAGCCTCGGCAGCGGCACCGTGCTGCTGGTCGGCGGGTTCCTCAACCTGCTGGACGGCAGCGCTGATGCGCCGCTGTCGCTCGGTACGCTCGGCGGCACGATCAACGTCCCTACCGGGCGAACCGTCACGTACAACTCCGCACTCACCGGCGGCGCGCTCACGAAGACTGGCGGCGGGACGCTTCAGCTCCGCGCCGACAGCACGTTCCTCGGCACGCTCTCGATCGCCGGCGGGACGCTCAACGTGCTGAAGAACTCCGCGCTGGGCAACGCGAGCAACCTCATCGAACTGAAGAACGGCGGCGTGCTCCAGCTTGGGGCGGGGACGAGCACCAACTCGCTTTCGCTCACGCGCGACGTCACGCTCGGAGCGGCCGCGGGAGGGTTCGACGTGCTCGCCGGGCAGACGCTCACGCTCGCCGGCGGTGGAACGCTGACCGGCCCGGGCGACCTCGCGAAGACCGGTGCCGGCACGATGCTCGTGTCGAGGCCGTACGGTCACAGCGGCGCGACGATCGCGGCGGGCGGCAGGCTGGAGTTTACCGTGCCGGTTCCGCAGCTCGTCGGCAGCACGCTGAGCGCCGGCGAGTGGATCATCGGTCGCGCGTCGGTCAACAGCGGAACGACCAACGGCTCAGTCGCTGCGGCGACGCTCGTGTTCAGCGGGAACGGGCCGACGCCCGCGATCGCGACGATCGGCCCCGGCGCAGCCGTCTCACTCGTCGGACCGCAGAGCACGTTCGCGCCGATCAGTTCGCTGGTCGCCAACAATGGCCGCTTCTCGCTCGGCGCGGGCCGGCAGTTCACTACCACGGGTAACTTGGCGAATGCCGGGACGATCGTGCTGAGCGGCTCGGGGACGACCACGTACAGCGTGCTGCGCGTGAACGGCTCGCTCGACAACCAGGGCGTGGTCGACGTGAGCACGTCGGGCGGGCTGATCGTGAACTATCACACCGGCGCCTCTCCGCTGGCCGCGATCGGGCAACAGATCCGCGCCGGGCGCGGCGCGGTCGGACTGTGGGACGGCACTACGACGCCGCGGTTCGCGTCGTCGTCCGCCGCGGCTGAGACGATTCACGTCACCGGCATCGGCGCCGTCGAGGCGGCCGACCTGCGCGGCGCGGGCTTCACGCAGTTCCTCGGCGCGGCGCTCCCCGGCGGTCCCGGCGACGAGTCGGTCCTCGTCCGCAGCACCTACAACGGCGACGCGAACCTCGACGGGCGGATTACCTTCGACGATTACGTCCGCATCGACACCGGCTTCAACACGCATCGCACCGGTTGGTTCAACGGCGATTTCGATTACTCGGGCGCCGTGAACTTCGACGACTACGTTCTCATCGACATCGCATTCAACGTGCAGAACGGAACGTTGGGGCGCGCGATTGATCTCTTGAGCAGAGGACACGGTGAAGGATACGGTCGCTCGGACTTCGGCCAGCTTAGTCGAGCCGCGACCGGCGTCGAAATCGTTTCGAGTCACGCGCGGCAATTCGGGACCGCTTACATCGATCACTTCCTCGCGGCAGTCCCGGAGCCGAGCGCGCTGCTGGGCATGAGCGTCCCAGCCTTGGTCGGTACGTTGCGTCGGCGCCGTCGTTGCGTCACCGCTTGATCAGCTCGTCACCGACGTAGAAGCGGTAACGCTTGATGCGCCCTGCGACGCGATCGCCCCCTTGTCGTGGGACGTAGCGGAAGCCTGAGACGACGCGTGACTCGCCGAGGTCAATCACGAGTGCGTGCGGATGATCCGGCCGCGAGTCGGACCAGCGCGTGTGCCAGAACGTGGCGACCTGCCCGTCGATCGCGTTCTCGGCCGAGCCGTCTTCGGCGGACAGTTCCTCGCTGTCCACGTACGCGATCGTCCAGCGCTCGTGCGAGATTGGATTGCCCGACTCGTCGAGCAGGTCCAGCTCCGCGACCGCGGCGAACGGCTTGCCGTCGTGCGCGTCGAGCGATTCGATGCACGCGAACCGGCCGCGCGCCGGCGTGCGGAACGTGACCGACTGCGCGTCACTGCCGGGCGCGAACTCGCCAGCATGGACCGGCTCGACGCCATCGAGCGCGAGCGTTGCCTTCGGCCGGCGCGCGGGTGCGAAGTCGAGTTCCGGGCTGAGCTGATCGAGGATCGGCCGATCGAGCCCCGCGAGCACGGGCTGTTGTGGTCCGAGCAGGTCGAAGATCACGAACGCGTTCGCGCCTTTCTTCAGCCACGGCCCCGGCACGTACATCGTCTGCGTCGGGCCGATGTTCCAGAACCGTCCGAGGCAGTGGCCGTTGACCCACGCGACGCCCTTGCCCCACGGTCGCATGTCGAGGAACGTGTCGGCACTCTCGTCGAGCACGATGTCACATTTCCAAAATGCCGGTCCGGTTGTTCGTCGGTCGTCGTATCGCAAGCTCGCGCGCTGCGCGTCGTCGATCGGGAATCGGAAGACGTGCCAGCCGGTCAACTCGTTGCCACCGAACTTCACCGGTCGGTGAAGACCCTTGCGATCGTGCACTTCGACGCCGAAGTTCACCCGTCCCATGGCTTCGACAAGGATATCGAGGCGCGACGGCTTCATCCGTTCGGGCAAGAGTATGCTGAAGTGCCGCGTGCGCCGGTCCATCACGCCGATGCGCTGACCGTCGAGGTACACGAATCCGAAGTCGTGCACCGCCACCGCTTCGAGCGTGGCGGCCGGTCCGGGTGGGAGCGTCGTTCGATACAGGATGCAGCCGAAACCTTGGTCGTACTGCTCCATCGTGCGCGGGCGATCGTCCTCGATTGCTTCGGGGAGATTCTCGAAGAGCGGCGCGCACTCGGTCACGGCGGTCGGCGCGAACGTCATCACCGGATTTCGCTGTGGGGGTTCGGGAATCCACTCACTCGGCGCGGTGTAACGCGACATGAGTTCTCGCGTCGCATCGAACTTCGACGTGGTCCAGCCGGCCTCGCTGATGGGCGCATCGTAATCGTAGCTGGACGTGTCGGGCTTGAACGGTCGGTCCGCGCCCGACCATAGGCCGAACGTCGTGCCGCCGTGCGCCATGTAGATGCTGAAGGACGCGCCGGCGTCGAGCATCGTCTTGAGGTCGGCGAGGTAACGCTCGCTGTTGCCCGTGTGGTGCGGCGATCCCCATGTGTCGAACCAGCCGGGGTAGAACTCGCCGCACATCAGCGGTCCGGTCGGGCGGACCGCGCGAAGCGCCGCGAACGCGCCGGCCGGGTCGGAGCCGAAGTTCACCACTGGGAGCAAGTCGTCGCGGTAGCCGTCGCGGAGGTGCTGTACCGGGTTGCACGCGAACAGCGGCACGTCGAAGCCGGCGCCGAGGAGCGCCTGTCGGATCTCGCCCATGTACTCGGCGTCCTTGCCGTAGAAGCCGTACTCGTTCTCGACCTGCACCATCAGGATCGGCCCGCCGCGCGTGACTTGGAGCGGTGCGAGCACGCGGCCGACTTCTCGCAAGTAGCGTCGCGCCGGCTCGAGGAACTTCGGGTCGCGCGTACGGAGTTGAACGTCACGATCCTTCAGCAACCACCACGGCAGCCCGCCCATCTCCCACTCCGCGCACGCGTACGGCCCGGGACGCAGTATCACCCACAGGCCCACGTCTTGCGCCGCACGGCAGAACTCAGCGGCATCGGCTTGGCCAGTCCAAACGAACTGGCCGGGCTCAGGCTCGTGCAGGTTCCAGAAGAGGTATGCGCACACGGCGTTGAGCCCCATGGCGCGGACGAGTTGGAGACGGTGGCGCCAGTATTCGCGCGGGACGCGCGGCGCGTGGACTTCGCCACAGCGAATTTGAAGTGGCTTGCCGTCGAGCAGAAAGCCGGAATCGGAGACGGAGAAGCGAGGATCAGGCATGTAAAATGTTCTTGTAAATTAACGGTCTGTTTTCTGTAAATAATGCTGGACTGCCGATCGCGATTCTGGAATACTCGAAACGGCTGGCCGGGGTGGAGGCGGAGTCGTTTCCTATGCGTCAACCGATTCGTTCGTCCTCCCGGTCAGGGCCGCTTCTCGCAGCCGCTGCCGCGTTTGTCGGCAGTTACTCCGGCTCGACCGCATTCGCCGCGCAGTTCGCGACCACGAAGGTCGCCGACACCATCGTCGATTCGCGCGGCATGACGCTCCAGAACGGCGCACCCTACGGCCGGGGCATCAACGGCAATTCGTTCGAGCAGGATACAGTCACCACGTTCAACGGCTACCAGTACACCGCCTACTGGGTTCGTTCCAGCCCGACCGGCTCGACGTACTACATCGCCGTCGCCCGCCGACCCGTCGGCTCGACCACCTGGCAGGTCGCCGACCTGACCAACAGCGCGTTCGTCAACGGAAAGAGCGGCACCGCGCCCAACGACGCGCACAACGTCGTCACGCTCGGAATCGACCGCACCGACGGAACGATCCACCTGGCCTACGACATGCACGGGAACACGCTCCGATATCGCATGAGCGCGACGGGCGTCGCGACCAACCCGGGCGGCGTCACGTGGGGCCAGTCGCTGTTCGGCGCGGAGACGTCGCAGCTCACTTCCGGCACCACCGTCACGGGCGTGACCTATCCCTCGTTCGTCCGCACGCCCAACAACGACCTTCAGTTCGCGTACCGGCAGGGGACCAGCGGCGACGGCTCGTGGTTCATCTACGACTACAGCGGCGCGGCGCACGCGTGGACGAATGGCCACCAGATCGACGACGGGCGCGTCGGCACGTACAACGGCACGACCAGCACCAACTCCGCCACGCGGAACAACTATCCCAACGCGCTGACCTACGGCCCCGACGGAAAGCTGCACCTGACCTTCACCTGGCGCGAGCAGGCCACCGGCGCGGCCAACCACGACATCAACTACGTCTACTCTGAGGACGGCGGCAACACGTGGAAGAACAACGCGGGCACCGTCGTCGGCGACAAGGCCGCGGGCACGAAGTTCAGCCTGACCTCGCCGGGCTTGGTCGTGCGCCCGCTGGCCGAGAGCCAGACGCTGATGAACCAGCAGACGCAGGCCGTCGACAGCGCCGGGCGCATCCACACGGTGATGTGGCACCGCGACAGCGCCAAGACGGCCGCGCCCGACGGCGTTTGGGACCCGCAGGAGTCCAGTTACTTTCACTACTTTCGCGATAATCTCGGAAACTGGCACCAGAGCGAGATCCCCGGCGTCGTCGGCCAGCGGCCCAAACTCTTCTTTGACAGCAACGACAACGCCTACGCGATCTACCAGGTCAACCAAGGGAGCACGCCGCTCAGCAGCGGGAACATCTACGTGCTCAACGGCGACCTCGTCATCGCCGCTGCGACGAAGGAGTCGAACTGGACCGACTGGAAGGTGATCCACACGGAGTCGGGCCCGTTCGTGACCGAGGCGCAGGCGGACGGTGAGATGTTCAAGCTCAACGGTACGCTCTCGGTGATGATGCAGCAGTCGCCGACGACGAACCTCCAGCGCACGAACATCCGCGCGTTGGATTACACGTTCGCCGTCGCTTCGGGCGCGGTCGGAACGTTTTCGTCGTCCAAGGGCAACTGGAACACGGGCGGAGACTGGATCGGTTCGACGATCCCTTCGGGCAACGCCGTCGCACATGTCAACGGCGGGCGCACCGCCACGCTCGACGCGCCGGCGGCCGCGATCGACGGGAGCGTGTTCGTCGGCTCGGGCGGCGGCGCGGGGACGCTCAACGTCGCGCCGGGCGCATCGCTCGACATCGGTGCCAGCATCATCGTCGGCCGCGACGGCGGGGCGGTCGGGTCGTACAACCAGACCGGCGGCAACGTCTCCAGCGCACGCTTCGTCGTCGGCGATTACTTCACCGAGACGTCCGGCGGCGGCACGAGCAATGCCACCGTTTCCGGCGGAACGCTCACCACGGGCGAGCTGCGCATCGGCCACAGCGCGAACGGCTCGAGCAACGGTTCCAGCTTTACGGTCGCCGGCAACGGTCAAGTCGTTGTCAACGGCGAAGTGACGATCGCCGAGTACGGCAGCAGCGCTTCGCTCGTGCTCGCCGGCGGGACGATGACCGTTGCCGGCGACGTCGTCGAAGGGTTCAACAAGGTCAACACCGGCACGCTCCGTTTCGACGGCGGCACGCTCGATATGACCGCCAACTCGATCTCGATCGACAACCTCGTGCTCAACTCCGGCCGGCTGATGAACGTCGGCGGCGTGAACAACGGCGCGGCGATCGTGAAGAACACCGCGGGCGTCATGAGCTTCGCGGGCAGCAACACGTTCGCCAACGCGCTGACGATCCAGACCGGATCGATCCGCGCCGAGAGCAACACGGCGCTCGGCGCGACGAGCGGCACGACCACGATCACCGGCGGGACCGCGACCGGCCGGCTCGAGCTGTCCGGCAACCTCACCATCGCCGAGCCGATCACGATCGAAGCGCGTTCGGCCGAGGTGGCGCACGTCGTCAACGTCGCTGGGAACAACTTGCTGACCGGCACGATCACGACGGCGATGGGCGGCAACCGCTACGTGTTCCAGTCCGACCAGGGCAAGCTCACCGTCGCCAGCGCCTTCGCGTGGCTCAGCGGGAACAACCGAGCCTTGGTCCTGCAAGGTGATGGCGGCGAGGGCGAGTTCGCGTCCGCGATCACGCAGACGACGCCGGTGATCAAGAATGGCGCCGGGACGTGGACGATCTCCTCCACCGGCAACACGTACACCGGCGGCACGACCGTCAACGGCGGCACGCTCATCGCCAAAAAGCTCTCGAACGGCACGCTCGCGATCAACGTCGGGACGGCGCAGCTCACCGCGAAGCCGCAGGCCAACGATCCGAGCGGGACGACGGTGCTGCCGGCGCTGGTCATTGCGGGCGCGACATCGGCGCCGGCCGGCGCGTTCGACGTGTCGAACAACTCCGCGATCGTTGGAAGCGCGACGCCGAAGGCGACGATCGAAGGCTTGATCGCGCACGCCCGCGACGGCGGGGCGTGGGATTCGACCGGCGTGACGAGCTCCGCGGCGGCCGCGCAGTCGGCGCACGCGACGGGGCTGGGCGTCCTCACCGGCGCCGAGTACTCCAGCGTAGGTGGCACTGGGACGCTTGCAGGCGCTGCGTACGGCGCGACCGACACGCTCATCAAGTACACGTGGAACGGCGACGCGAACTTCTCAGGCACCGTGAGCTTCGATGACTACGTGAAGATCGATACCGGCTTCAACTCGGCGCTTACCGGATGGTTGAACGGTGACTTCAATTACGACGGCGTGGTCAACTTCGATGACTACGTGTTGATCGACATCGCGTTCAACGCGCAGAACGGGACGCTCGGGCGCGCGGTGGATTGGATTGCTGGTGATGATCGATCTGGATCCGGTCGCACAGCGACCGGCGTCACGACGCTCATCCAACATTTCGAACATTTTGGCGCGAATTACGGAGCCGCTTTCCTCGCAGCAGTTCCCGAACCGGGAGCGGTCGTCGCGACGTCCAGCGCGTCGGTAGCCCTGCTCGCGCGCCGGTGTCGGCGGAAACGATGAAAATAAATGTAAAATGTGAATTACCGATTGCGGTGCGCCGACGTTGAGGCATAATCCCGTCTTCCTCCTCCGCACGCCCCGGTCCGCGTCACCACCACGGTGGCGTGTGACCGGGGCGTTTTTGATCCTGCGAGGTGCCCTCGCCATGAGTCGAATCCGCTGCACTTTTGTCACGGTGTGCTTGTGTCTTTCGTGGAAAGTGGCAACCAGTCTCGCCGGACCGACGGCGGAGTTGCTTGCGATCGACGCGGTCGCCGCAGCGTCGAAGGTGGCCGGAGCCGCCGTGTCGCTACGGGACGATGCGGGAGTGCGCTGGTTGCGGATGGAAGCCGAGGGAACCGTTATTGAGTGCGAACTGGCGATCGTGCCACCGGCCGGTGAGTGGGACTTCTCGGCCAAGCAATCGGTCGTCGTCGAGGCGCGCAATCCCGGTCGCGAGACGATCACGCTGCGCGCCCGCGCCGAGAATCCTGGAGCGCAAGGATTGGCCGACGCGTGTCGGAGCGCGGTTCAGCTCTTACCCGGTCAGGCGCGCTCGCTCGAGCTGCGCCTCACTCGCCGGCCACAAGATCCGGGCTACGACGTCTTCCAGCCGTTCTACATGTACTCCAAGCGGATCAACGTACGCGACAACACGATCGACCCGGCGCACGTGGCCCGACTCGTCATCTCGATCGACAAACCTGCGCAAGGCGCCGCCGTCGAGATCGCGTCGATCCGCACGTCCGGCGACGGCGAGCCGGCGCCTGTGCCGTTCTTCCCGTTCGTCGATCGCTACGGCCAATACGTCCACTCGAATTGGTCCGGCAAGATCCGCTTCGACGAAGATTTCGCCGCGCGACGCGCGGAGGAAGAGAAGGAGCGCGCCGAGCAACCTGGTCCAAGCGATTGGGACCGTTACGGAGGATGGGCCGCGGGCCCGACGCTCAAAGCCACCGGCTTCTTCTATCCCGTCAAGCACGAGGGCAAGTGGTGGCTGGTCGATCCGGACGGGCGGCTGTTCTGGTCCTACGGACCGACGGGCGTCGGCTTCGGCGGCGACGTCTCGCCGGTCACCGACCGCGAAAACTGGTTCGCCGACCTCCCGCCGCGCGACGGACCGCTCGGCAAGTTCTACCGCGACGGCCGCGGCGCACTGTACCGCTACTACCAGAATCGCGAGTGGCTCGGATTCGACGTGCAGCGCGCCAACCTCGTCCGCAAGTACGGCGACGATTACGAACAACGCGTCGCCGAGCTCTCGCACGCGCGGCTGCGGAGCTGGGGCTTCAACTCGATGGGCAACTGGTCCGACAGCCGCATCTATGCGATGCACAAGACGCCGTACGTCGTCGCGATCCACTACGACGCGGTGCTGATCCACCCGCGGATGCCCGACGTGTACCACCCCGACTGGGAGAAGAACGTGCGCGCCCGGATGGAGCGTGAGCGCGACAAGACCGCCGGCGACGCGTGGAACATCGGCTACTTCATCGACAACGAACGCTGGTGGGGCTGGCGACCGCGCGCCGCGGCGGTGGGTGAGGAGACGCTCAAGAACCCGGCCGACCGTCACGCGAAGGTCAAGTTCATCGAACTGCTGAAGACGAAGTACGACGGCTCGATCGACAAGCTCAACGAGGCCTGGGCGACGAAGTTCGAGTCGTGGGACGCGCTGGCCGCCGAGCGCAAGGCGCCGGACATGAAAAACGCAAAGGTCCTCGCCGATTGCGGCGACTTCGGGATGCAGTTCGCCGAGCGTTACTTCGGCGTGTGCAAGGACGCGGTGAAGAGCGTCGCGCCGAACAACCTGTACCTCGGTTGCCGGTTCAACGGCCACATCGACCCGGAGCTGGTGAAGCTGGCGTCGAAGTACTGCGACGTGATCTCGTACAACATCTACGACAACCCGCCGGAAAAACGGGCGAACCAGTACAACGCGCTGGACCTGCCGATCATGTCGACGGAATGGGGCATCGGCTCCGACCCGCAGCAGACCCCGTTCCGCGGCGACGAGAAGAAGGACCCCACGCCCGCCGAACGTGCGCGAGAGATGGCGAGCTACGCCGAGCACGCGATCGTTCACCCGAACCTGGTCGGCGCGCACTTCTTCCAGTTCCGCGACCAACCCGTCAGCGGGAGACCCGACGGCGAAGCAGTGTTGCGCGGCTTTGTGAACGTAGCAGATACACCCAATTTCGAACTGATCCGCTCAAACCGCGCGTTCGCCGAGCCGATGTACAAGACCCGCTCCGCTGCGCGTAAACCCGAATAAGCGGCGCCCAAGGTAATCACTAAACGCATGCTCACCCGATCCCCCACGGCCGCCCAAAGCGACGCGAGCGCAGCGAGCGCCGCGCCGGGCGGCATCCTCCGTCGAACGATTCTCCTCCTCCCCTTGCTCTGCCCCATCGCATTTTCAAGACCTCCCGAATCGCTCGACGCTCCAACTTTCCTCACCTCCGATCCCTCCCTCTGGAAACTCGTCTTCCACGACGAGTTCGAAGGCTCCTCCCTCGACCTCGCCAAGTGGACCCTCAACCTCCCTTGGCCCGGCACCGACGGAACTCATCGCCATCACAACAATCACTATGCAAGCTATATGAGCGACAACAATGTCGTCGTCGAGGACGGCAAGCTGAAGCTCCTCACCCGCCGCGAAGACGTGACCGACGCGAAGGGCAAGACGTTCCACTTCACCCAGGCGATGGTCACGACGAGCAAGACCTTCCGCCACCAGTACGGCTACTGGGAAGTGCGCGTGAAACTGCCGACCGAAGCGGGCCCCGGCCTGTGGCCGGCGTTCTGGACGCTCACCGACGGCTGGCCGCCGGAGATGGATATTTGTGAGGTGTGGACCAGCACGAACCGATCGCACCAGGGTTTGTGCTATCGGCCGGCTGCGACGCAACCGACCACGCGCGCGGCGCGCGAGCGGTGGGACGACGTGAACAACGATTCGCCGCTGCCGACGGGTTGGACGACTTACGGCATGGAGTGGGGACCCGGCTACCAGATCTACAACGTCAACGGCACGATCACGAAGCGTGTCTACGGCGAGTACGTACCCGGCGCGCCGCAATACATCCTGCTCAACAGCGGCGTCGATGCCGACCGCCCGCCGAGCGACGCCACCGTGTTTCCCAACGCGTTCGAAATTGACTACGTGCGCGTGTACGCGCGACCCGACGTACCGGCGCTGCATAACGCCGACTTCGAGTTGCCCGAGATTCGGCCGTGGAAGACGTACAACCAAGTGCTGCCGGTCGGATACGACGTACACGGTGGCAAGATCGCGTTGCGCGTCGACGGCGAATCCGGCGCAGAGCAGAAGGTCTATGGGCTGAAGCCGAAGACGACCTACGCGCTCAGCGCGTGGGTCAAGGTGCTGAACGGTGAAGGCGAAGCACGCTTCGGCGTGAAAGGTCACGGCGGCGAAGAGAGGTTCGTCGCGACGCGAGCGAGTTCGTACCAGCGCGTCGAAGTTGAGTTCACCACCGGCGACGAGGTTGTCGGCGCGACGGTTTACTGCTGCGTTCCAGGTGGTGCAAGTGCGGCAGCATTTGATGACGTTGAGTTGCGCGCGAAATGACGCCACCGTGGCGTGGCCGTCCCGGCCGCCGCGAAACGAAGCGATTGAATTGGTTGTGCTTCAGGGTTTCCACTCCAGCACGTACGCCGGCTGCGGTTGCACGGCTTCGAGCGTCTCGCCGTCGCCTTGGCCGGCCATCTGAACGTACAGGTCGAGGACGCCGTCGCGCTGCCAGCGGACGTGGTCGTAGCTGGGTTCCCAATATCGCACCGTGAAGTCGGTCAGGTCCTTCACCGTCCACTGCGGTTTGGAGAGGTCCGCGCAGTGCGCGACCGACACGCGGTTGTCGCGCTCCGCGTCGCGGAACAACAGCGATACGCTCGTCCGCCCGTTCTCGCTCCGCGCGAACACCTGCGGCCGGGAGATCGGGATCTGCTTCGAGCCCGCGCCGCTCAGGCTGAACGGCGTCTTCCGCTGCGACGCCTGCACCGTCTTCCACGACTTGCCGTCGTGGTGAATCACGAAGTACTGCGGGACGTCGGTCCCCTCCGGCCGGAAGTACTTCGCGACGATCGGCCGACCGTCGCTGTCGGTGCACATGCTCGTCTGATTGATCAGCTCGTGTTTCTGCGGGATCTGCGATGCGACCTCGGCGTTGGCGATCGTGATCGGCAGGTCGTATTTCGATCCGTCCGATTTCACCCACGTCTGCCCGCCGTCGTCGGAGCGCGCGTAGGACAGGTCGTGATTCGTCGCGACGTCCGGCGACTCGCGCCAGACCCAGGAGACGTGGACCGAGCCCTTCGGATCGACGCAGGTCTGCGGGTACGCGTTGCGTTTTCCTTCGCCGCTGATCAGGTTGCCGTGCACCTGCGTCCAGGTCTTGGTCTTCACGTCGTAGCGGTTCAGCGCCAGATTTCCCCGGCCGCTGGCGCCGTCGCGGAAGAAGAACATCAGGTTGCCGTCGGCCAGCTTGAAGAACTGCGGATAGGTGACGTTGTTCTCATTCTTTCCGGACATCGGCAGCCGCTCGAACTCGAGCGATCCGGGCGACTTGCTCCGCGCGTACCGCAGCGGGTGGCCGTGGTGGTCCCAGGAGAGGTGAAGGTATCCCTCGCCGTCGGCGATGATCGAGATGACGTTGTGCGCGTCCTTCACGTTGCCGGTCAGGTCGGTGACGGTAGTCGTCCACGCGTCCTGACCGATCGTGCGCGTCCCGATGACGACGTGGCCGGAGGCGTCGTAGTAGGCGGCGTACTGCCGGTCGCCGAAGGTGGTGATCGGGTCGTTGCGGAAGATCGCCACGTTCACCGCGTTCGCCGCCCAAGCGTCGCCGAGGCGCATGAGCTTCGGCTCATCGGCGTGAGCGGCGCGGGGCACGAGGATGAGTCGTGCGAACGCGAAGAGGAGGGGGAGAATCGTCAGGAATTTCATTTGGGTTCCTCCGCTTCACGCCGAATCTCGTGGGTCGCGCGTTTGAGTCCTTGTAACGACACTCCGGAAAGCATATCAAGTGAATTTCCACGTCTCCGCGACCATGTATTGAATGTAAATTACAAGCCGAGCTGCACCGCGAGATACCGCGCAAAAACGGGCCAGATTCCGTCAAGTTTTACCGATGGCGCCGAGCTGGTATGATGAAAATGAAGATGTAAAATATCTTTTACCATTGCATCGCCGACGGCGCGTTCATATTATGCAGCGGCGCAGTGGACGGGACGACCCCACACGTGTGCTCGAGCCGTGCGCCAACGGCTCGGCCAGCAAGACGCGTGTGTGTCGCGGGAAGTGATCGGCGCGGCGCAGTGCGGACCGGAACGTAGGCAGCCTTTGCAGCTCACAACCGCATCACCCGCGTACCGCCCGCTTCCACGCATCCGCAAGTCCAGCCGCGCAACCGAGGAGCGCCGACAATGAACCGGCAAACCCATGCGTCCAGCCGAGCGAACCGCGCCAAGGCGTTCACGCTCGTCGAACTGCTCGTCGTCATCGGCATCATCGCGTTGCTGATCTCGGTCCTCCTGCCGGCGCTGCAGAAAGCCCGCTCGCAAGCGGTCAAGGTGCAGTGCCTCTCGAACCTGCGGCAGCTCGGTCTTGGGGCAGCGATGTACGCAACCACCAATCGCGGCGCGATCCTGCCGACGATCGTTTGGAACACAAACGACAAGGACGATGGTTGGCCAATCCTGTTGGTCTCCGGGAAATACCTTTCGGTGCCGAAGATCGAGCCCGCTCCCAACGGTTCGAGCTACAGCAACACGTTCGAAAACAGCGTGTTGGTCTGCCCTGGCGCCAAGCAACTGGCGCTGAATTACGCGATCGTCAACGGCGCGGGCGTCGTCTCAAACCCCAGCGCCGGGCTGCCCGCCGAAACCGACGGGTTCGAACGTCGGGCTTCTTTCCACCTTCAACCTAAGCTCACCGTCGAGCACGGGTACGGCATCAATGGCGCGACCTGGCGCACGGCGGGGGGCAGCGGGAACGAGTGGAACACCAACGACTCGGCCGGTACCAAGCGCAAGGGCGTGATATCGTCATCGATCAGCTACGACGTCACAGGCGCCGTGAAAGTCGATGTTCCGTTGAAGAAGATGGGCATGGTTCGCAAGCCGTCGGAAACCGTCCTGTTTTACGACGGCACGTCGTGGAATCCGTGGGTGCTTCCGACCGCACGCATTACCGGCTCGCGGCACGGGCGATGGGATCCGAACAAGCGGAACGACACGGGCGAGACGAACCTCTGCTTCCTCGACGGCCACGCTGAGACTGCATTGCGGTCTGAACTGCCGACGACCGACACCCACTTCTTCGGCACCCGATCTCAGATGCGCAGCACGAAGTACATCTGGAGCCTGAACCAGCAATAGCGCGCCCGTGAGGCGCGAACGGTCGCGACAGGTGCGGGCGCGCGGAGGATCCTCGGGTGATCGCGCCCGCCGTTGTTCGTGACCCACGTACGCAGAGGGGTACTTCGGAGGAGATGCAATGAACGCGATCCGCAACCGCCGCCGTCATTCTACGACCGTCACCACGACCGCGGCCGCCGCCGCGGTCGCTGCCATGTCACTGACCCTTGGCCTGCCGAGCACCGCATCGGCCGGCATCTCGGGTCCGTACAGCGTCGACAGCAACACGATGCACCTGTGGCACCTCGACGAGGGCACCACGCCCGCCGCCGACCAGGCGCATTACAACTACGTCGGCACGTTCACCAACAAGCCCGACGCGAACCAGCCGCTGAACGCGCTGATCGGCAACGCGACGCTGGGCAACACCTCGTTCACCGGCTTCGGCACCGCGCTGAGCACCGCCAACGTCAGCCAGAC
>Ga0081539_10002118_pt1 | contig 29395 bp, 20 predicted proteins | sample TabmetS4T2R2_FD_71023 | JGI IMG/M metagenome (GOLD analysis project Ga0081539, IMG submission 71023) | Tabebuia heterophylla rhizosphere microbial communities from the University of Puerto Rico - S4T2R2 | ecosystem: Host-associated > Plants > Roots > Rhizosphere ... | reverse complement strand
TGTAGCTCAGGTGAGTGAGCCCCCCTTTTTGTCTGCCAATCCACAAGCCGGTCTTATCGCCAGCGATCGAGTAGATCACGTCGTCGCCAAGTCCGGCGCTTGTCACTCGTTCGACTTGCTCACCCCTGAGCCAATACAGACCGCCCGTTGCGGGACCAAACCAAACACGGCTTTCCGAGTCGACATAAACGGGGCCGTTGTTCGCTGCTGGAATATCCTGGCCCGTGGAGTAGGTAACAAAAGCACTGTCTCGCAGACGTTCGATACCTTGCGATGTCCCCGTCCACAGATTGCCTTCGCGATCCTCAAACAGCGCAGTCACTGGAACAGAGTCGCTATCACGGTTCGAAAAAACCACGGTGCCGTGAGGGCTTACCCTTATGAGTCCTTTATTGCTACCGATCCAGACGTTTCCGTCGCGATCCTTGATCATGGTCAACGCTTGAACACGATTCAGAGACGCCGACAAACCGGCAGTTGTAACTTCGACACCGTTCCAGCGAGCGACTCCATTGTCCGTACCGATCCACAACTCTTCGTCAGTAATTGGCAAGAGGCAATTGATTTTTCGGTCGGGCAAAGACTTTCCGGTATTAGAAATATCTCCGTGTGTCGCGTAGAAGAGTCCCAGATCGCGAGTACCAATCCAAAGTTTTCCGTTAGGCGATTCGGCGAGGGAAATCACCACAAAATTTGGCAGATCGGTTGGACTTACAAGCTGGACGAATTTGCCATTCGTATATTTGAGTGTGCCGTTTACAAGTGCCGAGATTAGAACCTCTCCATTCGCGCTGCGGCCCATTGCTGTGAAAGCCGGTTCTGACTGTGGCAGTAAGGAAGCAACATCTTCAAACTTGCCGTTCGCGTAACGAAGTATCCGTGGTCCGCCCAAATGAATCCATAAGGCTCCCTGGGAATCGGCCACGAGGCTGCGAATTGGACCAACCGGAATCACCGGCGTGTTTGCATGTTGAAAAAGATGGAAGTTCAGACCATCGAAACGAACCAATCCCTTTTCAGCGCCGATCCATAAGTAGCCGTCGCCCGTTTGCGTGATCGCATAAACCTGGCCACCCGGAAATCCCTTTGAAGTTCCCCACTGGTCGTGGATGTACTGCGACAAGTCGCGATTCGGATCGATCGCAGCGGCCGTGTGGGCCAGGCACAGCAATACGAGGCTTGCCACTAGCCAGCTCAGTTTCCGGTCATTACGGCAAGTACTCGAATTTTTCAATGACAACCTCGACGTCTTTTTGCAAAGGGTCCTGTGCGTTGCCAAAAATATACAAATCCAGGTGAATAGATTCGCCACCTGGGGTCGGTACGCCTGAGGTGAAGACGTGATCGGCGACCGGAGTTGGCCCATCCGCCAGCGGGCCACGAACTGTTTTGAAGGCTACACGGCCTGGTTCCCAACGGAACGAGTGCGTTAAAACTCCAGCCGGCACATTGAAGCGGACAACGTTGGCAGGAACGTAGTACGGCTGGACCACGTATTGTGCGTTCTTGCTTGCAGCATCTCCCCACTTCGCGAGTTCAATATTCATCTCACGATGGTTCTGGCCTGCATCTGCTTCGTCCCAGGTGAACAGACTTAAAACGGCGGCTGGCTCAAGTTGTGAAACATCACGCACAACGAAGCGGTATGTACCGTAGCCCAAACTGCGCGACAATTTAACCTCCGCACAGCTCCACTGCCCGGCGTTCTGCGCGATTCGCAAGTGCAGAAAGCCGTTAGCATCAGTCCACGCGTTTGCCTGGTCATAGTTATTGTTTCTGCCACCCCGAGTACTTCTAACGCTGCGAACTTGCCATTCATAACCGCTAAACTGGATCGTTTTTGGACCAGCTTTTTGCGACATTTCTCCCGCAACGGTTTTCACCGCGACTACGTCACCACCTTCTACTGGCAAAACGTCGATCGTTGGTGGTGGGCGATACCCAGGTTCAACAAGCAGGGCAGCATACTCGGTGCCGGGATGAGTTGAACTAGTCCATGTGGAGTCGGTTTGAATAGTGGTGAAAGGCTCATCGACGGTAGGCTGCACCCACCAAATTCCGGACTTTGCAAACAGAACGATTCGTTGGTCCGCATGCCCGCCAATCACACGCCCTGAAATAGGCGAGGTCTTATCAGGTGAGCCTTCCTCTGCTTGAGGAATGACGGTGAACTCGATTGATGGTTTGCTGGCCGCCTGGCGGGTAGCGCAGCCGTTAAGCAAAAAGAGGAGGCCGGTCCCTAACGCTAACGCGAGAATGCACCCGCGGCGGACTTTGGTCGAGACCACTTCAATCCAGTTCATGGCGGGTCTTGCCAACTCGTTGGCGTCGTGATGCGACAACCAAAATGCGGACCGGACAAGTCCGGAAGCTACAGTTGAAAAATGGATCGCTATCCTACAACGCTAACCGTCCGCTTCGCTAGTAGCAAAATTCAAGTAGTGAACGGTTCGAGGCTCCGCGCGCATTACTCCTCGTTCTGATTTTCTCGAACTGCAGAGAGATTGCGAGGCGTCAATTGCCAATCCGTTTTTGTAACATCGAGTTGAGGCGGATATTTTTACCCCTCAGTCAATGTGGTAGGAAGCCATGTTGACAGAAAAGCATTTGATAACCGAATAGAATGTCCTCGGCGTAATCGACTTTAATCCCCACCATTGCACTTGCGAATTAGCTCCGTCATAATTGCGCACGATGAGCAAGTCGATCAGAACAATCTATCGAAACGGACAAATCGAATTGCCGCCCGAGGTACAACTGCCGGACAACACCATCGTGACAGTTATTCTTCCGGACGGCCTTCCTGAAGATGCCGCACCTGATCCAGCTTTTAGCATTCCCGATCTGGCCCAGGATATCGGACCCGAGGATCTTTCGCGCAACTTGGAACATTACCTTTACAGCCATCCCAAACGATGAACTCATCATCCACAAACCTCGTCTATGTGATGCTGCGGGTTGGATCGCGTTAGTCAATCGACGAGACGCCCTACACACTCAAGCCGTGCGAATTTACAGACAACTGCTTCAAGAGCAGTATCAATACATTACCGCCTCAGTCGTACTTCTGGAGGTTGGAAACTGGTTGTCACCAGTTCCTTTGCGCGGATTAGCGATCAACCTTCTGCACCGCATAGAGCAATCAAGCCGGATCGAAGTGGTACATGTAACACCCGAGCTCTATGCAAAGGGTTGGGAATTGTACAGCAATCGATTAGACAAGGATTGGGGCGTGATTGTATCAGCTTTGTGATAATGCAAGAGCGCGATCTTACCGAAGCTCTCACGAGCGATCACCACTTCGAGCAGGCAGGTTTCAAGATTCTACTGTAATTTCGGCCAGTACTCTTTTCCTCTTCACCACTCCTATCTAATGACATGCATGTTTTGATCACTCGCCTTGATTAATGCGACTCTTTTGATGTCTTCGCCCCATTCAACCCTCACCTTGCCGACACGCGGAATGAATGGATTAATCCGAACATGGGAGTAATCTCGACCACTTCACCAGCTTCGAGGCATTCGCCGACATGCTCTCTCTGTTTCTTGTCTGACCATACCGGCATGGGCCAACCAATCTCCACCTGATTGAGACCATGATGGACCAGCGGCGCCGGGACGGAGAAGGTGGATGTCGTCCAGCGGTCGGTTGCAGCAACCTCGGCCACAACACTGCCGTTCAGACGTAATGAGATCGTTTGATCCGCGCTCACGTTCGGCACTTTCATAGTCACGGAGAAATTCAATGGCTCAGGTTTGTCACAAACGAGTGGAAACGTCGATTTTCTCGCGGTGGCTTTGTAGAACTTAGGCCGACGGTCCGCCAAACAGCGCGCGTGCGTGTCAGTTGAGTAGAAGGTGTTCACGAGGTTCACAACCCGATGGTTGACGCCGTGTTCCTTGATGAGCAGACGTTCCACCTGAGATCGCGTGGGAATACCAAACTCTTCCAGCGCATCGACCACTGCGGTAACGAGTTTTGTGTTCAAAAATTTCTGATCGATCGAATCATTGTAGAACGCGACGATGGCAGCGAGATTCCCCGACTCGCAGAGCTGGTTGAAACTGCGGCACAGACTCGAAGGCAGACGCCGGATGTGGAAGTCTAAAAAGAGCTGCATCATGTTGGCGATGCCACGATCAAATTCAAGGGCCGTACGGACATGATGACGAACTACGTCCATCCTTTGGCCCCAGTTAGCGATATACAAGGCAGCGAGGAAGTGTGTGCTCGCATGCACGCTCGCGCTGACTTTCATATCAACTCGAGCCAGTTCATCGCAGGACTTCGTTGGATACTTCAGCAGCGGCAGCAGAGTTTCAGCAGTGAGAGCCATCGAGATCCTCATGCCCTCAACTGTGAGATGGCAGTAATCAAGAAAGAGCCGGCTGTCCGCGACCTCGCCACCAAGGTGTTTAGTGAACTCGTGTGGAAGGTCAATGAGGTGGACGCTGTGAGCCGTCGCTTCTTCGCGAATAGTCTGTTGTATGACTGAGAAGCACCGCGGACTTGCCCTGAAAGGCCAGCAAATGGAAGCATCGCGTGCCATCTCACGAAACTTCCTTGCCGCCTGACGATCTCCGCGCTTTTGACTAACTTCCGCCAGCACGTTGGGACCAGCGGCGGTGGTACCCCCGTCCAATTGCAGCAGGCGCTGTCCCAGCGATTCGGCTTTCTCCCAGTCGTCTCCTTTCAGGAGCTGCTCAGCTTCGCCTCTCGCCTGAAGCCACGCTTCGGTTTGCTCGCTGTTGAGCATCGGTGGAGTGTCGCACTCGGTTATCCAGTCAGCGAGATTAAACTCCGGCAGAAGGAACACGACCGGGATACCACGTTCGCGGACGATCTCTTCGAGCAAGCGAAGGGTTTGCCTCGTGTTTGCGATCACATAGGCTTCACATGCCGCTTTGACACCGCGCCACGAGCCCGTCTCACGAAACGCATGCGCCATGTCGTGCAACAGCTCCTCAGAAGTCTTATTGATAGGAAACCAATTGTTACCGGCGAATATGACAAATGCGTCAGGCTCGAGGTGCAGCGCCTGAGCGATCAACTCCTGTAATTGGTGGTGCAAGAGATCGACGCGCGCCAGATCCACAACTTCGATTTCGGCCGGTCCGCAGGCAGCGTTCATTATCTGCTGCAACGCCTGCGCCGGTGTGAAGTGCGGATCGTAAAGATATCCGCGCGCGACAGACTCGCCCACCAGCACTACGCGACGGCGTGAACCTTTCGGAGGAATTTTCCGCACGTGGGCCCAAAGCTGCCAGAGCTCTCCTGTATCTACGCGGACGAAAGAGCGCCCGCCCGCTTCGTCCTTTGCTTCCCATATTCCGACGCGAAGCTTCCCTGGCGTGTCGTGGGGTTTCTGTAGTTCCTGAATCGAAGAGCCGGCTGCGTCTCGAGGACCGGACAGGTGAGTGATGAGTCGGAAGATGCGTTCGCCTTCCTCTGACTCGAACAACTGGGCCAACCGCCCCGCCATGTCTTTAAATAGCAGATGGTTATACTTCATGGCTTTTAGAAGAGTGTGTAGGTGTCGAACGTAATCGCGTTAGGGCGAGCTTGCGCACTTTTACGCAGTAGCATCTGGCTTGCTGGACTGATCGCTGAGCGATCGATGATGTAGTCTTCGAGCACAAGCACATCCAGGCCGGAGCGAATGAAACAAATGAGGGCATCAGTCGGAGTGCATACGATAGGCTCGTAATTGAGATTGAATGAAGTGTTGAGCAGGATCGGGCAACCAGTCAGTCGTTCGAAGGCGCGAAGGAGTCGAGCAAATCGCGGGTTAGTGTCACCATCGACCGTTTGCACGCGCGCCGAACCGTCAACGTGCGTGATAGCCGGCAGCTTTATGGGCGACTTCACCTGACAAGTTTCCAGCATGTACCGGGACGGATGATCGAGATCGAAGTGGGCGGCAGCGCGATCCTCCAGCACCGCTGGGGCGAAAGGCCGGAACCCTTCCCGCTGCTTGATGATCGAGTTGATGCGATCCTGCGTTGTGTCGCCCCGCGGATCCGCCAGAATCGAGCGTGCGCCCAGAGCGCGTGGTCCAAACTCCATCCGGCCATGAAACCAGCCGACAATTTTGCCGGCGCTCAGGGCTCGCGCGACTGCTTCGAGTAGTTCAGTTTCACGATCACGAAAGTCCTGCGCTCTGATACCCGTCGATTCAACGAACGATGCCACTTCTTCACTGCTGAACGCTGGTCCAAGATAGGCATGGCGAAACGTGCTTAAGGATTCCGCCTTTCCATTCGTGAGACGCTTGTGCGCGATCGCTGCGGCGCCGAGCGCTCCGCCAGAATCGCCTGCGGCAGGCTGGATAAACATGCGTTTGAAAGGCCCCTCGCGTTTGATTCGTCCATTGGCAACACAGTTAAGGGCAACGCCACCGGCCATGCAAAGATTCTCCATGCCGGTCAGCTCATAGAGGTACTTGAGCTTCTCCATCAGGATTTCTTCAAGCACGTATTGAAGACTGCGCGCCAGATCTTTATGGAAGTCGAGGATCTCAGTCCGCGGTTGCCTTGGCGGATGACCAAACAAACTCAGCATTTCGTCCGAGTACATTCGTTGGAAAGAGGTGAAGTCGAAGTAACGCAAGTCAAGGAGGTACTGACCGCCGGGCTGGTTGATAATCAGCTTCCTGATGAGATCGGCGTAACGCGGCTTGCCGTATGGCGCGAGCCCCATCACTTTGTACTCACCCTCATTTACCTCGAAACCCAGGTAACCGGTGATGGTGCTGTAGAGCAGACCGATCGAGTGTGGGAATTCAACTGTCTCCAGAATCTCCAGGTCATCGCCACGGCCACGTCCGAAGCTGGTCGTATCCCACTCGCCCACTCCATCCACAGTGAGAATCGCTGCTTCCTTGAAACCCGAATAATAGAAAGTGCTCGCGGCGTGAGCCTGATGATGTCCTACGTACTCGATTCGCCCATCGTAACCCAGCACTTCCCGAATCTCGCGTTCGGACCGGCGTGGGTCGAGCCGCGTAAGGACCTTCTTTTCCGAAGGCAGACCCGGCAACATCATCCATATCTGCCGTGCCAACTTCTTCGCCGGTTCTTCGTAATACACAACACAATCGATTTGATCAATCGTCAACCTGCCTTCTTCGAGGCAGTAGTTGAACGCGCCCTTCGGAATTCCGGCGTCATGCTTCATTCGTGAGAAGCGCTCCTCCTCTGCCGCTGCAATGAGCACCCCGTCTTTGAGCAGGCAGCAGGCTGCATCATGAAAAAAACAGGAAATTCCGATGATATTGTTGGACATTGCCGTACCTCTTGGAAAAAAACAGGTAAGAGAGTGGATTCTTTAGGGCGGATACTGACCGATATTGGTCAAAGATGCAAGATCTTAGACTGGCGCACGAAATTTTGGGCAGTCGGCCGACCCAGAGTAAGGTCTTTGATATTTCTCGCGCGCGATCATTTGCTGCTGATCGATTTGTTTACATGATCCAATGCTTCTTGTAGACTAACTCGCCAGATCGATTCCTCAAATATCAGGAGAAATTACCCATGTTTTCCCACCGCAAAGCCCAGATCACTACCTTACTCTTAACCTCGACATTCTTTTTCGCACTTTCAAGTAGCGGGATTAAATCAGTCGGTGCTCAAACAAGTGGAAGCAAATCCCCGAGTAAAGCTACTGAAGCCGCGAAGCAAAAGTCTGACTATTCACAAGAAGCATTCGTCATCGAACAGTTAAGTACTGCCTATCGCTTTGAGCGCGACGGTACCGGACGGCGCGAATCGACACTGCGAGTGAAGGTCCAAAGTGACGCCGGTGTCGAACGCTTCGGACAACTGGTTTTTAACTATAGCTCTGCTAATGAAAAACTTGACATGGACTACGTGCGTGTGCGCAAAGCCGATGGCACTATCGTGAACGCCAACGTTTCCGATATCCAGGATCTTACCGCGCCCGTTGCTCGCGAAGCTCCAGTTTATACCGACCTCAGACAGAAGCATGTAACTGTTCCCGGTCTACGCCCCGGCGACGTGCTCGAGTATCACATGGTCTGGAATATTTCCACGCCACTGGCCCAGAACCAATTCTGGCTCGAGCATTATTTTGTGACGAAGAGCCTCATCGTGCTCGACGATCAATTGACGGTGAATATACCGGCCGCGAGTAAAGTGAAGTTGAAAACTGAACCCGGCTTTGAACCGGTTATCAAAGAAGAGAGCGATCGCCGCATCTATCTCTGGAAACATGCAAACCTGAAATCAAACAGCGAAGAAGAGGAGAAAGAAAAGGAAGAAACAACGGAAGACGATGCGCAAAGCGAAGAAGCTGAAGAATTCCATCCGCATGTGCAGTTAAGTACTTTCCAGAGCTGGGAAGAAGTAGGCCAATGGTATGCGAACCTGCAAAAGGATCGCATCATCCCTGACGAGAAAATCAAAGTTAAAGCAGAGGAAGTAACACGCGGACTACAGAGCGAAAAGGATAAGGTCCGGGCACTCTATGAATATGTTGCCAAGAACTTTCGCTACGTGAGCCTTTCGCTGGGCCAGGGTCGATATCAGCCACATCTGGCCGCAGACATCATGGTCAACCAATACGGCGACTGCAAAGACAAACACACTCTACTTGCTGCGATGCTTGCCTCGGCTGGTCTACATGCATATCCGGTGCTGATGAACTCTTCACGAAAGCTTGACATCGACATACCTTCACCCGGCCAATTTGATCACGTCATCAGCGCCATTCCTGTGGGCAACGAAACGCTCTGGGCAGATACAACCGCGGAAGTGGCGCCGGCAGGATTGTTGGCGCCTCCTTTGCGCAACAAGAAAGCCTTGATGATTCCCACGTCTGGTCCGGCGCACCTGGAAACCACGCCCGCTCAACCGCCATTCTTGTCTACCGAGCTCGTCTCTACTGAGGGCACCGTTGACGATTTCGGCAAGCTTTCTGCGCACACTCTCATGGTTCTGCGCGGCGACGCGGAGATGTTCATGCGCATGATGTTTCGCCGCACACCGAAGAGCAACTGGAAAGACCTCGGCCGTGTGCTAAGCATCGTAGTTGGTATTAGTGGTGAAGTTACCGATATCAAGACAACGGATCTCACCGACCTCGCGAAGCCGTTTGAAGTTGAGTTCAACATCTCGCGCAATGGTTTTCTCGACTGGTCGAGCAAGAAGCTCAAAATCGAGCTTCCTTTTCCGCCCTTGAAACTATCAGACCTTAATCGCCGCAAAGCCGGCAGCAAGAAACCGATCGAACTCGGAGTACCAATCGACATCTCCTATCGTTTGAAACTCACGTTGCCGAGCAAGTACCAGGCGCGCTTGCCTGTGCCTTTGAAAGTGACGCGCGACTATGGTGAGTATGTCGCCGACTATAAACTCGACGGGCAAACCCTTACGGGTGTGAGATCGTTTCGTTTGCGCCAGGCCGAACTGCCGGCTGAGCGCTTGCAGGACTATCGCGCGTTCGCGGCAGCCACCAAATCTGACGCGGCGCAGACCATGTCATTGGAAACGGAAGTTGCCGGCGCTCCCGCAATTCCGGACTCAGTTAAAACCGACGATCTCTTGCAGGCCGCAGAAGCAGCAAGCAAAAACGGAAACTATGCGACGGCCGAACAACTGCTCAAACGCGTCGTTGAAAAGGAGCCCAAACATAAAACGGTCAGGCGACAGTTGGCTTTTGTGCTTACCCAACAGCGCAAATTTCCGGAAGCGATCGAGGTCTTGCACGAACAGATAAAGATCGATCCGTTTGAAGACTATGCCTACAATCTTCTGGGCCGTGTTTACTGGTCACAACAAGACTACACCCATGCCGAAGAAGCTTTCCGTAAACAGATTGAAGTAACCCCATTGGACCAGTACTCATACTCGAGTCTCGGGCGCATGCTGGTCGAAGCGCGAAAGTACAAAGAGGCAATTCCGGAGCTCGTGCGAGCCATCGCGCTTAGTCCGGAAGATGAGATGCTTCAGGTGAGTCTGGGCCGGGCTTATCTGAACTCAGGAGAAACTCAGAAGGCGATGACGGCTTTTGAAGAGGCGATCAAGCTGGATCGCAGTCCGTTGACTTTGAACAACATTGCCTACTTCCTTTCCCAGAAAGGCACCCAGCTGGATAAAGCGCAGCAGTATGCAGAATCGGCGGTAGCGTCAATTGCGACCGAGTTGCGCAACGTCGAGACGGCTAATCTGACGATTGAAGATCTCAATAACGTCTCTTCACTAGCTGCTTACTGGGACACGCTCGGCTGGGTCTATTTTCAAAAAGGGGATTTGGATGCAGCCGAGAAATACATCACGGCGGCATGGGTCATTCAAAACGACGGTGACCAGGGCTATCACATGGGAATGATTGCAGAGAAACGGGGCAAGAAAGAGGAGGCGATTCGTCTGTACGCGCAAAGCACAGCGGCGCTTCAGGTTGCGCCGGAAGCTCGCGAGAGTTTGTCGAGACTGGCGCCGGCCGATTCGATTCAGAAACTGTTGGATGTTGCCAAAGTTGAACTGCGCGAGTCCAACGTTTTAAATCTCGGCCAGCTGACGCCGGCTCTCAAAGCTCCTGCTGAGGCGGAGTTCTATCTCGTCTTCGCCCCCGATTCAACCCGGGCGGCGCAAGTGGTCGACGTTAAATTCATCAAAGGTGTGGAGACTCTCAAACCCCTCGCGGTGCAACTGAAGACGATCAAGTATCGACTCGTCTTCCCGGACAACTCACCGACAAAGATCGTTCGTCGTGGAATCCTGCTGTGCCTGCCAAAGCCCGGCGGCTGCACCTTCACGATGATTGGCGTTGATCTGATAACGTCAATTGATTAATCAACAACGGTGATTCATTGCCTCACATAAGTGAGTCAACTCTGCCCCTAGACAGTCTGGGTAGTCCGTGTTATGCTGGCCCTAGATTGTCTAGGAGGTTGTCCATTGCCCAAATCTAATGCCAGCCTGCTTCAGGGGACGCTGGACATGTTGATCCTCAAAGCGCTCTCGCTTGGTGCTCTCCATGGTTACGGGGTCGGTCAACGCATCGCGCAAATTTCCGGGGACGCCCTTAAGGTCGAGGAAGGTTCGCTATATCCCGGACTGTACCGGCTCGAGCAACGCGGGTTAATCGAGTCGGAGTGGGACGTTTCGGAAAACAACCAGCGCGCGAAGTTCTACAAGCTGACGCGCGCGGGTCGGAAACAGCTAATCATCGAAGAGCAGAATTGGGAGCGGCTTGCGAGCGCAACGATCAAGGCGCTGCGCGCGATGTAAGGGAGGATTCTGATGTTCTTGATCAAAGCCACGAAAAGGTTCATTTGTGCCTGGCGACGTCCCGACGAGATGGTGCACGAGGTTGAAACTGAATTGCGCTTCCATATTGAAATGCGAACACGAGCCAACATCGAGAAGGGAATGAGGTCAGACGACGCGCAACGTGCAGCGCTGCAAAGCTTCGGTGACTTCGAGCGCGTCAGAGATAACTGTTGTGAAATCCGACGGAGCCTTCCCTTCGATTCCACGCTTTTGAGAATGGGATTGCACATTACCATGGCGGTTGTGGCGGGTCTGGCCGCGCTGTGGGCGGTGAACGTCCCACATCACAACTTCACCGGGGTCATGCGCCAGTTAATGGCCATCACTGTTTTGACTTATCTATTCATCGTCGTTCGGCGCGCGCGCTCAAAACGGCGTCACAACGGCGAACATGTGAACGGCGTGCTCGCAAATAAGAGTTTGACGAGTGATATGTCGGACGCGCCCTCGGCAAAAATCCCGGCTTATGATGAACAGGGACGCACGCCCGTTGAGCGAGTGTTCAAGTCTTAAATCTCCTAATTAACTACTGAAAGGGCCGACTATGCGAGTTAGCTTTGCATCTCGGATCGTTACACGTGTGTTTACGCTGCTTGTTGTGACTGCGAGTCTGGCAACAAACGTACCCATATCTGCAAAATCGAAAACACTCAATGACCAGCCATCGAGCCCGCGTTTGCTGGCTCTACGGGATCGTCTTACCTCAGGTGATCGGACCGCGCTTGATCAGTTCTGGAATGAAATTAACGAACAAGGTGCGCCGATAATTGAGCCGGCAGCGGACAGCGATCACGAGATGCTCGTCACTATGCTTTGGCGAGCGACGGAAGAGACGAAAAACGTTTTCGTCTTTCGCCTCGGCGACGTCAATAAGCCGATGACGCGATTGCTCGACACTGACTTGTGGTACAAAACATTCCGGCTTCAGAAGGGCGCGCGCTTTATCTATCAATTCGCGACGAACCTTCCCGATCCAAAAGAGTGGGGCGGCATCACCCGCTTCGCCAGCGCTATGCGGAACGACCCCTTGAATCCGTTTCAGTTCGCCGACCGCGCTAACGAATTCAACCCTTATGAAGTGACTTTCACTTCGGCGGTCGAACTGCCCTCGGCCGAGCCGCAAACGTGGAACGTCGCGCGGCCCACAGTTCCGAAAGGACAAGTGCAGCGTGATAAATTCACGAGCAAAACCCTTGGCAACGAGCGTCCAATTTGGATTTACACTCCGCACGGCTACGCTGCCGGTAAGAAGCCTTACCCTTTGTTGGTACTTACAGATGGTGGTGGTTACGTGAACACGGCGCGCGTACCAACTATTCTCGATAACTTGATTGCTGCGGGCCTGATTCCTCCCCTCGTCGCAGTGATGGTAGAAAACCCCAATCGGTGGCGCGAATTGTCATGCAGTTCAGCGTACGCCGACTCTTTGGCTCAGGAGATTGTTCCCTGGGCGCGCGCCAACTTCCACGCTACCGACCGCCCGGAGCAGACAATTATCGGCGGCGCGAGCCTAGGCGGATTGCAAGCTGCTTTCGTAGGGCTCAAGCATTCGGAGGTGTTCGGCAACGTGCTTTCCCAGTCGGGTTCTTTCCAATGGAAGTCCGAGGGTGAAAAGGAGTGGGAATGGCTCACCCGCCAATTCGCCGCCAGCCCGCGTTTGCCTTTGCGCTTCTCATTTGAAGCCGGACTGATGGAAGGGACTCAGTGGTGGCGTTCGCTTGTTCCCGCACCCCTGATCGATCCTACGGCGCGCGCGGCTAACATCAATTTGAGAGACACGCTGCAGGCTAAAGGATACGCGGTCCACTACACAGAATTTAATGGGAACCACGGCATGTTGAATTGGCGCGGGACCTTGGCGAGTCATCTGATCGCGCTCGTCGGTATCAAACCCGCGCCGAAGATCTCTGTCATTAACAAAGACGCGCCGTCAGCACTTACTCGGAAAGCGATGGCGTCAGGGCCAGTCAAGGTGGCTCCCGCGCTGTTGCAACAGTACATCGGCAGGTATGAAATAGATCCGAAGTTCGCACATGACTTCGTTCTTTATGTAAGCGTTAAGGATGGTTCGTTGTGGGTCAGGCCCTCAATCCTGAAGCCGCGCCAGCTCGTGCCCACATCCGAGTCGAGGTTCTACGACAGCGAGATTCCGGATCTGCGCCTCGACTTCATCAAGGATGATAAAGGCAATGTTACCGGTGTAACTCTAAACACTGGTCAGACAGACATGCTGGTGAGAAAGATGCCGCCGCCAGTGCCCAGTACCGGCAACACGACTTTCACATTGCGAGGACACACCGACGCGGAGGCCGTCGCGATCTACGGATCGTTCAACGATTGGATTCAGACTAAGAACTACTGCGCGAAAGAGAGTGACGGATGGGTTTGCAGAATTGATTTAACGCCCGGCAAGTACACCTACAAGTTCCTCGTCGACGGTGTCGGTCTAAACGATCCAGCCAACTCCGTGACTGAAGATGACGGGAACGGTCACACGGATTCGGTCATCATCATCAAACCTGCACAGGAGTCGGCGGAGCAGGAAGTTCTTCAAGCCGAGCGCGAACAACGTGAGGCGTACCTGAAAAGGGATATCGCGAAAACCGAACGCCTCGTCGCCGATGAGTTCATTCTCACGAACGGCCGCGAGATCGGGAATAAAAAAACTCTTATTGGTTTTTTGATATCAAGTGAGCCTGATCCAACTCTGACTCTGACGGCCGACGACACGCGCATTACCATCAATGGCGATACTGCGATCGTGATCGGCCGCCGCGTTGAACGACGCCGGCGTGAAGATAACAACCGCGAAGGTGTCGCTTACGCACGTTACGTGCGGACCTACATAAAGCGGCAAGGGCATTGGCAACTGCTCGCCGAACATTTAGAGACGATTCCGGCTGAACGCACCGCCGTTAAGATCGACACAAAGGTGTACGACGATTACGTCGGCCAGTATGAGAGTGCGATCTTCGACTTTGAAGTAGTGAAAGACGGAGATCGGTTGATGGCGGTGCCCAAGGAGAGAATTACGACGCGCACCAGCCAGGGGCGGCCGCCCGCTGAACTGTTTCCCGAGTCAGACGCTGAGTTCTTCCTCAAAGGTAGAGATGCGCAGGTCATCTTCATGCGAAATCGAAAAGGAGAAGTAACCCACGCCATCATGCGGATCAATGGCGCCGATATCAGGGCGATGCGTATTAAATAGCTAAGGCGATTTCGGATACAAAGCTTCAGTAACTCAAGCTCCGCATTGAGCTGAGACTTGTCGGTCGAGAGGAAGTTGTCAGTCCTCCTTCGGGTGTCTGTCTAAATTCAAAAAGAATTTCTTCCAATCGGGCACTACCTGCTCATAAATCTTCTTGACTCTCACGAAATAGAAGAGAAAGCGGCCGGATTTGAATAACCAGATCACAAAGAGGAACAAAAGACATTTCACGACTAACGCGACCTCAATAATCATCGCCGCTGCCAGTCGATTTTCTCTTTGGGTGACGGCTACATACAAGGTCTGAAGGCCTACATAGACATACAGCACGATAGGTAGCCACGCTGAGGGACCGAGGAACTTGCTCTGAATACGACCGACGTAAAGCGCTAAACCGACGCCCCCCAAAAAAGCGCCTACAATCTCCGTTGCCAACATCGTGATTTCAATACTTTCCGCCGACATTCTTTCTGTCAGTTTAAGAAACACCAAGGTCCCTTGGAGCAGCGCAACCAGCACGATTCCAAAGGTTCCATAAATCTCAAGCTGGCGGTTCACGCTGGTACCGTTTGATGGAAAATCGTTCTTTACATAAACCGTTGGCTGATTCAGAACTACGAAGCACAGCGCTATGGCAAGAGAGTTGAAGTTGTTAAAAAGGTTGGCGACCACGCGCAGTATATCCAGCACGTGCGGAGGCAGGCCGAGGTAGCTGCCAATCATAAGCAGGTAGAGCAGCGTCCAGAATGCTAAAAAGAGTTGCCAGTAGAATAAGTATTGCGCCAGTGAAACCCTGGCACTCTCTTTTGCCGCACTCCATTCAACCGGATCTATGTAACCGCTGACCTCCATCAAGGCAAGGTCCTTCGTTCGTGACTCCGGAAAGACTCTCTCATCCTGCTTAAAAACAGAGAGACTCACCGTGAGCGCCGCAGCAATGACGACGAACTGAGTTACGCTCACAAAAAACCGCGGGTCTAATCCCTGTACCAGCGGTGGCAAAATCCCAGGTGCCAACCAGTACGTTAGTAAATACAGCAACGATAACCCGATCAGAATGGTGAACAAAATTTCGATTTTGCGGGTCTCAGGTGCGTTGAGGATCCACGGGAAGATCAAACCCTCAAAGGCTCCTTCTTCTTCACTTTTGGAAGGCTCGAGTGTTACCCGCTCCTTGAAGTAATAGCCGCCTTTTCGACCTTGGATCACGTTGCCTATCACTTTCCGCAAACGACTGATGTGCTGCTGCAGAGTGGTCAGGCGAGATTCCGTTGCCACCCGATCTTCAGGACAAGGGTCGTAATCCCAAACCGCTTTAATCAGCTCCTCGGAACCAATCAGTTCCTGCGGCTTTCTGACAAAACAAACCAATAAATCAAACTGCTTTGGCTGAATCTTCCAGGGCCGCCCATCTTTAAGCAGTTTCAGCGGGGTCGTGTCCTGAGGATCCACTTCAAATGAACCGAATTTGTACCTGAAGTTAGGTTGTTCCTGATGATGAGGTTTCATATGCAGTAATTCCTTCTGAAATTGGGCCAATTCAGCTTTTCAGGATTGCGATGAGCTGTTCAGCGGTTATGTGAAGAACCTGAAACGCGTGATGTGAAATGTCAGGCTTGCGCCGGGCCATTCTAAGCTTTTTCCAGGCATCTGATCCAGCAGATTCCACCCAACCACTTTCGATAACGCCGGTGGGATCGAAGCTCTAGCGGAAACTTGAACGAACGTCCTGGCTGCAATAGGAACTCTTGAATAGGAGGTAAACTGAAGATGGTCCGCCAATTCCTCTTTATAAAATTCTCAATACCGACTTGGTTCATCAATCCATTCGGGTATCTCTTGGTCGTTCTGCTTGGCGTCGAGCTTTTCCTGCCTCGCCTGTGGAACTTATTCGAGTATGTCTGGTGGAGAGTCGCACTCGGATCCTCATCTTTGAGTGATGAGTTACGACGCGATGCCAAACGGGATTTTTACTTCCTTATCGAACACTACGTTAAGGACCGTGGAACCCCCAAACCGCTGGCCGTGCTGTTTACTGTTGGCGATCGATTAATCCATTTGAGAGCCCAGACAATCACATTGCGGAGGCGCAAAGCCGAGATGTGTCCGGAGCGGTTTCAGTCGATGATAGACGAGCTGAATCGACTCTGGAGAATAGGCAAGAACCCGAAGTTTCTTAACGACTACGTTCTGGAGATTGAAAGATCAGCGTATGTACGAAGCATCGATCCTGAACTGCGGTTGCTGGGTCTATCCGCAATTTCAGTGATTAAGTACGCCCTTGGAAGCATAGCCGCTGGTCATCGTTTAGGCCGCGAGAACTTCAAGAACGCACACCTATTGGAGCAGGAATTTGAATCAGTACAAAAATTCCTGGCTTCGTATGGTTTCTTCTTCTCGACGATCTTCATCGGCCAGTGTCATCGCGCGATAGATCTAATGGGTACGCAGTGGAACCGGTACTACGCACCTTTGTCTGATGACGAAAAGCGAAACTTGAGAGAACAACTTTTCGCCAAATTAATTCTCAACCCTGTGCTGGCGTATCCCCGTCACATGTTCCTGGCTTTCGCACTGGCAGAGATAATTCCTCTGGAAAGAAAGCACTGGCCCAGCGAGCTTGCATTCAGAAGCGTGAATCTGGAAGAGCCCGATTTGGAAGTGAGGTGGTTTGATAGCTGGAACAGTGTTGCCGAAGAGATTTGCACTGTGGAACCGATCTCGCTGAGTTTTACGAGAGCTTATGGAGCATTCTTCCTCAGCTTATTACTTCTGGACAACAACGTGCAGGCGTCAAATCTACACCGTCGAATCAACGAAGCCTTCGGTAAGGCCGATGCCTCTTCGGCGCCGGTCGCTCAATACGCGACCAGTGGATTCAAAGGTTTATATCATCTGATCTGCCGCGACGACGAAAAGGCATGGGAAGAACTGGGTAATGCAGCTTCGTTCTCTGAGATAAGCGGCAACCGGTTCGCTGATTTTGTTTTTACCTGTTCGCTCGCTGTAGCAGCTGCTCGCCTCAATCGACCAAACCGGTACCTCGTTCCACAAGCCGAGCGACACATGTCTCAGGCTCGGCGATTAGCCCGTACTCTGAAAAGCGATCTTTTCACGAGGTTATGTGATGCAGCCGAGTCTGCGATCTGTTTGCAGTTGGGCGACACAGTAAAAGCGCAGATGTTCGCTGAACGTAGTGGGCGGGCGCGATCTAAAAGCCGGCTCTTAAGAATCTTCGACGTCGACGCCTTAGAGCCGCAAAACCGCTTTGGTCCAACTCGTCTCAGGTTAACTGCTTAAAGGAGTAGAAAAATGAAAAGCAACGACCCTAGCACGTATGCCTCGATCAACAAGATAGCCGCTTCGGGCTTTATCGGAACCGCCATCGGATGGACCTACTTCTTCATGTTCAACGCGGCGGTCTTTCTGGACCTTTTCGAAGAGCCGTTCTTCGGCACGACAAAAACTGGAGGGCTGCTGTTTCTCTTTGGCACCTATAGCGTGGGCTTCATTGGCCGGCCCATCGGCGGTGTAATTTGTGGGCACCTGGGTGATCGGTTTGGCCGCAAGAAGCTGCTGGTATCAACACTCATCCTTACCAGTATCGCAACTCTAATGATCGGTCTGCTGCCGGGCCGTGATCTTTTGGGGATTCTCGCTCCCTGGCTCCTGTTCTCCTTTCGTTTTTTACAGGGATTTGGAATTGGGGGCGAATGGGGTGGCGCAGTCCTTCTCTCGGTTGAGCACTCACCATCTGACCGTCGCGGTTACTATGGGAGTTGGCCCCAGGTAGGTGTTCCAGTTGGACTCTTCGTTGCCTACGCAGCGTTCCTTGCACTCAAGGAGTGGTTGCCGCGCGAAATATGGTTCTTTGGCGCATGGCGATTGCCGTTTCTGCTAAGTATCGTACTTGTCAGCATAGGCTTGTACATCCGGCTTTCTATTCCGGAAACGCCACGATTTGAAGAGATCAAAGAGAGTCCGAGCAAACTACCGCTCAAAGACGCATGGCGTCAGCATCGTAGAGATTTGCTATTGGCGATGGGCGCAAAAATCGCTGAGAACGGAATTTTTTATCTCTACACGGTCTTCGTGCTCGCTTTCGTGAAACACAATAAATTTTCTCAAACACCTATCTTGAGCGGAGTCGCCATTGCTGCTCTGTGCATCATCGCGGCTCTTCCGATATACGGCATGCTGTCCGATCGATTCGGTCGAAAGCCTGTCTATCTGTTTGGCGCGATCTTCGCCGGGTTATTTGCCTTTCCCTCGTTCTGGCTGATAGCGTCGGGCAATCCGGCTTTGACCATACTGTCAATCGTCCTGGCGATGGTGGTGGGTTGGTCGGCAATGTATGCTCCGCAGGCAAGCTTATTTGCCGAGCTCTTCGAAACACGTGTGCGCTATAGTGGCGCTTCGATTGGTGCGCAAGTGGCAACGATCTTTGCGGGCGGGTTGATGCAAGTCTTCGCCGTCGCGTTGTTACAAAAGACGAACAGCTACTGGCCGGTGGCACTCATTATAGTTGGCATGGCCGTAGTTACGTCTCTTTCAATTCTGTTGATGAAAGAGACTTTCCGCACGTACTTGGGTTCCGTTAGCCAGCGCGCGAACGCTATCGTCGAGAGCACTCCGTTAATAGTGGCGAATCTTCCTGAGCCCCTTGACGCACCAGTTCCGGCAGTGGCGAAATAACTGCTGCCGGATAAGCCAAGGCCTATTCAAGTCCTGAGGTTGCAGCGCAGGTCGAGAGTACAGACCAATCGATGAAGATTGTTGGGGTGAATACCCAGTCATTTCGCAGCCTCGTATGATCACCGTTCACATGTTCAAAAGCGCTCAAGATAAGCTGCTTCTTTGTGCGCTTTAATGTTTCATAAAAATGCCAATACCTTCTTCCTTTCGGGGGAATAAGCACTACCGGCGATGTGATCCAGCTTGGCATTACATGCACCCGGCTCGCAGCGGGAAGCTTTGGAGTGATCATGCTGCCGATCCGGGACGGACCATTCAGTTCACCTCCACACTGAAATTCAACGAGGGTAGTTTGTGCAAGAACGATGAGTTGAAACGATCAACTACTCAGGTGTGCGCTTAGCTAGTAGCTTCACAAACTTTGCAAACCCCGCGAAGTTTTCCGCGTAGAAGTCAGACGGGAAGCGTTGACGAATCGCTGACTCCCGAAAGCCTTCGCCGCCAATCACGATTGCGGCGCCCAGTTTCGCAGTCACCTTGCGCAGTTGCGCGTACTCAGAAGTGGCACGATCCAGATCGGCAATGCTCCGTGCCGAGATGCAAACAAGTTGCGGGCGTTGCTGCGTGACCATCTCCCGTAGTGAAAACAGCGGCGTGTTGGGTCCGAGATTCCTCGCGTCCCAACCTTCAGTCTCAAGGATGACCTCGGCCAGGTGCACCGGCAGCTCATGCAGGTCGCCATCGATGCCACAACAGATGGCCCTCATGCCCGTGGGCTCGGCCGGGACCACCACGCTGCGCAGCCGCTGCAAGGCGCTGAGTACTACTCGACTTGCCAGGTGCTCGTCTGCAATCGTGATCGTTCCGCGAAACCATCGTTCTCCTACTTCATGCATGGCTTCCGTGATCGTCTTGTCAAACATCGCCACCAGCGACTGTCCCTCCATGTAAGCATGAATCAGCAGCGCTGCGGCTTCCTTCTCGTCGCCTTGCAGGAGCAACTCTGTAAATCTCACCGACGAGCTCAGACTCAGCGCGCGGCCTTTCTTTGGCGACGGCGGCGGCAGGGCAGGCCCTGTCGCGATACCCTTTTCACGGCGCAGGCTGGCGATGCTCTGAGTGCTGAACCGGCGATGACCGCCGGCCGTCTTATTCGAATGCAGCAAACCATCGTCGGCCCATCGTTTGACGGTGGCTTCGCTCACCTGCAACAGCCGCGCGACCTGCTTCGTGGTTAAGTTGTTAGATGACATTGTAAGCTCCGGTTAACCTTATCATAAAACCGCAAAAACCGCGCATTGAGTTTGTAATTTCAGGTATTGCTTGACAGATGCGAAGAGTGCGTGTAGTTTAAATCCGCTCAAAACGCTCATTCGCTTTCGCGAACTTGAAAGGCGGTGCGCGTTGAGACGAATGTCACTAAATACATGCCTCCTCGCGGAGGCCTTAATCAGAAAGGGAAGAGTGTTACCGATGAATCTTAACGATTGGACACGAAAGAAACTTTTTGCGGGTTTGTTAACCATCCTGGCAGTCGCGGCGGCTCCTGGTTCAATGCGAGCTGACGTGACCGATCCGCTCAAGCCGGCGGACATAGTGGATACAGCAGTCGCCGCCGGACAGTTCAAAACACTCGCGGCTGCGCTCGAAGCAGCGGGGCTGGTCGACGCGTTAAAAGGTGCGGGACCATTCACCGTCTTTGCGCCAACCGATGAAGCCTTCGCAAAACTTCCGGCGGGTACGGTTGAGTCGCTGCTCAAACCGGAGAACAAGGAGAAGCTGAAGTCGATCCTGCTTTATCACGTCGTATCGGGAAATGTGCCGGCCAGCGAAGTTTTGAAACTCAATGGTCGTTCCGTGAAGACGCTGCAAGGCCGCTCAATCAGAGTGCGAGCGAAGGATGGTGTACATCTGGACAATGCCAAGGTGGTCCAAACCGACGTGATGGCGTCGAATGGTGTTATCCACGTAATCGATACGGTGCTGATTCCAAAAATGTGAGCGGTCGATGGCGCAATCATTTTTGAGAACAAACTACACGATCCTGCAGAACGGAGAGTTATGGAAAAACAATTCGACATAGTCGAGGCCGCGTTATCGGCGGGAAACCTCTCGATGCTGGCGTCGGCGCTGAGAGCCGCCGGTTTGCTCGAGGCTCTAAGAAGTGAGGGTCCGTTCACGGTGTTCGCGCCGACCGACAATGCGTTTGCGAAGATTCCGACGCAAACATTGAGCGACCTGCTTGAGCCTGAGAACAAGGAAAAGCTGACGGCGATTCTCACCTATCACATCGTGCCGGGAAGAGTCACGGCGCATGAGGTGGCGAATATGAATTCAGCCACCACGCTTCAGGGTCAACCGGTGAACATTAGTAAGCAGGACGGTGTGAGGATTAACAACGCAAAGTTGATTGTGCCGGACGTGGAAGCATTGAACGGGTTGATTCACCTTATCGATACCGTGTTGATGCCCCGGACTGCAGCAAACGCGTAGCAATCGCGCCGCGCGCGGAGAGAAGGGCACAATGTGGCGAGCAGGCCCGCGGGCCCTTCTCTCACCAAAGAAGTTTGCAAGCGAAGAGTTAGAGACAAATGATTTCGAGTTTTATAGTGTTAAGCATGTTGGCATTCACATCGTTAGCTGGAACCGCAGGCGAGGGTCGAAAGGATGATCTCGAAGTTGTGCCCGCGGTAGATCTCTCACGATATGCCGGTCAGTGGTACGAGATTGCGCGATTGCCGAATCGATTCCAAAAGAAATGTGCCGACTCAGTCACCGCCAACTACACGCTTCGTGCGGATGGAAGCATTCAAGTAGTGAATCGCTGTCGCAAGACTTCGGGTGAGTTCACCACTGCCAAAGGAAAAGCGAAGATTGTCGATAAGAAAACGAACGCGAAGTTGAAGGTTACTTTCTTTTGGCCGTTTTACGGCAAGTATTGGATTCTGGACCTTGGTCCAAACTATGAGTATGCTGTGGTCGGCGAACCGGGTCGTGACTATCTCTGGATCCTGAGCCGTACGCCCCACATTGACGAAGCCCTTTACCGGCAATTGCTCGCGAAGATGCAGGCACGCGGGTTCGATACGACGCGGATGCTCAGGACGGCGCATCCTTCCGTTTCGATGAATGACCCGAGGTTGAGTGCAAGCGACTTGCACGTCTTAACTGGCGCGTGCCCCAACACCAAGCACGAACAAAGCGAATATTGATGTCGTTTATGTCTCATTTAGGAATGGCAGCTTCAACAGTGCCGGCACTGTCTGTTTCCTGCGATCATTGAATCCATCCAGCCCATATCGCAAGCGACTGAAATCGACCGTTGCAGTGTAAGTGCCGAAGATCCTATCCTTTTGTTTCCGCAAAAGGGGCCAAGAATAGGGCCAATGCTTTCGATGCGCTGATCAGCCATCGCTTCTTTACCGTCCCAACGTTCTCAACTCCACCTCGGATCACCACCGAAACGTTTTTCAGCTTCTGACCATTAGGTTTGAAGGTCAGTCGGAGCTCATGTCTGAAAGTTCTACGCATCGCTGACTAGCCAAGTCAGAAGTCGATTTTGTGCAAGCTCGGCTTCTGAGCCTGTTGGATACCTCGATTTTTTTTGCAACATAAGGGTATTAACGACGCAGTTTCATGTCCTCCTCCCAGTGGTGTCCTCAAGGTGAAGTTCGATTTCGACATACTTGAAAGAGAGGACCTGGCGATAAACGTGAGGCGCAACTGGTGCTTGCCCGGTCCGCCAACTAAAACTCGAGCGAAGGAGTCAAGAACAATGACAATGGACATGTTGCTTCAAAAACCGCGCACGACTCGAGCGCGCTTTCTCGCCCCGTTAACGTTCACTGCGGTTATGCTTTTCGGTGTTTGCCCGATTCATTTGGCACAGGCTCCTAAAGCCAACTTGAAAGGTAATCATTCAAGACGAGAAGTTCCTCCTCCTGAAGATGTTTATTTCAACGTCGATGGACGACAGGTTTCTTCGACAACCTCTTTGTCAGCTACTCAGTTGAGTGGAACAAGTATCGGCAGTGTTTTGAGTTTGCTGTTCGACGGTGCGCGCATCAGCCTGCAAGGTGCAAACGATCCAATGGTAGCAACGTGGTCTGGAACCATCAGGGTGCCAACCAACACGAAAATCAAGCCGAAGCCGAAGGTGTACCAACAAGATATTCGTGGCTCGCTGAATAAGACGGCGGACACGCGCGTGACGATCTTTTTGAACCTGGGCGGAAAGAGTTTTGTTGTTGAGTTTCCCTATGGAATGAAGCACGACGGAGACATACTGCGAAGGTTTAGTTCTCTCGTTAAACTTTCTGCATCCGATAGCTATACCGCATCGATTCTTATCTTTGCCGAACGCCGAAATCAAAAAGGCGCAGTCTTGGTCGATATAGACAGTCTCGATGTCGCCGCTCGCTAAACGAACGACGGCAGTTTCTTGATCTTTTTCGCGTGAAACTCGCGACCGTTGATTCTTAGAATCATTTCCGTTACCTGCCCGCTGGCGTCTTTGACAAATACAACCTGCGTGTCGTTGAAAGGATCGAAGAACTCCGTCTCAGACTCGGCTGACATTGGTACCGGATCAATTTGACCGATTGCGCCGGCAGCCAATTGAAGTTTCAGCGTCCCGTTCGCAACGAGGATCCGGCTGACCCGGCCCGGACGGTCTTCGTAATCTCCGGCATAGGGCTCCAGCACTTTGGCGCTAATCTCGACCGCTGTGCGAACTTTCGGAAGGTCGTACTTCTCACCAAGTACGATCGCTGCCAGGTCGTTGCTCGCTCTGATGATTCGAGAATTCTCCAGGTTACTCAACACAACAATCAGCAGTTTCTCTTCAGGATAACGGGTGATCATCGCCGCGGATCCCGGCACGCCGCCCGGATGAGAGATTGCCACGCGGTTGAATTGCTTGTTAAGGAACCAACCGTACCCGTAGATGCCGGCTACCGGCGTGAACATCGCGTCGAGGCTCTTCTGCGAAAGAAATTTGTTCTCATAGAGAGCTTGATCCAAACGCAAAAGATCCTCAGTCGTTGAGTAGAGCGCTCCTGCTGAGAATGGCTGCGATTGGTCTATGTAGGCTGCGTTCAGCAACGTAGTGCCAGCGCGTCTGTAACCGGCCGCCCGGTTCTTGATAATCGGATCGTGGTTGTCATAACCGCTGTCCATCATCTTTAGTGGTTTGAAGATATTGTCGCTTACAAACGCTTCGTAAGATTGTCCCGATACCTTCTCGATCACGTAGCCGAGCAAAATATAACCATTATTGTTGTAGTCGAGTTTTTCACCGGGCTTGAAATCCGCGGGCTTGTTCTTAAAACTCTCGATTAGCTGTGGCAGCGTCATCGGGATCATTGCCGTTTTCAGGTAGACGCCCGCCGTGTCGTGCTTTGCGAGGCCGGAAGTGTGGCTCAACAGATGCCGAAGCGTTATCGCCTGCCACGTCGCCGGACACTCGGGCAGATATTTGCAGATAGAGTCCTGATCGCTCAGTTTGCCGCGCTCTTGCAAGAGCATTATTGCCATCGCGGTAAATGGTTTGGTGATTGAGCCGAGGCGGAATTTTGTGTGGGGCGTGTTCGGCACGTCCAGCTCAAAGTTGGCCATACCATATCCTTTGCTTGCGAGGACGGTGCCGTTGCGTGCGACGAGGATCGAGCCGTTGAACCATCCAGCCTTGACGAGGGCATCCATGTAGTCACTGATTTTAAGTGCGACGTCCTGATTACTCGCGGCCGGGTTTTGCGTCCTGGAGTCTGCGGCCCCTGATGTTTGTGCGAATGATGTGAGAGTCGCTGAAAGCGAAACCAGTATTGCTGTGAGAAACAACACTACGCCCTTCTGCAATGCAAACGTCCGTTTCATAGCAGCCTCCGAAAGATTAATTTTTTCTGATTAACGAATTGCGGGGAGCTTAACCAATCAATCTCCAGTGATCAGTTAACTACTCGGGACCAACTGTCGTACCCGGCCCCAGCTTGATCTGGCCGCCCGTGTGTTCGGCCACCTCCTGCACGATGCCGTAACCGTGTACGTCGCCGTCAGACAGCGCCAGCAGAATATGGAACACCGAAGGTCGCACGGCAAAACTTTTCCGGATCGATTTCCTTGCGAGCCATTCAACTTATATCCTCGGCTGATATATCGCGCGCCGATATAGTAGAGAAGTCAGGCGGTACTGTCAAGGGGCCAATTTCGGTTGACGATTCCACGTGGGCCGGTATTGCGGCTCCGCTACTTTACATGAGGGCTTTTAGGACGTAACCTTAAACCGTTCCCGCAACACACCCCTGAACAATATTGCTGAACGAGTTCGCGTCCCAGCGCGCAGACGTGCGGATCCTTGCGTCGCGCGACCCGGCACGAAGCGAAAACAACAAGGAGGGTTTATGGAAAGTAAAGCAAAAGCGTTAGGACATCCGATTCACCAGATGTTGATCCCGTTTCCGTTTGGATTGTTAGCGACAGCCGTGATCTTTGACATCATCTATCTGATCTGGGGCAATCCTACGATGGCGACAGTGTCTTACTGGATGATCATCGCGGGATGTATCGGCGCCGTACTCGCTGCGCCGTTCGGTTTAATTGACTACCTGGCCATTCCGAATAACACGCGAGCGAAATCAGTCGGCCTGATTCACGGGTTAGGAAATGTGGTCGTGCTATTGCTCTTTCTGGCCAGTTGGTACCTTCGTTATACAACGCCAGGGCTTGTTCCATATATTCCGACTACGACAGCCTTATTACTCTCTTTTGTGGGGTTTGCCCTCGCGGGCGTCACGGGATGGTTAGGCGGAGAATTGGTGGACCGCTTAAGCGTCGGCGTCGATGATGGAGCGAATCTCAATGCGCCTAGTTCACTGACGGGACCCGCAACGCGAAGCGCGAGATAAATGCGCCGCCGCCGTCGGAGCTTGAAATGATTAGCCGAGTGGCGTTTGGCAAGGCAATTCTGGCGGGTGCCGTCGGAGTACTCGCCTGGGAAGTTGTGGTCCGTGTACTTATTCTCCTCGGCCTGATTAAGTAACACTGACCACTTTTTGTGCTATGGAGTCCCGCTTGACGCTGCCGCTGAATTTGGGCTAACCTGCACCTCCCCGCACAAAACACTGTTAATTCAGAATCGCTTTGACCAGGAGCTGTCAGTAGCAACTTTTGATTCTCTTAGTTATCGGGAGCGTGCGGGGATCAGTGATGTTACAAGGGCGTTAGTAATAATGTCAGCGGTATCTAACTCACGTACCATTCAACCTCAAAACCGGCAGATCACGCAGACTTTGTTTTGCTTTCCGTACGCTGGTGGAGCGGCTTCAATCTATCGAGATTGGGGCAATAAGCTCCCGTCAAACATTCAAGTACATCCCGTACAACTTCCAGGTCACGGCAACCGGTTGAAGGAGCCCCTCTTCAAAAGCCTTCACGCTCTCGTGGAATCTATAGCCCAGGAGCTCATGCCTTATCTCAAGGGATCATTTGCGTTCTTTGGCCATTCGATGGGAGCTATTATCAGCTTTGAGTTGGCCCAGCTACTGCGTCGCGAGAATAAACCTGGTCCATCACATCTGTTTTTGTCAGGTCGTCCGTGTCCGCACCTAACAGAGAAAGAAGCGCCGACCTACAACCTGCCCGAAACAGAGTTCATAGAAGAGTTGAAAAGGATGGGAGGAACTTCGAAAGAAGTCCTGGAACATCCCGAGTTGATGTCCGTCTTAAGCCCGATCCTTCGTGCAGATCTCGAAGTTTGTCAGACGTATGAATGCGAGCCCAGACCGCCACTTGATTGCCCCATCACAGTCTTTGGCGGCTTACAGGACGAAGAGGTTTCGCGCGAGCAACTTGAAGGCTGGCGCGACTACACAACTTCGTCGTTTGCAGTGCGAATGTTTCCCGGCAATCATTTCTATTTGCATTCAGCCGCTCACGTCCTGTTGCGGCTGATTGTACAAGACCTGAGAAATATGTCCGGAGGGAATTCGCAAACGCGGTAAAGCCTCCCCGACTTACAAGTAAAATCTTTTTTATAAGGAAGTTTGTCATGGCTGCCCAAGTCGAAACTTATGCATTCCAGGCTGAGACTAAGCATCTCCTCGACCTGATGATCCATTCGCTCTATACGACGAAGGCGATATTCCTTCGTGAACTAATCTCAAACGCCTCCGACGCTCTCGATGCTCTGCGTTTTGAAGCTCTAATGAATCCGGAACTGAGTTTACCGGAGAAGCTGGAGATCAGACTTGAAACCAATCCGCAGGAGCGCACGCTGACGATTCACGACAACGGTATCGGCATGAGCCGCGAAGAGGTTGTCACCAACATCGGCACGATCGCTAAATCGGGCACGCGCGAGTTGCGCGAAAAACTAAAGCAGGGCATGTCCGATGAGAGACTTACCGAGCTGATTGGTCAGTTCGGCGTTGGGTTTTATTCGTCTTTCATGGTGAGTGAGAGAGTTACTCTCGTAACGCGACGAGCAGGTGAACAGGCAGCCACACAATGGGACTCGACTGGCGACGGCGAATACACCATCAGCGACGCGACCCGTGATCAGAATGGCACCTCGATCACCCTGCATCTCAAGCCGGTTGATCCCGAAGACGGTATCGAGGATTACACCGATAAATGGATCCTGGCCCGCACCGTCAAACGATATGCTGACTTCGTCACCTACCCGATCGTCTATCAGGACGTGCGTGAGGAGGTGGAAAAGGACGAGACCGGAAAGCCGAAAGCCAGCGGCGAGAAGTCCATCGTTGTTGAAGATAAGATCCTCAATTCGATGAAGCCTCTCTGGCTGCGCCCGGCTGCCGAGGTATCGGAGAGCGATTACGAGGAGTTTTACAAGCACCTCACACACGATCAAACCGAACCTTTGAAGAGGATCTCTTTGAAGGCTGAAGGCACACTCGAATACCAGGCCCTGTTGTTCATTCCGTCCAAGGCGAGCTACGACTTCTTCTATCACGCCACCGAGTGGGGACTGCATCTCTATGCAAAAGGGGTGTCGGTCATGGAGCGTTGCGAGGAGCTGCTGCCGCGATATCTCAGATTTGTGAAAGGCATCGTCGACTGTGCGGATCTTCCACTCAACATTTCTCGCCAGATGTTGCAACAGGATCGTCAGGTCACTCTGATTCGAAAATGGCTGACGAAAAAGATACTCGACAGTTTGCATGCGATGTCCGAAGACGAGCCGGACAAGTTTGAGATTGTGTGGGAGCAGTTTGGCCGTTCGATCAAAGAGGGCGTAGCTTCGGATTGGGACAACAAAGACCGCATCGTTTCTTTGTTGCGCTTTCAGTCGTCACATGATGAGAAGAAGCTGACGTCGCTCAAAGAGTACGTCGAGCGCATGAAGGAAGGGCAGGAGGAAATATTTTACCTGACCGGCGAATCACGCCGCATCGTAGAGAACTCGCCTCATCTCGAAGCATTGAAGGCGAAAGGCTACGAGGTGCTCTACCTGGTCCATTCGGTTGACGAGCTCGTCGTGCAATACCTGACCGAATTTGAGGGCAAGCACCTCAAGTCGGCAGGAAAGGGAACCGTCAAAGTCGGAGACAAGGAAGAGAGCGAGCAGACGGAAAAAGAGTTGAAGCAAAAGGCGGAAGAATCATCCGAGCTGCTCAGCTTTATTCAGACGCACCTGGACCAGTATCTCAAAGAGGTTCGGCTGACCAACCGGCTCACGACCTCGCCTGTGTGTCTCGTCGGCACCGACATGGATTACAGTCCGCAGATGGAGAGACTCCTGCAAATGGGTGCCGAGGGTGGACGACCGAAGCAGCGCCGGATCATGGAGCTCAATCCGGAACACGAAATTTTCAAAAGGATGAGCGCGCGCTTTGAGCGCAACAAAGACGAGGCCGAGCTGGGTAAGTACGCCGACTTGCTGCTGAGCTACGCACTGCTTGCCGAGGGCTCGGAACTGCCTGATCCCATCCGCTTCAATCAGCTTGTGGCTGAATTGATGGTTCAGACCTTGAGTGTGTAACCGTAAGGAACAAGCAGTGACGCGCAGTTTGAAATTTACGCCGAAGGCAAACGCCTTCGGAGTAATTAAACCAACGTGGCTTTGCCTCAGTGCGCCGGGATAAACCGGCAAGTTGTAGTGAATGAAAGAGTCATACGTTAAAGGACTAGCCAACCATAACGACCCCGAGTCATGCGGCGGCGCTCGTAAGAGTGGCGGCG
>Ga0081539_10002117_pt1 | contig 29401 bp, 29 predicted proteins | sample TabmetS4T2R2_FD_71023 | JGI IMG/M metagenome (GOLD analysis project Ga0081539, IMG submission 71023) | Tabebuia heterophylla rhizosphere microbial communities from the University of Puerto Rico - S4T2R2 | ecosystem: Host-associated > Plants > Roots > Rhizosphere ... | reverse complement strand
TGATCCTCCGCGCGCTGATCATGCTGGCCTGCCTCGCGCCATGCGCCGCATGGGCGGCGCCGAAGCCGGCGAAGCCCTCGCAGCTTCCGACGAATGCCGCGGAGTTCGCGCAGCTGCCCGCGCTCGGCAAGCTCGTCGAAGGCGGCGTCGACAAGGATGTGCGCTTCCGCACCTACCTGGTGAGCAAGCGTCCGACCATCCAGGGCCCGATCAGCATCTTCATCGGCGAGCTGCAGATCCGCACGCAGGACATTTCTCCTGCCGCGCCGCGTGCGGTGAAGGTCGAGAATGGAAGTACGCGGCGCGCTGCTCCGGTGATGCCAATACGATCGGCGTGAACGCCCAACGCATCGCGCCGCCGGACAAGTCGCAGACCTATTACTCGGTTTATCCCGGCACCGAGCCGGAGCCGGTCGATCGCACCTGGTACAATGTCTGGTACGCGGTGTGTCTCGACGACTTCAACAAGTATCCGCGCAAACAGGAAGAGTAGAGCTGTAGGGCGGATTAGCGCGCGTTTGCGCGAGCGGAATCTGCCGCGGCGAGGTACGGCCTTTGGCCTAACGCTACTGCGTCAGAATCGCAGTCGTATGTGCGCCCTCTCCCGCTTGCGGGGGAGGGCTGCTCGGAGGTTCAGCGAAGACGGATGGGAGGGGACCTTCCGCGAGCCAGTCGAGGCCCCCCACCCGACCGAGTACGTTGAGCTGCCTGCGATGCCCTCCCCCGCAAGCGGGAGAGGGCGCAGTAACGCCGGCCGCGACTCGCGGATGTTTCGTAAATTGACGCAGTAGGCCTAACCCGCCCTACGTTTCACGAGCTCTTCTTCAGCTCCTGGGCGGCGCGGGCGAGCAGCTCGACCACTTTCGCCTCGGCGTCGGCATCGCCTTCGATCACCTGCTCGGCGACCTCGCGCAGATTGTCGAGCGCGGCGCGCACCAGCGGCGGTACGCGATCACCCTCGTCGCGGCCGCGTCCGCGGCGGCGACCGCGCCGATCATCGTCATCGTATTCGGGTCGCGCGAAGTGCTCGCGAATGCGCTTGGCCTTCTCGCCGATCGCGCTCATGCGCTCGAGCACCGCATCGACGAACTCGCGGTTCTCTTCGAGATACGCGCGGCCCTCGTCGGTGATGGTGAAGAGTTTCTTCGCGCCCTCCGCCTGCGCGGTGACGTAGCCCGCCTCTTCCAGATAGGTGAGCGTCGGATAGACGATGCCGGGGCTCGGCGAATACCAGCCCGCGGTTTTTTCCTCGAGCAGCTTGATGATCTCGTAACCGTGGCGCGGCTGCTCGGCGATCAGGGCGAGTGCGATCAGCCGCAGGTCGCCCTGCGCCAGCATCCGCCCGGCGCGCATCATGTCGCCGGCGCCCATGCCGTGCCGTCCGCCAAACCCGCCGCCGAAATGACGCCGCCAGCGGCGCCCGCTGGCCCAGCGGCCCTCATGGCCGCAGTCTCTCGTGCCATACATCTGGTTCTCCTTTTCGAATGACATATCTTTAGATACGTTCGGGCCACGCATGATGTCAATAGATATATCTTTAGATCCATTGCGCCCGTTCTTCATTGTCGTATATTCGTTTGCGAATAACCTGTATCGGATAGGAAAATGCCCAAGCGCGCCCGCCCCACCAATCCCCTCGCGCTCGCCGTGCTGGCGCTCCTGTTCGAGCGGCCGATGCACCCCTATGAAATGGCGGCGACGCTGAAGGAGCGGCACAAGGAAGAGAGCATCAAGCTGCGCTACGGCTCGCTCTATGCGGTGATCGACGCGCTGGTGAAGCGCGGCGACATCACGCCCAAGGAGACCTCGCGCGCCGGCAACCGGCCCGAGCGCACCGTCTACGCGCTGACGCCGTCGGGGCTCGACGAGCTGCGCGACTGGATGCGTGATCTGTTGCGCCATCCCGCCAAGGAGTTCACCCAGTTCGAGGCCGCGCTGTCGCTGTTGCCGGTGGTGCCGCCGGAGGAGGCCGTCGCGCTGTTGCGCGACCGTGCGCTGCATCTCTCCGGCACGGTGTGGAAGATGGAAGGTGAGCTCGCCGAGCTCGCGCAGCACGAGCTTGGCGCCATGACCGGGCAGGGGATTCCGCCGCAGCTTGCCGGCATCAAGTTTCCGCCGCTGCTCGTGGTCGAGACCGAGTTTCGTCTCGCCATGGTGCGCGCCGAGCATGCCTTCGTCGCCGAGCTCGCGCGCCGCATCAGCGAGGAGGGTTGGGGACCGGTCGAGGTGTGGCGCAACATCCAGGCGGCCTGCGCCAGCCAGCATGAGAGCAAGGCGAAGGAGCACTCTTGAGGGCCGCTAAAAGAACTCCTCGAGCAACGCCGCCGCTTCATTCGAGATGCCGACGATCTTGTTCGTCGCCTGACGATAGAATTTGAAATTGAGCTCGGTCTCGGGGCGGCCGTCGTTCCAGTTGGCGAAAGCTTTGAGCTCGCTGCGCCCGAGCGGTCGTTTCGCCAGCGCGGTGCGGCGGATGGTGACGCTCACGCGCGGCGTCTGCCGCGCGATGCCGGGTTTCTTCGCCACCGGTACGGCGGAGGTGACGACGCCGCGCGCGATCAGGCCGTGCCCGCCCTCGTTCTCGCTCGCGAACAGGAACACGATGTCGCCTGCGGCGATCTGCTTGCCGCCATACATCGTCTTTTGCGCCGCGAGCTCGAATGCCTTCGCCCGCGGATCGCGGATCTCGGCTTTGATCGCGAACGCCATGCGGGCTACGCGTCGATCTGGTCGGGGCTCATCGCCGGCACGTCTGTCCGCTGCATTCTGATCTCGGTGCGGCCATGGAGCCCTCGCGATTAGAAAGATCATCTTAACAAGATATACCGATTTGCGCTGTTTCGCTACGCAACCAAAAACCTCATCTTGCGCCGGTCGGGCTCGAATTTCTCGTGCTCGACGCGGACGGCGCGCATCGCCGCCGACTATCCCCGTTCAACCTCGTTGGAGGAGGCAGCGATGAAGAGCTATCACGGCAATCTGGGCGGCGGCATCGACGGCATCGTGCTGCGCGAGCATGACACGCCGCAACCCGGGCCAAACCAGATCCTGGTGCGCGTGCGCGCAAGCTCGCTCAATGCGCGCGAGCTTTCGATCCTGCGCGGCTACTATCCGCTGCCGATCAAGCCGGACGTCGTGCTCGCCTCCGACGGGGCCGGCGAGGTCGTCGCGGTCGGCGCGGGCGTGACGCGCGCGAAGGTGGGCGACCGCATCGCGGCGTCGATCTTCCCGCGCTGGATCGACGGCCCGTTCGGGCTCGAATATTCCGCGCAGCTCGGCGGCTCGCTCGACGGGATGCTGGCCGAATACGCGCTGCTGCCGGAGGACGCCGCCGTGCCGATCCCGGATCACTTGTCGTTTGCCGAGGCCGCGACCCTGCCGTGTGCCGCGCTCACCGCCTGGAACGCGCTCTGCGGCAGCGTCCCGCTGCTGCCGGGCCAGACCGTGCTGACGCTCGGCTCGGGCGGCGTCTCGCTGTTCGCGCTGCAGCTTGCGAAGCTGTTCGGCGCGCGCGTGATCGCGACCACGTCGGGCGCCGACAAGGCCGCGCGGCTCAAGGCGCTCGGCGCCGACGAGGTGATCAACTATCGCGACGTCCCGAACTGGCATCAGGCCGTGCACGCGGCGACCGGCGGACGCGGTGTTGACGTGGTGGTCGAGGTCGGCGGTGCCGACTCGCTCGAGCAGTCGCTGAAGGCGACCGCTCCCGAGGGGCAGATCAGCCTCGTCGGCTGGCTCGACAAGCGCACGGGCGCATCGACGATCAGCATGGCCTCCATCTCCGCCACGGTGGTGCGGATGCATCGCATCGCGGTCGGCAGCCGCGCGCAGTTTCTCGCAATGAACCGCGCGATCGGCTTGCATCGGCTGAAGCCGGTGATCGATCGCGTCTTCCCGTTCGCTGACGCGGTCGCGGCGTTCCGCTACTACGAGGCGGGGAAGTATTTCGGCAAGATCGTGATCAGCCAGGAGTGAACGTTATTCGCTGAAGCTACCGTGGCGAATGCGCGAGTCATTGGCCCATAACAATTGCGCAGACATGGCGCTTGGATTGCGCATCGCGCTTCGCTCCTTGCCCAGCATCAGACAGGTGCTGGTCATGCCGATCGTCACGAACCGCTGGGTCATTTTGCTGGTTCTGTTTCTGGCGCGCACCGTAATGGGTCTCCAGTTTCAGGCCGTCGCCTCGACAAGCTCCTTCCTGATCGAGGCACTCGCGATCGATTTTGCCACGATCGGCGCGCTGATCGGCCTCTATATGCTGCCCGGCATCGTCATCGCGCTGCCCGGAGGTGTGCTCGGCCAGCGGTTCGGCGCCAAGCGCGTCGTGCTGCTCGGGCTGTTGCTGATGGCGCTCGGCGGCGCGCTGATGGGGCTTGGCTCGTCCTTGGTCACGCTCGCCGCCGGCCGGGTGATCGCCGGCGCCGGCGCGGTGCTGCTCAACGTGCTGGTGACCAAGATGGTCGCCGACTGGTTCGCCGGGCGCGAGATCGTCACCGCGATGGGCATTCTGGTGTCGGGCTGGCCGCTCGGCTTGGCCCTCGGCCTGATCGGGTTCGCACCGCTTGCGGCCGCGTATGGCTGGCTGGCGGTCATGCACATCGGCGCGCTGTCGGCGCTGATCGCGCTGGTGCTGGTCGCGTGGCTCTATCGCGATCCGCCCGGTTTGCCGGCGGCGCCGACGGCGCGCCTCGCGCTTGCGCTCTCGCGGCGCGAATGGTTGCTGGTGTGTCTTGCCGGCATGATCTGGTGCTTCTTCAACGTCTTCTACATCGTGTCTGTCAGCTTCACGCCCGAGCTGTTTCGCGCGCGCGGCTTTACATTGGCCGAGGCCGGCACGATCGCGAGCCTGATCAGCTGGTCGCTCATCGTCTCGATCCCGCTCGGAGGCTATGTCGCCGAGCGCTTCGGGCGACCCAATCGGATCATGGTCGGCAGTTTCCTGATCGCCGCCGCGGCCGCGATCGCGCTGCCGTTCACCGCATCAGTGCTCCTTCCCTATGCGGCGCTCATTCTGGTGATCGGCCTGCCGGTCGGGCCGATGATGGCGCTCGCCGCACAGGCGCTGCGGCCACAGAACCGCGCGAGCGGCATGGGCATTTTCTACACTTGGTACTACGCCGCGATGGCGTCCCTCCCGGGCTGCGCCGGCCTCGCGCGCGATCTGTCTGGCTCAGTGGCCGCACCAGTGCTGTTCGCCGCCGCGATGCTGCTCTTGTGCACCGTCACCCTGTTGTTGTTCCATGCGGCGACGCGACTACCACAATAAGAGGAAGCGCCGTGCAACACCACGAAGAAGGGTCGTTCGATTACATCGTCGTCGGAGCGGGAAGCGCGGGCTGCGTGCTGGCCAACCGGCTCACCGCGTCGGGGCGCCATCGCGTGCTGCTGCTCGAGGCCGGGCCGGAGGACCGCAATCTCTGGATCCACGTGCCGATCGGCTACGCCAAGCTGTTCGTCGATGCAAAGCACAACTGGCTCTACACGTCCGAGCCGGAGGCGGAGCTCGGCGGCCGCTCGATCATCCAGCCGCGCGGCAAGGTGATGGGCGGCTCGTCCTCGATCAACGGCCTGCTTTATATTCGCGGCCAGGCCGAGGACTTCGACCACTGGCGCCAGCTCGGCAATGCCGGCTGGAGCTTCGCGGACGTGCTGCCGTACTTCCGCCGCGCCGAGGATCAGCAGCGCGGCGAGGACGAGCTGCACGGCGTCGGCGGGCCGCTCTCAGTCTCGGACGTGAGCGAGCCGCATCCTCTGTGCGAGGCGTTCATCACGGCGTGCGAGCAGGCCGGCCTGCCGCGCACCGATGACTTCAATGGCCAAACGCAAGAGGGCGCGGGCTATTTCCAGCTCACCACCCGCAAGGGCCGCCGCTGGTCGACGGCGCGCGGCTACCTCGCGCCGGCGCGCAAGCGGCACAATCTCGCGGTGACCGGCAACGCGCTGACGACGCGCATCCTGTTCCACGGTCGCCGCGCCATCGGCGTTGAATATCTCAAGGACGGCGCGAAACATGTCGCGCGCGCGCATGGCGAGGTGATCCTGGCGAGCGGCGCGTTCAACTCGCCGCAGCTGTTGCAGCTTTCCGGCGTCGGCCCGGCCGATCTGTTGCGCGAGCACGGCATCGATGTGATCGCCGACATGCACGGCGTCGGTGCCGACCTGCAGGATCACTATCAGGCGCGCTTCACCTATCGCTGCAGCGAGCGCATCACCATCAACGACATGATGGCGAGCCTGCGCGGCCGCGTCGGCGCCGGCCTGCGCTACGCGCTGTTCCGCAAGGGCTTCCTCACCGTCGGCGCGGGTTACGCCGGCGGCTTCTTCAAGACCGATCCGTCGCTGCCGACGCCCGACGTCCAGTTCCATTTCATTTTGTTCTCGGCCGACTCGGTCGGGCAGAAGCTGCATCCCTGGCCGGGCTTCCTCACCTCGGTCTGCCAGCTGCGGCCCGAGAGCCGCGGCTTCGTGCGCATCAAGTCGGCCGATCCCGCACAGGCGCCGGCGATCCAGCCGCGCTATCTGTCGGCCGAGGTTGATCGCGACGTGACCACGAAAGGCATGCAGCTCGTGCGCCGCGTCATGGGCCAGCCCGCGATGAAGCGCTACATCGTTGAGGAGACGATGCCCGGGCCCAAGGTCACGAGCGATGCCGACCTGCTCGCGTTCGCGCGCCAGAAGGGAACCACCGTGTTCCATCCGACCTCGACCTGTCGCATGGGTTCGGACGTGACGGCGGTGGTCGACGAGCGGTTGCGTGTGCATGGCTTCGATGGTCTGCGCGTTGCCGATGCGTCGATCATGCCGACGCTCGTCTCGGGCAACACCAATGCGGCCTGCGTGATGATCGGCGAGAAAGCCTCCGACATGATTTTGCAGGACGCGAGCGCGAAAGCGCAGATGCCCGCCCGCGCCGCGTAACGGCCTGATCGCCAAGGCTGCGTTGGCAAGATTGCTGTGAGATGAAGTTGGCGGATGCAAGGCGACAATCCGGATTCTTCCGGATGCGCGGCCACTGCATTTCGCCGCTTGCGAGAGCCGTACGGATCGGGCAAATGGATTCTCACGAATCCATCGATCGGCGGGGAGATCGCAACCTTGCAACGTGTTGCAGTGGCGTTGGCGGTTTGTTTTGCGTGCGGCGGTGCATTCGCCAACGACTCCAAGATCGAGCGCATGCTGCAACAGCTCGATCCGGATGCGCGCTTCGAGCAGGTCTGCGACCTCGAAGCGATGAAGCACATCAGCAAGGACAAGGCCTACCAGCCCGAGCGCACCATCGTCAGCGCGCTGGCGATCCCGAAGGTCGCCGGCACCACGATGAGCGGTTCCGGCGGCGCGTTCTTCAGCAAGGGCAAGTGGTATCAGTTCTCGTTCCGCTGCGAGACCAGCGCCGACCACATGAAGGTGCAGGCGTTCTCGTTCAAGATCGGCGAGCCGATCCCCGAGGACAAATGGCAGAAGATCGGGTTGTGGTGAGGTAGTTGTTGTGCCCTCTCCCCTTGTGGGAGAGGGCGTCGCCGAGAGTTCAGCAAGCACGGATGGGTGAGGGGTCGCGGCCCCTACCCCTCACCCATTCTTCTCCGCTGAAACTCTGAGCTGCCCTCTCCCACAAGGGGCGAGGGCGCATTAACGAGCGCAGCGCTGCATCTACCCGTGCAGCTGGATCAGCCGCTTCCCCAAATTCTCGCCGCGATAGAGGCCGGCGATCGCATCGGGGCACGCCTCGATGCCGTCAAGAATTTCCTCGCGATAGGTGAGCCGTCCCTCGCGCACCCAGGCGGCGAGCTGCGCGACGGCTTCGTCGGTGCGGTGCTGATAGTCGAACACCAGAAACCCGGCCATCTGCGCGCGCTTGACCAGAAGGTGGCGCTCGACGCGCGGACCCATCGGCGGCGGATCCCAGCTCGCGATCGAAGCGGTGCCGCAGATCACGACGCGCGCGCCGGAGGCAAGCTGCGGCAGCACCGCGTCGCTGATCGCGCCGGCGGTGTTGTCGAAATAGACATTCACGCCGCGCGGGCAGGCCGCGGCGAGCGCCTCGGCCAGTCCTTTTTCCTTGTAGTCGATCGCGGCATCGTAATCGAACGCCTCGCGGCAGAGCCTCGCCTTGATCGCACCGCCCGCAATGCCGACCGTGCGGCAGCCGGCGATCTTGGCGATCTGCCCGACTGCCGAGCCGACCGAGCCGGCCGCGGTCGAGACCACGACCGTGTCGCCCGGCCGCGGGCGGCCGACATCGAGCAGCGCGAAATACGCCGTGACGCCGTTGAGGCCGAGCACGCCCAACGAAAGCGACAGCGGCAGGTCCTTCTCCTGCACCTTGCGCGTGATGGCGCGCGGCTCGACGGCCGCATAGTCCTGCCAGCCGAGCAGGCCCATCACCTGATCGCCTTCGCGGAACTGCTTGCTCTTCGACGCGATGACCGTGCCGGCCGCAAACGCGCGCATCACCTCGCCGATGCCGACCGGCGTCGAATAGTTCGCCGCCGCGTTGACCCAGCCGCGCATCGCCGGCTCGACCGAGAGGAACTGGTTGCGCACCAGCACCTCGCCCTCGCGCGGCTCCGGCGCTGCGCGTTCGACGATCTCGAAATGTTCGACTTGCGGGATTCCAACCGGACGCGACTTCAGCAGCACTTGTCGGTTCTGGATCACGCCCTCTTGCCTCACGCTTGCTTCGCCAGCTCGCGCAACTTGAACTTCTGGATCTTGCCGGTGCTCGTCTTCGGCACTTCGCCGAACACGACGTGGCGCGGCACCTTGTAACCGGCGAGATTGGCGCGGCAATGCGCGATGATGTCGGCCGCGCTGACGTTTGCGCCCGGCCTGAGCTCGACGAAGGCGCAGGGCGTCTCGCCCCATTTGTCGTCCGGCTTTGCTACCACGGCGGCCGCCTGCACGGCCGGATGCCGGTAGAGCGCATCCTCCACCTCGATCGACGAGATGTTCTCGCCGCCCGAGATGATGATGTCCTTGGAGCGGTCTTTCAGCTGGATATAGCCGTCGGGATGCATCACGCCGAGATCGCCGGTATGGAACCAGCCGCCCTTGAATGCCGCCTCGGTCGACTTCTTGTTCTTCAGGTAGCCGCGCATCACCACATTGCCGCGCATCATCACTTCGCCCATCGTCTCGCCGTCGCGCGGCACTGGCTGCATCGTCTCGGGATCCATGACATCGAGCGCCTCGAGCGCGCCATAGCGCACGCCCTGGCGCGCCTTCCGGGCCGCCTGCTCGCCGGGCGGCAGCCGGTCCCATTCGGCGTGCCAGTCGTTCACCACCGCCGGGCCGTAGCATTCGGTGAGGCCGTAGAGATGAGTCACATTGAATCCGGCGTCCTTCATGGCGGCGAGCACCGCCTCGGGCGGCGGCGCCGCCGCGGTGAAGAACTCCACCACATGCGGCAGCGGCTTCTTCTCACTCTCCGGCGCGTTCAACAGCGTCGCCATCACGATCGGCGCGCCGCACAGATGCGTGACTTTATGGTTGGCGATCGCGTCGTACATTGCGGGCGCGCGCACGGCGCGCAGACAGACATGCGTGCCGGCGACGACGGAGATCGACCACGGGAAGCACCAGCCATTGCAGTGGAACATCGGCAGCGTCCACAGGTAAACGGGATGCTTGCCCATGCCACAGGTGACGACATTGCCAAGCGCGAGCAGCTGCGCGCCGCGATGGTGATAGACGACGCCCTTCGGATCGCCGGTCGTGCCCGAGGTGTAGTTGAGGGCGATCGCGTCCCATTCGTCGTCCGGCATCTTCCAGGCGAAGTTTGGGTCACCGTCCGCGATGAACGCCTCGTACTCGATACTGCCGAGCCGCTCGCCGGGCCCGGAATATTCCGGATCGTCGTAGTCGATCACCAGCGGCTTCACCTTGGCCAGCGCGAGCGCGTCCCGCACGGTCTTGGAATACTCGCGGTCGGTGATGAGGATCTTCGTCTCGGCATGATCGAGCGAGAACGCGATCACCGCCGCATCGAGGCGCGTGTTGAGCGTGTTGAGCACGCCTTGCGTCATCGGCACGCCGTAATGCGCTTCGAGCATCGCCGGCGTGTTGGCGAGCATCACCGAAACCGTGTCGCCGCGCTTGATCCCGCGCTTGGCGAGCGCCGAGGCAAGCCGGCGGCAGCGCGCGTAAAACTCCGCATAGCTGCGCCGCAGCGGCCCATGGATCACCGCGATGTGCGCCGGATAGACCGCCGCGGCGCGCTCGAGAAACATCAGCGGGGTCAGCGGCTGGAAGTTCGCCGGGTTGCGGTCGAGGTCGATGTCGTAGGGGTTCATGGCGTTCCACCCTGTTTGGGTGTGAGCCTATCCAAAGCTGCGGGCGGCAAGCAAATGGGGCTGTGCCCGACTCGTGTCCCGCACGCGGTGCAGCGCGTAAGCGGCGCACCGCAGATGCGGGACCGTCCCAAACTCCGCGTTTCGTGGCGGTCCCGGGTCAGCAGTGCAGCATTTCATGCTGCGCTGCGCCCGGGACACGTGATCGCGCTACCGTCCCCCGACCTGCGGCGGCAGCGGCATGTTCTTCTCCGCCATGACGGCGCGCAGGCGATCCGGATAATCGGTGATCAGGCCGTCGACGCCATCGGCGATCAGCCGCTCCATGTCGGCGCGCTCGTTCACGGTCCAGGGGATCACTTTCAGGCCGAGCGTCTTGGCGGCGGCGATCTCGGCGGGCTTGGCGTTGCGATAGAGCGGCGACCAGACCGCGCAGCCCGCGGCCTGCGTGAGGCGCGGGACCGAGCCTTCGAAGTCATCGACGTCGAGGCCGGCGGTCCAGGGCGAGGGGCCGGGCTCGCCGCGCTTGATGGTGTCGAAATTGAGCGACTCGGCAGTGAGGCAGACGCGCTCGATCTCTGGGGCGATGCTGCGCATCGCGACAAGCGTGCGCCAGTCGAACGACTGGATGCTGACCCGCGCAGTCAGGCCGGCGTCGCGCACGGCCTTGGCGAAGGCGGTGGCGAACGCCTCAGGGTCCGGCGTTTCGGCGCCGGAGGTCGGCGTGATTTTCGTTTCGATGTTGAAGCGCACATGCTCGGCGCCGCGTTGGCGCACCAGATCGAACAGCTCGGTGAGCGCCGGGATGCGCGCGCCTTCGACCGGCTGCTGCCCCGGAAAGGCCGCCGCGTAATCGCTGCCGGGCTTGAGCCGGCCGACGTCATAGCGCTGCACCTCGGCGAGCGTCAGCGTGCGGATCGGCGGGCCCTCGCGCTCGAGAAACTGCCCATCGTGGCCGCGCGTGTGATCCGGATTGAGGCGGCGGTCGTGGCTGATCACCAGCACGTCGTCCTTGGTCATCGCGAGATCGAGCTCGAGCGTGGTCACGCCGATCGCGAGCGCACGCGCAAAGGCCTCGAGCGTGTTCTCGGGCGCAAGTCCGCGCGCGCCGCGATGGCCTTGCAGGTCGAAGGCGAGCGCGGGGCCCGCAAGCAGGGCAACGAACAGTGTGACGAGGATGGTGCGTTTCATCCGCCGAGTATAGCCGAACCGCGCAACAATCCGGTAACGCCCTGTGCCAGCAGCGCGGCCGAGATGACGAACATCAGCGCATGGGTGATGCGGTAGAACGGCCCGGCCGGGATCCGCTGCACCAGCCAGATGCCGAGGATGTTGCTTGCGATCGCAAGCGGCATCAGCGCGAGCGAGATCATCAGATTGGCGCGGTTGAGCTCGCCGAGCGCGAAGTAAGGCCCGATGCGCAACAGGTTCACGGCGGCGAAGAACATCGTCACGGTGCCGACGAAGCGCATCTTGTCCATGCGCTGCGGCAGCACGTGCACCGAGAAGGGCGGCATGCCGGCCGACGCGATCGCGGAGGTGAAGCCGGCGCCGGCGCCCCAGAACACGCCGGAGAGCGCGCTCGGCCGCCGCGGCGGCGGCATCTTGCCGAACCAGATGTTGAGGATGAACACGATGCCGATGATGCCGATCAGCACCCGCACGACGCTGTCCGGCACCACGGAGGCGAGCGCCCAGGCGAGCGCGACCCCGATCACCGCGCCGGGCAGCATCACCTTCACGTTCCAGCCGTCCCAATCGTGACGGTACCACCAGACCGAAATGACGTCCTGCATCATCAGCACCGGCAGCAGGATCGCGAGCGCCTGCAATGGCGGCATGGTGAGCGCGAGCAGCGGGGTTGCCGCCATGCCGATGCCCGAAAACCCGCCCTTGGCGAGCCCGACGAGCAGCACCGCGAGCGCGGCGGTCACGAGGAAATGCAGATCGGTGAACACGAACCTGGGCGGGACAGCAGGGGGGTCTGACGTTGACTTAGAGCAAGGTGCCGGGCGCCGAAACCCGCAATCTCCGCATGGCGGCATTGTCGCGCCGCCTTCTCAAAGGCGGGGCAGTGGATCAGAATGGGCGAAGAACGCGGCCATGGTTCGAGACGCCGGTGCGGCGTAGTCGTAGGGCGGGCAAAGGAGCGCAAGCGACGTGCCCGCCGCAGCGATGGCGGGCACGCGCGCCCTCGCTGTTGCGAGGGCGCCCTTTGCCCGCCCTACAAGTCTACGTTCTTGCCATGAGGACCGCGCGAAAAAGGAGAAACGCATCATGAGCGATGTCGCGGGCCCGCAGGCCAAGAAGTACGACACATTCGCCGAGTTCTATCCGTTCTATCTGAGCGAACATACCGACCGCACCTGTCGCCGGCTGCATTTTGTCGGCTCGACGCTCGCGCTGTTGTGCCTCGTCGCGCTGATCGTCACGCGCAATCCGTGGTGGCTGCTCGCCGGCGTGATCTGCGGCTACGGCTTTGCCTGGATCGGCCACTTCGGGTTCGAGAAGAATCAGCCGGCGTCGTTCAAACAGCCGCTCTACAGCTTCATGGGCGACTGGAAGATGTACTGGCAGATTCTGACTGGGAAGATCGCGTTTTAGGCCAAGTGGTCATTCCGGGGCGCGCGGACCGAAGGTCCGCCGCGAGCCCGGAATCCATAACCGCGATCGTGTCGGTGGAGCGCGGTCAGGGTTCTCATCGCCCCGGCGGTGGTTATGGATTCCGGGCTCGCGACTTCGTCGCGCCCCGGAATGACAGGGAGCAAATTCATGGACGTCCGCACCAGCCGTTATCACGAGGTCTACGCGCGCTCGCTCGCCGATCCGCAAGGGTTCTGGGCCGAGGCGGCGCAGGCGATCGACTGGTATGAACCGGCGACGAAGATTTTCGATCCGGACGCGGGCGTCTACGGCCGCTGGTTCGCCGGCGCGTCGTGCAACACGTGCCACAATGCAATCGACCGCCATGTGGCGCGCGGGCGCGGTGAGCAAGCCGCCATCATCTACGACTCGCCGGTCACGAACACCAAGCGCGTCATCACTTACGCCGAATTGCTGCGCGAAGTTTCGACGCTCGCCGCCGTGCTGCAGGACTTCGGCGTCCGCAAGGGCGACCGTGTCATCATCTATATGCCGATGGTGCCGGAAGCGTTGTTCGCGATGTATGCCTGCGCGCGGCTCGGCGCGGTGCATTCGGTCGTGTTCGGCGGTTTCGCCGCGAAAGAGCTTGCGACCCGTATCGATGACAGCAAGCCGAAGCTGATCCTCTCGGCGTCGTGCGGCATCGAGGTCGCGCGCGTCGTGCCGTACAAGCCGCTGCTCGATGCCGCGATCGAGCTTGCCAGCGCCAAGCCCGAAGCCTGTCTCATTTTGCAGCGGCCGCAGGCTGAGGCATCGCTTACCGCCGGCCGCGACTATGACTGGGCCACGTTGCGCGACGCCGCGCTCGCGGCGAACAAATCCGCGCCGTGCGTACCAGTGCTGGCGACCGACCCGCTCTACATCCTCTATACGTCCGGCACGACCGGCATTCCGAAAGGCGTGGTGCGCGATAATGGCGGCCACATGGTCGCGCTGCATTGGTCGATGAGCAACCATTACGGCGTGCAGGCAGGTGAAGTGTTCTGGGCCGCGTCCGACATCGGCTGGGTGGTCGGGCACTCTTATATCGTCTACGCGCCGCTGTTCGCGGGCTGCACCACCATCCTGTACGAGGGCAAGCCGGTCGGCACGCCGGACGCCGGCGCGTTCTGGCGCGTCATCGCCGAGCACAAATGCGTCGCGATGTTCACGGCACCGACGGCGTTTCGGGCGATCAAGAAAGAGGATCCGCAGGGCAAGCTGTTTGCCAACTACGACTTGTCGAAATTCCGCACGCTGTTTCTCGCCGGCGAGCGCGCCGATCCGCCAACGCTCGAATGGGCCGAGAACCTGTTGAAGGTGCCGGTGATCGATCACTGGTGGCAGACCGAGACCGGCTGGGCGATCGCCGGCAATCCGGTCGGCTTGGGCCAGCTGCCGATCAAGCATGGCTCGCCGACCGTCGCGATGCCGGGCTACGACGTGCGCATCGTCGACGAGCAGGCCAAGGAAGTGCCGACCGGCAAGATGGGCTCGATCGTGGTCAAGCTGCCGCTGCCGCCGTCGTGCCTGCCGACGCTGTGGAGCCAAGACGAGCGCTTCAAGGAGAGCTATCTCAGCGAGTTTCCCGGCTACTACAAGACCGCAGACGCCGGCTACCGCGATGAGGACGGCTATCTCTTCATCATGGGCCGCACCGACGACATCATCAACGTCGCGGGCCACCGGCTCTCGACCGGCGGCATGGAGGAAGTGCTCGCGAGCCACCAGGACGTCGCCGAATGCGCCGTGATCGGCGTCGCTGATGCGCTGAAGGGCGAGGTGCCGTGCGGCTTCATCGTGCTCAAGAGCGGAGTCAACCGGGCGCCGGACGAGATCGAGAAGGAGATCGTGGCGTTGGTGCGCGAGAAGATCGGCCCGGTCGCGGCGTTCAAGCTGGCCATCACGGTGCCGCGCCTGCCCAAGACGCGCTCCGGCAAGATCCTGCGCGGCACGATGAAGAAGATCGCCGACGGGGAAGCCTGGACCATGCCGGCGACGATCGAGGATCCGAAAGCGCTCGACGAGATCGGCGGCGCGCTGAAGGGCAGGGTGGGGTAGCGGTCACGGCGACGACGCTCGCACGCGACGCGCCTCATGGAACAACGGAGTGGGAATGTAACGCATTCAACGCAGTGCAACCGCTTTGGGAGGGCGTCATGCACATCGTTCGAAACGGCATCATTTCGTTTGCACTATCGCTTGCACTGATCTTCGCCACGCTGACGTCTGCGCCTGCGGGCGAGAAATATCCCAATCGCCCGGTCAAATTCGTCGTGAGCTTTGCGGCCGGCGGCTCGAACGACATCATCGCGCGCGTGCTCTGCGACTGGCTCTCGGAGCATCTCGGCCAGCAGTTCGTGGTCGAGAACCGCACCGGCGCGAGCGGCAATGTCGGCGCGCAGTCGGTGATCAACGCGACCCCGGACGGCTACACCGTGATGTTCGTCGGGCCGAACAACGCGATCAGCCAGTCGGTATTCCGCAAGCTGCCGTTCAATTTCCTGCAGGACACCGCGCCGGTCGCCGGCATCATGACGCTGATCAACATCATGGTGGTGCCGCCTTCGCTGCCGGTGAACAGCGTCGCGGAGTTCATCGCCTATGCCAAGGCCAATCCCGGCAAGCTCAACATGGCCTCGCCCGGCGCCGGCACCTCGCCGCACATGTCGGGCGAGCTGTTCAAGATGATGACCGGCATCACGATGCAGCACGTGCCTTATCGCGGCGCCGGGCCGGCGTACCCGGACCTGATGACCGGCAAGGTCGACGTGTTCTTCGACAATTTGCCGGGATCCGTGGAATTTGTGAAGTCGGGCAAGCTGCGCGCGCTCGGCGTCACCTCGGCGAAGCGCTCATTCGTGTTTCCGGACCTGCCCTCGATCGGCGAGACCGTGCCGGGCTACGACGTCAGCCTCTATTACGGCGTCTCGGCGCCGCGCGGCACGCCGAGCGAAGTGATCGCGGTGTTGAACAAGGCGATCAACACGGCGCTCACCGATTCGAAGATGAAAGCGCGCATCGCCGAGTTCGGCGGCACGCCGCTGGTGCTCACGCCGGAGCAGTTCGGCAGACTGGTCGCGGACGAGACCGAGAAATGGGCGAAGGTGGTCGCGACGGTGGGGCTCGCGATCGAGTGAGAGCGCGCAGCGCGACCCAAGTTCCCGGGTAGAAACAGAAGTCAATATCACCCGGGTAAAAATTATCCGCGCACGCGCCGTCGTCAAAACGGGCAGCGGAGCGTCGGCATCCCTATATAAAACGTTCACAGCGCAATGCGATGACACTCACGCGCCGGACGGTCCGGCAAAGGACATTTCGTGGCAAAACCAGCACTCGGCACCAAGCGCATCTGCCAAGCATGCGAAGCGAAGTTCTATGACCTCGACGGCAACGAAGCCGGCGGCGTTCCGATGCTGGCAGAGCTCGGCGAGAAATAATGTCCACCTCGAACGAGGCGCTGTGCCAGGCGTGCGGTGCCTGCTGCGCGTACTCAGCCAAGTGGCCGCGCTTCGGGCTCGAAACCGAAGCTGAGATCGAGATGATCCCGCGCGACTATGTCGATGATGCGCGCGGCACGATGCGTTGCAAGGGAGATCGATGCGCCGCGCTCGTGGGCGAGGTTGGGGTCGCGACCGGGTGCATACTCTATGCGGTGCGGCCGCAGGTGTGCCGCGCCTGCGAGCCCGGTGACGATTCCTGCACGATCGCGCGGCAGCGCTATGGACTACCGCCGGTTGAGCGCGCACCGCCTGCTGCGTCGTGATGACAAGCAACGCGTGCTCACGCCGGAGCAGTTCGGCAGACTGGTCGCGGACGAGACCCAGAAATGGGCGAAGGTGGTCGCGATGGTAGAGCTCGCGATTGAGTGAGGGCGACTGTGGCCGTAAGGCTGGGCGCTCATATTTGTGCCCTCTCCCCCCGTGGGAGAGGGCTACTCGGAGGTTCACCGCAGAAGGTCGGGAGAGGGGGACTTTCCGCGCGCTGGGCTTATCGAGAGTCCCCCTCTCCCAACCGAGTGCGTTGAAGCGCCTGCGACGCCCTCTCCCACGGGGGGAGAGGGCACAACAACCGACGCTGCGTTCGCGGGACCGGAGCGGCCCGCGATCGCGGCATCGCTTCAGCTTCGTCTACCCCAACACCCCCATCACCTCCCGCGCCGCCTGCACGCCCGAGCGATGCGCGCCGTGGGCGGTGGAAAAGTCGAGATCCGAGCAATGCTCGCCGGCGAAGAACAGCTTGCCGTCGACCGGCGCCGCGAGTTTCGCGCGCGCCGCCTGCGCGCCTTGCCCGCCATACGAATACGCGCCGAGCGCATAAGGATCGCGCGCCCAGGCCGACTCGATGATCGGGTGCAAGCGCTTGCGCATGTCGTTGCCGAGCGCTGAACAGATCTGCTCGATCGCAAACGCCGTGAGCGCGCCTTCGCCTTCGCCCTCGAGCGCGCGCGCGAACTTGCCGCCGAAATAGCCGTCGATCACCGGCTGACCGAACGGACGCAGCGTGTAGCTTCCGGTCTCGACGCGGTCGGTCGCGCCATAGAGCCGCATCTCGACGGGCAGGTCGTCGGCGTTGTCGACGCGCAGAAACATCTTGTCGGCGACGCCGAGCGGCAGCGCCTGCGCGGCCGCGAGCTTGTCGGGCAGCCCAGGCGAGAAGCGCAGCGTCTCGTTCGCGATCACGCCCGGCGGCACCGCGATGATCGCGGCGCGCGCCGCGATCTCGCCCTGCGGTGTTGCGACCCGCACGCGCGCGCCTGCGTGGTCGATGCGCGTCGCCGGGCAGGCGAGGCGGACATCGAGCGCGGCCGCATAAGTCTCGATCAGCGTGCCGTAGCCTTGCGCGATGCGCCGATTGATCTCGCTGTCGCGATAGCGTGCGTATTCGGCGATGACGAGCTGATCGGCCTCGGCGCCGTTGATGTAGGTGATCATCGCGCCGAGCAGACCGTTCCAGCGACACCCCGGCTCGAAGAAGTCCGACATGCGCTGCGTGCTGTTCACCGCCACGGCCGCATCGACACGCGCATAGAAGCGATCCCACGCGGCGTGATAGTCCGCGTGCTCGCCAGCGGTAAAATTCGCCGGATGCGCCGGCCGCTCCCAGGGCGGCAGCATCGTGTTGACCTGAAAGCCGAGCGCGGGCGCGAGCGCCGCCCATTCGTTGGTGTCGGCCGAGTGCAGCCAGCCGCAGCCAAGATCGAGTGCGAGGCTTCCGTTGCGGTAGGTCCAGGCACGCCCGCCGACGCGGTCGCGCGCTTCGACAACAACGACGCTGTAGCGCCCAAGCGCCCGCGCCGCCGCGATTCCGGCTGCGCCCGCTCCGATCACGATGACATCAATGTCATGCATACACAAAACCCTTACGCCAACCTGAAGCTACTTCCTTAGCCACTCCCTTACCGTCGTGCTGCGCATTTTGTGCGCGCCCCGCAACCATTTCTGCATCTTGCGCGTGTGTGGCTTATAGCGAAGTTCCATATTCTCACTGTGAAAGGAAACAACGTTGAGTTAATCTCAAGCGGGTTGATGGAATGGGGAAGACCAAGAGGCAGCGCGTGCGCACGACGCTCGCAGCCTCGGCAGACAAGGCGTCAGACGCCATGGCTTCCGCGTCGCTCAGGCAGGATGGACGTCCGTCGCCCGAGGATGTGCGTGCGCAGGTTCAGCGCATGACCGCGAGCGACGTGTTTGCGAGTTCGCCGCAGCTCGCGGCCTTCCTCATGTTCGTCGTCGAAGCCGTGCTGCGCGGGCAGGCCGAGCGGTTGAAAGGCTACACCATCGGCGTTGAGGTGCTGCGCCGCGACGCGAATTTCGATCCGCAGATCGATCCGATCGTGCGCGTCGAGGCGACGCGGCTGCGCCGCGCGATCGGGCGTTATTACGCCGGCCCCGGCGGCAATGATTCGGTGCAGATCGATCTTCCGCGCGGCGGCTATGTGCCGCGCATTTCCTGGCGGGCCGAAGCCGAGCCGCCGCCGGTGGAGCCGGACCGCATCGTGCTCGGGCCGGGCAACGGCTTGCCGACCTTGCGCGTCGCGCCCTTTGTGGTGCACGGCACGCCGGACACGCGCGTGATCGCGGCCGACACACTCGGGCCCAAGATCTCGGAGGCCTTCGCGCTGTTCGAGACCGTCAATGTCACGATGGCGGCGCCGCCGAACGCGCGCTCGGGTCCGCTCTCGGTCGCGGCCGCGACGGCGCCGGCGGCGCGCTCCGACTACCGCTTCGACGGCGCCGTCGAATACCGCGGCAACGAGACCGTCGATCTGCGCTTCAAGCTCGTCGACGAGTCGGATGCGACCGTGATCTGGTCGCGCGCGTTCGAGAAACTCTCCGGCGACGACGGCACGATCGAGCGCCATATGCTGCTCGAGCTCTGCAGCGCCATCGTGCAGCCGTTCGGCGTCATTTCGGCGAATGATCGCGCCAAGCGGTTCGCCACGCAGGAGATCGATCCGCGCTACGCGGCGCTGATCGAGGCGGCCGATGCGCTGCGCTCGTTCGATCCGGAGGCGCACGCACGAGCGCGCGAGCGGCTCGAGCAGCTGGTCGAGATCGATTCGAACTTTTCCAACGGCTTCATGTTGCTGGGCGCGCTCTACGGGCGCGAATACGTCGCCGGCCTGCCGCTGCGCCCGAATGATGCGCCGCCGCTCGATCGGGCGCTGAAGGCGGCGCGGCGCGGCATCGAGCTCAAGCCGCAGAACTCGCGCGCCTATCACGTGCTGTTCACCATTCTGTTCCTGCGCGGCGAGAAGGACGGCGCCATCGCGGCCGCGGAGCGCGCCCTCGCGCTCAACCCATACGACGTCCTGGCGATGGCCGAATTTGGCGGCCGGCTGATCTACTGCGGCGAGATCGATCGCGGTATGGGGATCCTGAGCGAATCAGTTGGGCTTACCCCGGTACTGCCGGCCTGGAGCCACTTCGCGCTTTTCCTCGGGCATTACATGCGCGGCAATCTCGCCCAGGCGCGCTACCACGCGAGCCAGCTGACCAGCGAGACTTACGTCTATGGCCAGCTTGCCCGCGCGCTGATCGCCCATGCGGACGGCGATCGGACCGAGGCGCAGCGCGCCGTGCAGGCGATCGTCGCGCTGCAGCCGGCCTGGGCCGCCGATCCTCGACGCGAAATTGGCAAGCTTATCAACGCGAACGCGATCGCCGATCGTCTTGCGGGTGATCTCCGGGCGACCGGGTACATGCCTGAAGGCAACGGGTAGGGCCAATTTGGGACCGGTTCGCCGTCAAGAACCCATTAATCCGCCACCACAGGCACTTAACAGCAAATTTCTCCCGACCGGTCGCAGCGTCAATAGACAGGCGCGAACACCGGCCGGGGTCCGGTTTTTTACCAGTCATCTCTGAAAGGCCTTCCCTCCCGTGCAAAAATCTCCTTATGCGCTTGCCGCCGTTTCCTGGGACAACTCTCAGCCGGACCACAGCAACAACGAAACCAGAAAGACCGAGTTCACCATCAACGAATTGGCCAAGGAGTTCGCGCTCACGCATCGGGCGTTGCGCTTCTATGAGAGCCGCGGCCTGTTGCGGCCGCGCCGCGAAGGCCGCCGCCGCCTGTTCAGCCAGGCCGACCGCGACCGCCTCGCGCTGGTGATCAAGGGCAAGAAGCTCGGCTTCACGCTCACCGAGATCAGCCAGATGATCGATGCCGAGGCCGGCCGCGCGACCGAGCACGGCCTGAAGCTCACGGCCGAGAAATGCGTCGAGCAGATCGCACATTTCGAGCGCCAGATCGTCGAAGCGCAGGACGCCCTGAAGGAGCTGCGCCGCATCCATGGCATGTTCAGCGCGAAGCTTTAGTAATTTCCGCGACGCCACGAAAGCGGCGCTTGTATCTGCGCCCTCTCCCCTTGTGGGAGAGGGCAGCTCAGAGCTTCAACGAAGAAGATTGGGTGAGGGGTCTGGGCCGTCACCCCTCACCCAATCGAGCTTGTTGAACTGCCGGCGATGCCCTCTCCCACAAGGGGAGAGGGCACAATAACGACCGCTAAAACCCTTCCAGCACGATCTTGCCGCGCGTGCGCCCGCTCTCCAGCATGGCGTGCGCGCGGCGCAGGTTGGCCGCCGTGATGGCCCCGAGATTCTCGGCGAGCGTCGTGCGGATCTTGCCGGCGTCGACCATCGCGGCGACCTCGTTCAACAGGGCGTGCTGCGCGTCCATGTCGGCGGTCTGGAAGCTCGAGCGTGTGAACATCGCCTCCCAGTGCAGCGACGCGCTCTTGCCTCTCAGCCTGGTGACGTCGAGCGACTTCGGATCATCGATCAGCCCGAACTTGCCCTGCGGCGCGACGACATCGCAGATCGTGTCGAAGTGCGTCTCGGACTCGGTGACGCCGAACACGTAATCGACGAAGCGAAACCCGATCGCCTTGAGCTGCTCGGCCATCGGCCGCGCATGATCGATCACGTGATGGGCGCCGAGCTCTCGGGCCCAGGCTTGCGTCTCCGGCCGCGATGCCGTCGCGATCACGGTGAGCTGCGTCAAGGCGCGCGCGAGCTGGATCGTGATCGAGCCGACACCCCCGGCGCCGCCAATGATCAGCAGCGACTTGCCGTCGCCGCCGCCGCAAGTCGGCTGTAGCCGACTTGCGCCAGAATAGTGCCGATCTCGGGCAAGCCCGAGATCGGTTCGTGGCACCGCGAAGCGATCGAACAGCATTTCCCACGCCGTGATCGAGGTGAGCGGCAGTGCCGCCGCGGCCGCGAAGCCGAGCGACTTCGGTTTGGCGCCGACGATGCGCTCGTCGACCAGATGAAACTCGCTGTTGGTGCCGGGGCGCACGATCGAGCCCGCGTACCAGACGTCATCGCCGGCGCGAAACAGCGTCACGTCCGCCCCCACCGCGGCCACGACACCGCTCGCATCGAAGCCGAGAATCTTCGGCGGCCCGCTTCCCGGGTCGGCGCGCATGCGCACCTTGGCGTCGATGGGATTGACCGAAACCGCCTTGACCTGCACCAACAGGTCGCGCCCGGTCGGGGTCGGCTTGTCGAGCTCGAGGTCGATCAGCGCGTCGGCCCGATCGATCGGCAGCGAACGCCTGTAGCCGACAGCGCGCATGCGATGTGTCCTGCTTTGGTTGGCTCGGTTTCGAGCCTAAGATCGAGCCAATCTCCTCTCGGTGCAAGGCGTACAGGACGCAAGGAGGCGCGATGGGCAAGCTCGACGGCAAGACCGCGATCGTCACCGGCGGCGCGCGCGGCATCGGCCTTGCGATCGCCAGGCGCTATGTCGCCGATGGCGCGCGCGTGATCATCGCGGACATCGACGAGACCGGCGGCAAGGCCGCGGCCGCGGCGCTCGGCGATGCAGCGCGCTTCGTGCGCACCGACGTCGGTGCGGCCGGAGACGTACGCAACGTCGTGGCGGAAGCCTGCGCGGCAGGCGATCTCGACATTCTCGTCAACAATGCCGGCATCATTCACACGGCGGACTTCCTCGACATCGCGGAGGCCGACTTCGACCGCGTGATGCGCGTCAACCTGAAAGGCATGTTCCTGATCGGCCAGACGGCCGCGAAGCAGATGGTCGCGCAGGTCAAAGCCGGAAAGCCGGCGGGCGCGATCGTCAACATGAGCTCGGTCAACGCCCGCGTCGCGATCCCCAACCAAGTGCCGTATTGCGTCTCGAAGGGCGGCGTCGATCAGCTCACCCGTGTGATGGCGCTCTCGCTTGCGCCCTACGGCATCCGCGTGAACGCGATCGGCCCCGGCTCGATCATGACCGACATTCTCAGAGGCGTCGCGACCGACCAGGCCGCCAGGCATCGCCTGCTATCGCGCACGCCGCTCGGGCGCATCGCTGATCCGGACGAGATCGCCGCGGTTGCGGCGTTCCTCGCGTCGGCTGACGCGAGCTACATCACCGGCGAGACGATCTATGCCGACGGCGGCCGCCTCGCGCTGAATTACACGGTACCGGTGCCGTAGGGTGGGCAAAGGCGCGCGCTTTGCGCGCCCATAGCGCGTCGCAGCGCCGTAGGGCGGGCAAAGCGAAGCGTGCCCGCCGCGGCGGGCACGGCGCGTTCCGCGCCTTTGCCCGCCCTACGCGATTATGCGATGGCGGCTTACTCCTCGCCCTTGTCCTGCTTGCCGCCGAGCTGCTTCAGCTTGGCAAACACGGTCGAGACGTCGAGCTCGTCGCCCTGCTGTTTCGGGTGCTCGGCCTCTTCCTTCTCGGCAGCTTGCGCGGTCGTGACCGCGGCGGGCAGCAGCGTGGCGCCGCGATCCTCGATCACCGGCTTTTCCTTGGCGGCGCGCGCGACCTCGAAGTCGAGATCGATCTGCGTGCACAGCCCGAGCGTCACCGGATCAAGCGGCTGCAGCTGCGCGGCGTTCCAGTGCGTGCGTTCGCGGATGCCCTGGATGGTCGACTTGGTGGTGCCGACGAGCCGCATGATCTGCGCATCCTTCAGCTCCGGATGGTTGCGCACCAGCCAGAGGATCGCGTTCGGGCGGTCCTGGCGGCGCGACACCGGGGTGTAGCGCGGGCCCTTCTTCTTCTTGGCTTCCGGCAGGCGCACCTTCGGGTCCGACATCTTCAGGCGGATCTCGTTATCCTTCTCGGCCTGCTCGATCGCCTCGCGCGTCAGCTGGCCGGTCAGGACCGGGTCGAGACCCTTGATGCCTTGCGCCGAGTCACCATCCGCAATCGCCTTCACCTCGAGCGGGTGCAGCTTGCAAAAATCGGCGATCTGGTCGAACGACAGCGCGGTGTTCTCCACGAGCCAGACGGCAGTCGCCTTCGGCATCAGTGGCGTGCTCATGGCAAATCTCCTCTGCGCTCCGCCCGCCCTCCGGGCGAAGCCTGTTTGTCATCCTGGATGACGGGGATGGCCGGAATATAGTTATCCACCCTCACGCTGTCCAATCTTCTCATCTCTTGACAGAGTGTGGCCGCGCGGCCCATCTGCGGCCGGAACCCATTCGTTTTGCAGCGGAATCCGCCAGGAAGCAGGTCGCGATGGCCGTCTATACCGACGTTTCCGCAGAGGACCTCGCTGATTTTCTCGCCGACTACGACCTCGGCGAGCTCCTCTCCTACAAGGGCATCGCCGAGGGGGTGGAGAACTCGAATTTCCTCGTCCACACCGCGCGCGGCTATTTCATCCTGACGCTCTACGAGAAGCGCGTCGCACCCGAGGACATCCCGTTCTTCCTGGCGCTGATGGAACACCTGGCGGCGCGCGGCCTCACCTGTCCGCAGCCGGTGAAGAACCAGAAAGGCGACATGCTCGGCTTCGTTGCCGGCCGCCCCGCCGCGCTCGTCACCTTCCTCGACGGCATGTGGATCCGCCGTCCCTCGGCGAGCCACTGCGCCGCGCTCGGCGCCGCGCTTGCGCATCTGCATCTGGCCGGTGCGGACTTTCCACTCCGGCGGCGCAACGCGCTCTCGGCCGACGGCTGGCGGCCTTTGTACGTTGCCTCCGCGGCCGGCGCAGACTCGTTGCAGCCCGGCCTGCGCGAGGCGATCGAGAAGGAGCTGACGCTGCTCGAGGGCGCCTGGCCGGCTGGCCTGCTGGAGGGCGTGATACATGCGGATCTCTTTCCCGACAACGTGTTCTTTCTCGGCGACAAGCTGTCCGGCCTGATCGATTTTTATTTCGCCTGCACCGACACGCTCGCCTATGACGTCGCGATCTGTCTCAACGCCTGGTGCTTCGAGCCGGATCATGCCTACAACGTCACCAAGGGCCGCGCGCTGCTGCAGGGCTACGCCGCGGCGCGACCGCTGTCGGTCGAGGAGCGCGTCGCGCTGCCGCTGCTTGCGCGCGGCGCCGCGCTGCGCTTTCTGCTGACGCGCCTCGTCGACTGGCTCAACGTGCCGCCCGGCGCGCTGGTGCGGCCGAAGGATCCGCTCGAATATTTCCGCAAGCTGCGCTTCCACCAGGCGGTGACCGGCGTGCGCGACTATGGGATCGATGCATGAGCGAAAAGGCTCCCCCTCACGTCGTCGTCTACACCGACGGTGGGTGTGCGCCGAACCCGGGACCGGGCGGCTGGGCCGCGATCCTGCGGTCGGGCGAGCACACGAAGGAGCTCAAGGGCGGCGAGGCGACCTCGACCAACAACCGCATGGAGTTGATGGCGGCAATTGCCGCGCTCGAGGCCCTGAAGCGGCCCGCGATCGTCGACATGAACATCGACAGCCAATATGTGCGCGACGGCATCACGAAGTACATCAACAACTGGAAGCGCAACGGCTGGCGCACCGCCTCGAAGGACCCGGTGAAGAATAAGGACCTGTGGGAGCGGCTCGATGCGGCGCGCAACGTTCACACCGTGCGCTGGCATTGGGTGAAGGGCCACGCGGGCGATCACTACAACGAGCGCGCCGATGCACTCGTGCACGAAGCGCGCGCCGAGCTGCGGCAGGGGGCGGATCCGGCGCGGGTGCCGAGCGAAGTGCAGCCGGCGCGCAGGGGGCGGACTGCGAAGCCGTAGCGGCGTTCGTATTTGAGCCCTCTCCCCTTGTGGGAGAGGGCTGCTCAGAGCGTCAATGGAGAAGAATGGGTGAGGGGTATCTGCCGCTACCCCTCACCCAGCCGACCTTGTTGAACCGTCGGCGTTGCCCTCTCCCACAAGGGGAGAGGGCACAATAACGCCGGCTTCCCCCGCGGCGATCGCCACCAGCTTGCGGCGCAGCCAGGCGTGGCCGGGGCTCTCGTGCAGGCGCTTGTTCCAGACCAGCCTGAACTCCGCCGGCGGCACCGCGAACGGCAGCTCGACGCAGGCGAGCGGCGCGGTCTCGGCGAACATCCGCGCCGCGCCGCGCGTGACCGAGGCCAGCATGTCGGATCTTCCGAGCGCGATGATCGCCGCAAGCGCATGCGGCACGCGCATCACGATCCGCCGCGCGAGATCGTGCGCCTGCAGCGCTTCATCGACCTCGTCGCTGCGCGCATTGCTCATGCTGAGCAGCAGGTGATCCGCCGCGAGATAGCGCTCGAGCGAAAGCGGTGCGTCGGCGAGCGGATGGTTCTCGCGCATCACGCAGACATGCGCGTCGGACAACAAATGGCAGGTCATGAACCGATCGGGCAGCTGGGCGAACGTGCCGATGGCAAGATCGAACGCGCCGCGGTCGATGCCGGAGAGAATTTCGTCGGAGGAGCCCGAGCAGACGGTGATCTCGATGCCCGGCGCCTCGCGGCGAATCTCGGCGAGCTTCGGCAGCACCACGATCGTCCCATAGGTCTCGACCGCGATCGTGAAGGCGCCTTCCGCCGCGGCCGGATCGAACGTGTCGGGCGTCAGCGCGCGCTCGATGTCTTGCAAGGCGGCGCGCAGCGGCTCGACCAGGCGCAGCGCGCGCGGGGTCGGCTCCATGCCTGAGGCCGTGCGCACCAGGAGCTGATCGCCGATGAGCTTGCGCAGCCGGTCGAGCGCATGGCTCGTCGCGGACTGGCTCAGTCCCAGGCGGCGTCCGGCCTGCTGCACGCTGCGCTCGGCGATCAGCGCGTCGAGCACGACCAGCAGGTTGAGATCGATCGATCGCAGCTTCATGCGCGCAGCTGATTTGTCTGCCTTTGACTTGCTTGCCTTGGGCTCCGTCGTTTCGCCGCGGAGCGCTTCTTGCCGAACGTAGTTTCCTCCTCGATGATCTCGCGCTCGAGCACATCGAGATTGCGATAGATCGCCACCAGATTCTTCTTCAGCGTCGCAATCTCGTCGGCCGCAAGGTCGCTGAGCGCGACCTGCTCATGCCGCTGGGCGAGCGGGATCAGCCGTTCGACCAGCGTGCGGCCCTGGCGCGTGAGCGTTATCTCCACGGTACGCGCATTGGAGTTGGGCCGCGTCCGCGACAGCAGGCCTCTGCGCTGCATGGTGCCGACGAGGCGCGACAGCGTCGAGATCTCGACGCTCGTCATGTCGCTCAAGTCGCCGAGGCGCTGGCCGTTGCGCTGCCACAGTGCCGCCATCACGCGATACATCGGCAGGGTAACGCCATGCCGCGCGAGCCTCCTGGAGAAGAGCTCGCCCATGCGCACCCCGACCCGGGTGACGAGATAGGGCACGGCGTCGGTCAGGCGGTACATCGGAAAATCCATTGAAACAGCAGCAAAATCGCGCCTTGACCGGCCTACATGTACGCCGCTGATTTTGCAAATGCAACATTTGCATTTGCAAATGTCGGCACCGCAGGGGCACTCTCGGCGTCAAGAACAACAACAATGATCGACCACGGGAGGGAGAGGCCCATGCCCCACCAGGACGCCAGCGCGACGCCGGTCGAGACTGCCTTCCGCGCCGCCATGCGCCGGTTCGCCGCGACCGTCACCATCATCACGGCCTGCGATCACGAGCGCCACCACGGCATGACGGCGACCGCCGTGACGTCGGTCTCGATGGACCCACCGTCCTTGATGATGTGCCTCAACCAGAAGACCCTGCTGCACGACATCATGTTCCGCGCGCGGCGCTTCTGCGTGAACGTGCTGCATCGCGACCAGGTCGAGCTGTCGGCCGCGTTCAGCGGCGCGGTCCCGCCCGGGCAGCGCTTCGCGCGCGGCCGCTGGCTGCGCTGCGACGATGGCCTGCCATACCTCGCCGACGCGCAGGCCAATCTGTTCTGCCGCAAGGCCGCCGCGCTCCCCTACGCGACGCACACCATTTTCGTCGGCCGGGTCGAGGAGGTGGAGTTGCGCGATGTGATCGCGCCGCTCGTCTATCAGGACGCCGCCTACTGCGTCGCCGCGCCGGCGGCGTGACCCTGCTCTCAACAAACACAGGAGACGATCGATGAGTCTCGTGGCCGAGAAAGCGGCGCCTGCGGCGCACCTGCTTCATCACTCCTCGGAGACTGGCGAGCGCCGGCCGTCGCCGCGCGCGCTGAAGGAGACGGTGCGGCAGCTGCTGCCCGAGTTGCGCCGGCGCGCCGAGAGCGCGGAGCGCCTGCGCCAGGTACCGGCGGAAAATCTGTCGGCGCTGCGTGAGGCCGGTCTCTATCGCGTGGTGCAGCCGCGCAAATTCGGCGGCCATGAATACGACTTCGACCTGCTGGTCGATCTGGTGATCGATATTGCCGGCGCGTGCCCGTCGACCGGCTGGGTCTACGGCCTCTACGCGGCGCATCAGTGGCTGGTCGCGAGCTTCCCGCTCGAGGCGCAGCACGACGTCTTCGATGACGATCCGGATGCGGCGGTGTGCGGCTCCTACGCGCCGGCCGCGAAGGCGATCGCCACTGACGGCGGCTTCGTGATCAGCGGACGCTGGAGCTTCGCGAGCGGCTGCGATGGCGCGCAATGGGCGGTGTGTGCCGCGCTGCTGCCGCCCGCCGCGGACGGCGCGGCGCGCGGGCCGGCCTTCCTGCTGGTGCCGGCCGCGGACTATCGCATCGAGGACACCTGGCACGTGTCCGGCCTCGCCGGCACCGGCAGCAAGACGCTGCTCCTCGCCGATGTGTTCGTGCCCGCGCATCGCGTGCTCACCTTCCGGGAAACGACGTCGGGCCGCACGCCCGGCAGCCGCGTCTACCAGAATCCGGGCTTCGCGATCCCGATGCTGTGCAACATTCCCTCGTGCCTTGCCGCGACCGCGGTCGGCGCCGCCGCGGGCGCGCTCGAGGCGTATATCGAGGCGACCAGCAACCGCGTGACGCGCGGCGCTGTCGCCGGCGCGAATGCCAGGATGGCGGAGTTTCCGACCATCCAGCTGCGCGTCGCGGAGGCGGCGGCCTCCGTCGATGCGGCGCGCGAAGTGCTGCTGCGCGATTTGCGCGCACGCGTGCAGGCGGTGCGCGACGGCGTCGAGGTCACGGTCGATGATCGCATTCTCAGCCGGCGCGGACAGGCGTTCGCGGTGTCGCTCGCGCTGCGCGCCGCCGAGGCGCTCAATGCCTCGACCGGCGGGCAGGGGCTCGCGCTGTCGAACCCGGTGCAGCGCGCCTGGCGCGATGCCAACGCAGTCGGCCGCCACATCAGCCTGAACTGGGACGCCGTCGGCACGATGGTCGGCCAGCAGGTGCTCGGGCTCGAACCGAAGGGGCAGTACTGATGCAGATCCGTAGGGTGGGCAAAGGCGCGCGCTTGCGCGCGCCGTGCCCACCATTTCGCGCGCCATCGACGCGGTGGGCACGGCGCTGCGCTGTGCGCGTGGAAACGTCGAACCACTGGGCCGCGCCTTTGCCCACCCTACAAGCTGGAGATCATAAATGAACGGCAAAATCGGCCTCGAAGAGCACTTCGCAATTCCGGAGACGCTGAACGATTCCGCCGGCTTCGTGCCGGACGACCACTGGGGCGAGCTGCGCAGTCGCCTGTTCGACATCCACGAGCGGCGCCTGCGCCTGATGGACGCGCACGGGCTGGAGATGATGCTGCTCTCGCTCAATGCGCCGGCCGTGCAGGCGATCGCAGACCCCGTGCGCGCGAACGAGATTGCACGCCGCGCGAATGATTTTCTCGCCGAGCAGGTCGCGCGCCGCCCGGATCGTTTCCAGGCGCTCGCCGCGCTGCCGATGCAGAC
>Ga0081539_10002116_pt1 | contig 29407 bp, 23 predicted proteins | sample TabmetS4T2R2_FD_71023 | JGI IMG/M metagenome (GOLD analysis project Ga0081539, IMG submission 71023) | Tabebuia heterophylla rhizosphere microbial communities from the University of Puerto Rico - S4T2R2 | ecosystem: Host-associated > Plants > Roots > Rhizosphere ... | reverse complement strand
GGGTACGGCGGTGCCAAGGGCGGAGCGGATGGAGCTGGGGGGCTCCTACCTTACCGCGAAGCACCGCGTCCAAACGAACTCGCGTAGCATTCGTCGCATGAGCGATTCCGTTCGCACCCGGTTTGCCCCTTCGCCAACCGGCTTCCTGCATGTCGGCACTGCGCGGACCGCCCTTTACTCGTACCTCTTCGCGCGCCGCAACGGCGGCCAGTTCGTGCTGCGGATCGAGGACACCGACACCGAGCGCAACGTGGCCGACAGCGCCGCCGGGATCGTGGACGGGCTGCGCTGGCTCGGCCTCGACTGGGACGAGGGCTACCTCAAGGGCGGCCCCCACGGGCCGTACGTGCAGACCGAGCGCCTGGACCGCTACCACGCCGCCGTCAACGCCCTGGTCGCCCACGGCGACGCCTACCTGTGCTACTGCACCAACGAGGAGCTGGACCAGCGACGGCGGGCCGCCGAGGCCCACGGCCTGCCCCCCGGCTACGACGGCCACTGCCGGAACCTCCGCCCCGACCAGGTCCGCGCCTACGAGGCCGAGGGGCGCCGGCCGGCGGTCCGGTTCCGGCTCCCCGACACCGGCGAGACCGTGGTCGAGGACGTGATCCGGGGCCGGGTCGTCTTCGACAACGCCACCCTCACCGACTTCGTCATCCTGCGGGCCAACGGGGTGCCGACCTACCACCTCTCGGCGGTGTACGACGACGTCGACATGGGCGTCACCCACGTGATCCGGGGCGAGGACCTGTTCCCGTCCACACCCTCGCACGTCCACGTGTTCCGGGCCCTGGGACGCCCGGCCCCGCCGGTCTTCGCCCACCTGCCCCTGATCGTCGGGGCCGACCGCCGCAAGCTCTCCAAGCGCCGCGACAAGGTGTCGGTGCAGCAGTTCCGCGACGAGGGCTACCTGCCCGAGGCCATGGTCAACTACCTGGCCCTGCTCGGCTGGTCGCTGGACGACCACACCGAGCTGTTCACCCTGGCCGATCTGGAGCAGGTGTTCTCGCTGGAGCGGGTGTCGCGCAACCCGGCCGCGTTCGACAGCAAGAAGCTGGACGCCCTCAACGGCCACTACCTGCGCCAGCTCCCCCCTGAGGAGTTCGCCGCCCGCGCCTGGCCGTTCGTGGAGGCCGAGGCGTTCGGTGGGGCCGACCCGGCCGTGCTCGCCCGGGCCGCCCCGCTGGTCCAGGAACGGGTCAACCACCTCACCGAGGTCCCCGGCATGGTCGGGTTCCTGTTCGGCGACGAGGTCGAGCTCGACCAGGCGGCCGCGGCCAAGGTCCTGACCGAGGACGGCCGCGCCTTCCTGACCGAGGCCGGGGCCCGTCTCGACAAGGTGGAGCCGTGGTCGGCCGCCGCCATCGAGGAGACCCTTCGCGGGCTGCAGACCGAGCGTGGCCTCAAGCCGAAGACCGCCTTCCAGCCGGTCCGCCTCGCCATCACCGGCCGCCTGGTCAGCCCACCCCTGTTCGAGTCCATGGAGCTGCTCGGCAAGCCCCGCAGCCTGGCCCGCCTGGAGCGGGCCGCCGCCCAGGCCGGTTGAGGAACCGCCCGGCAGGCCGGTTGAGGGAACCGCCCGGCGGCCGCTAAGATGCCCGAGCCCGTGGGCCTCGCGGCCCGCGATCCCTGGGGTGTGGGGTAATTGGCAGCCCGACGGGTTCTGGCCCCGTTAGTCTAGGTTCGAGTCCTGGCACCCCAGCCCACCGAGGTACCCGTGGCCATGAGCCGCCCCCGCCGAACCCTGGCCATCGTCGCCGCCGTATCCGTTGCCGTGCTCGCCGCCGGGTTGGTGGCCTTGGGCCGGGCCACCGCCCCAGGCTCCGGTGCCGCCCGCTCCCGCGGATACCGCGAGGGGACCACGGCCGGCTACGCCGACGGGTTCGCCGCCGGCCGCGCCGTCGGCCTCCAGGAGGGCCAGGCCCTGGCCGACTCCTCTGGATTGGCGCCGGCCAACCGTACCCGGGTTTCCGACGCCTTCAACCGCGGCTACCGCGCCGGCGCCAACAGCGTCTTCAGCGGCTACGACGGCGGCTGGTCGCTCGGCCGCCCGTACGTGATCGTCCTCGCCCGAGGCGCCAACGGCATCACCTACCGGATCACCACCCGCACCCCGTGCCCCGAGCCACCCCCCACCACCCCGACCAGGTTGCTGCCCTGTTCGACAGGACGGTAACCTCGTCCGGTCTGCCGCGGCCCCGTCGTCTAGCGGCCTAGGACGCCGCCCTCTCAAGGCGGTAGCGCCGGTTCGAATCCGGTCGGGGCTACCAACCACCACCAGCACACCACGGCCGCTGACCCGGTGAAACGAGGGTCAGCGGCCGTGATGTGTGTCCGGCCAAGTCTGGCCGGGTCCGGCTGTGGGCGGGTATCTGTGTCCAACGCGTGTCCACGTTCGGTTGGTGTCGGCGTGCCCAGCGCGCGGCTGGCGATGTTCGTGGAGCGCAGGTGCGAGCGGGCGCTGCGGCCGGGGTGCACGGCGCTTGCCTCCAGCAGGGCGCCGACCTCCCGTAGGGGGGCACGGTGCTGCCGGTAGGGCTTGCCGTTGACGGTGACGGTGCCCGACGTCGGCCGGTCCAGTCCCATGATCATGCGCATGGTCGTGGACTTGCCGGCGCCGTTCGGGCCGAGGAACCCGGTGACGGTCCCGGGCGCGATCGTGAAGCTGAGGGAGTGCACGGCTGTGGTGTCGCCGTAACGCTTGGTGAGCTCGCGTGCCTCGATCATGACCGGGACCGTTCTGGGGGATGGGGTGGGACGGAGTGCTCAACAGCGAACACTGACACAGGTGACCGTGCCCATGGGTGGCGCGAGCGAAGGATGGTCGGGCGCGGGGCGGGCAGTCATGTCTGCTGCGGCGTGCGGAGTGGCTCCGTGTTGAGGCTGGTTGTCCTGGTCGCCGGTGCCGCCGTGCGGGGCCAGGTCCAGGCGGAGCGCAGGATGAAGGCCAGGAGCAGCACCTCGAGTCCGATGGAGAGGCCGTAGAAGTAGGTCCAGGACTCACCCACCGCGTTGAACATCGAAACGGGGATGTACAGCGATGCCACGACGAGGTTGATGGTGCGGTTCGCACGGGCGGGCAGCATCATGGAGAGCATCACCATTAGGATCGGGATCGCGATGAGCGTGAGGAAGGCGGTCAACAACGTCTGGCTGATGTCGAACTCAAAGACGGCGCCGCCCAGGATGCCGTCGATCACGCCGGGCTTGTACAGGTGGAAGTAGTCGACGTAGATGTACAGGAACATGAAGCTCGTCCATGCTGCTGCGAGTTTGGCCTGCACGGGCATGCGCAGATCTTCCAGCGCGCTCTGGGACGGCGGATTCTCTCGTGCGGTGTGGGATTGAGGTGTTCTCATCACAATGCTCCTTGGCTTGATTGGGTGGATGCTTCCATCTTCACGGATGCTGGCGGCGGGCACATCGGCCCCGCAGCCTGATTCGACCTGGCCGTTGGCACAGCCGAGCTCTTGTACTTTCGGCGGATACACCGAGCACGCGGGCTGCCTAGGCTGATCAGATGGCCACCAACGCACTCCGCTCGCTGTGGGCCGAACCTCGACCCACGAATGCCCCGGACCGGGGGCCGTGGGACTGGGCCTTGGTCGCAGCACTGGTTGGCTGGTCCCTGGTGGAAGTGGTGCTTCGCCAGGACCTGGCGCCGCGCCCGCTGCTGCTGCTCGCGGCGCTCGCGGTCCTGGGCCCCCTGCTGTGGCGACGCACGCACCCGCTCGTCGCGGTTGCGGTCTCCTTCGGCACGTTGACGATCGTCGACATCGTCAGAATCCTCACCGGGTCACAGGGCGCCCTGCTGAACAGCATCTCCGCGGCGCTGATCCTGGCCTACGCCCTGTTCCGGTGGGGCTCCGGTCGGGAAGCCGCAAGCGGCCTCGGCGTCATCCTGCTCTGGCTGGCCATCACCTACGTCGCCGACCCCATGAGCCTGGCGGAGACGGTCGCAGGGTACGCGTTCTTCCTGTTCGCCGCCGCGCTCGGCGCCGCGATCCGCTATCGCGCGAAGATCCGCATCCGCGACATCGACCAAGCCAAGGCCCGCGAACGCGAACAGCTCGCTCGCGAGCTCCACGACACCGTCGCCCACCACGTCTCGGGCATCGCCATCCAGGCCCAAGCAGGACGTGCCATCGCGGCCTCCCACCCCGAGCGTGCCGTCGAGGCCCTGGCCATCATCGAGGACGCAGCGACCCGCACCCTCACCGAGCTGCGCGCCATCGTCGGCGTGCTCCGCGCCACACAGGACACCGAGTTCGCGCCGCAGCCCGGCGTGGCCGAGGTCGAGCAGCTCGCCACCGATGGCCAGACGCGTCCCTGCGTCGAGGTGACGCTCTTCGGCGAGTTCGACGACCTCAGCCCGGCGGTCGGGGCCGCGATCTACCGCCTAGCCCAGGAGTCCATCACCAACGCTCGACGGCACGCCCGCCACGTGACCCAGGTCACCGTCGCCGTCACAGGCGACGCCGACCGGGTACGGCTGACCATCGACGACGACGGCTCCGCCGCTGGCGGCCGCGCCCCAGCGGGCTACGGCCTGGTGGGCATGCGGGAACGCGCTTCACTGCTCGGCGGCACCTTCCACGCAGGCCCCATCGCCGAGCGGGGCTGGCGGGTAGAGGCGGTCCTGCCCCGAACCGGGACGCCACGATGAGCATCAGGGTCCTCATCGCCGACGACCAGCCCATCGTGCGCACCGGGCTGACGATGCTGCTCGACGCCCAACCCGACATCGACGTGGTCGGCGCGGCCGCAGACGGGCGCGAGGCAGTCCGCCTGGCGCTCCAGCTGCGCCCCGACGTCGGCCTGTTCGACATCCGAATGCCGCTGATGGACGGCATCGAAGCCACCCGACGTCTCGCCGGCCCCGACGTCACCGACCCCCTGCCGATCGTGGTCATCACCACCTTCGACCTCGACGAGTATGTCCACGGGGCGCTCAAGGCCGGCGCCCGCGGGTTCCTGCTCAAGGACGCCGGACCCGCCCTGCTGACCCAGGCCATCCACGCCGCCGCCGACGGAGACGCACTGATCGCACCCAGCGTGACTGTCCGACTGCTCGCAGCGTTCGCCCACGCACAGACCTCACCACCGAGGCAGCCGATAGAACCGCTCACCGCCCGCGAGGAGGAAGTCCTCGTGCCTGTAGCCCACGGCCGCACCAACAACGAGATCGCCAGCGAGCTTTACATCACCCCGAGCACCGTCAAGGCCCACCTCGCCAGCCTCATGCGAAAACTCGGCGCCCGAAACCGCGTCGAGGTCGCCATGTGGGCCCACGAGACCGGCCGCATTTGACGTCGCAAAGGCCCCCGCCGCCGTCGGAACGGCAGCACGACGTAGGCTCACAGTTCGTCGAGCTCCTCGGGGTCAGGAGAGGTATCCATCGCTCGACGCGAGCTTGGACGGCAGTCGCCCGCCAGCCACTCCGCCAGCGACACCGGCGACACCGAGCCTGATGCGGGTCAAGGCCGCGGCTCAGGTCGAGGACCAGGTACGGCTCAGGGTCCAGCGCAGTAGGGTGGACGTGCATGGTCGGGGTCTCCTCCCCGGTCCGTGCATCCGGCCGGACGGGAGGTGGCTCTCCCGTCCGGCCCCTCGATGCGAAGAGCCCCGGGCGCTGGCAAGCCCGGGGCTCCTCAACCTCAGTGTTCGATCAGCGTGCCAGCGCGCTCGTTCGTGGTGAGATGTTCTGCGCTGAACCGCGCTCGCGTTGGAGCAAAACCGCAGAAAGAAAATATGGCGTATGTAGCCTTCGAGACCGCCGCCGGATCGGTGAGCAAGCCGAACGAGGATTTCGCTGCGGCCAGTCCGAGCGTCGCCATCGTGCTCGACGGGCTATCGGCGCCACCGGCGCTCAGCACCGGCTGCACTCACGGCACGCCGTGGTTCGTGGCCCGGCTGGGCAGCGAGCTACTCAGCTCGGCAACGACCGAGCCCGACCAGCCATTGCAGGAAGTGTTGGCGGCCGCCATCACGAGCATCGCGGATCTCCATGGGCACACCTGCGACCTGGACGACCCAGGGACCACGGCATCATCGGTGACGATCGTGCGAGAGGGGGACCAGGGCCTCGACTACCTAGTGCTGTTCGACTCGGTGATCGTCCTGGATGGGCCAGCAGACCTGAAGGTTGTGACCGACCGCCGTGTCGATGCGTTTGCGCAGGCCGAGGAGTCAGCAATCCGGGAGCATCCCATCGGGTCGCCGGCCCACCAGGCCCGGGTGGACGAGCTGGTCGCGGCGCAGCGGCGTCACCGCAACCAACCCGGCGGGTACTGGGTTGCTGGGGCCAAGCCGGCGGCGGCGTATGAGGCGGTGACCGGGTCGTTACCGCGGCCCCTCATCACCCGGGCCGCCCTTCTCAGTGACGGTGTCTCTTGCCTGGTGGAACGCTATGGAGCCGGTGACTGGAGCTGGCTGCTGACCGTCCTGCAAGACGAAGGACCAGGGCGCCTGATCGCGCGGGCACGGGAACTTGAGGGCATTGATCCGGCTGGGGCTCGCTGGCCCCGGTACAAGGCCAGCGACGACGCCACGGCCGCCATCTGCCTCCCCAGCTAGCCGAGCATCAGGAGGTGACCGCGCGAGCGACCTGGAGGCCAAGCTCGACGGCGGCCGCGCCCGGGGCCACGATGGTGCTCGCCCGCAAGGCGGTCCCACCACATCGGCTCCACCTCCAGGCCGGGCCGTGTCAGGCTGATGAGCTGAACCCAGCGTTGATCCGGTAGCAGCTCAGCCTGCTCGCATTGCTGAAGGAACTCCTCACAGATCCGCAGCTCCCCGCGCTCGCGCTCGTACCAGCGGGGATCCTCGATGACCAGCACCGTGCAGATTTCGTGGCGCAGGGCGAGCAGGTTGACGGCCACGCCGGAGTACAGCAGCGCCGCATCGCCGGCCTTGAGCATGCCGTCGAGGAGTTGGGCCTCCGGCGGCGGTAGATCGCGTTGGGATCGACGCGCCCGTCGCCGGTCTCCAGCTCGTGGACGCCGTACAGCTCCTCCACGAACTCGCGGATCGCCGTGGCCGCCACCGAGAATTGCTCCTGGAGCAGGTCGGCGGACTCACCGGGAATGAACGGCTGGAACATTCCCGAGGGCACCACGTGGTAGCGGCGCCGCTGGGTGGCCACCGTGACTGAGCGGGGCGACAAGCACATCTTGTAGCCGTCGAATGAGCGGTTGCGGACCCGCACGATGGTCAGCGTCGAGACGCCGATCGCGGCCGAGCGGTGGCGCCCGTCGGCGACTGGGTCAGGCACCCGCTCATGCAGCCAGGCGCGCCGTTCTAGCCGCGGCCAAGTGGAATCGGGGGTGGAGTCGGGCCAAGCCGCGTATGCCTCGCTCAGCTCCGCATCCAGGCACTCGGAGGTACTGAGCGAGTGGTAGTAGGTCCCGAGTTTGCAGTCCAGCCGGAGCCGGCCGTGCTCGTCTCGGGTCATCGCCTCGAGGTCGTAGGTGAGCTGGTCCAGGTCTTGAGGTGCTCTCGCTGGCCGGCGTGGACCTCCCGGAGCTGCCGGTCCCATTCATCTAGGTGGCGTTTGAACTCCTCCTCGCCGCGGGGATCGCACGCTTCCCAGTAGCGCCAGGTCCGCACGTCGGGCACCGGCTTGGACAGGTCCAGGTGGCCGAGCGCCGCCTCGATGTCTTGCCACTGCTCTGCAGGGGCCAGCTCAGCCCAGACCGGCAGTGGCTTGGCCGCATCGCCGAACAGCCGCGCCACCGGATACGCCGGGTACTTCTCAGCGAGAAGCCGGTAGACTCCCGGGCCATCCAGCGCCCGACCGTGCCACTCCTCAGGCGACCGCCTCACCAGGGCCGGGCGGCGCTGGTTCCCAGCCAGCGGCGGCAGTGCTTCGTAGGTGGTGTTGAGCTGCTGGCGCAGCTCCTCGGTCGGAGCGAGGGCACAGTACCGCTGGTGCGTCGCGCGATCGGGCCGCTCAGTAGCAGCCTCGAACCGGGAGACCATCGAGAGGCTCCAGCCCAGCAGCCGGCCAAGCTCTTGTTGAGTCTCGCCCCGCAGGCTGCGGACATCGCGGAGAGCCTGGGCATAGTGGCGTTGTTCCTCGCCAATCCCTTCCCGGAAGGTGGCTTGCTTACGTCCCATCGCACCGCTGTCCTTCTCGGTCCTTGTAGCCTCAGCACAGCATACTGACCAGCACGACCGCTGCCCGGAAGAGGCCCCGCTGATGGATGGGGCGCACCAGTGCGCCGAAGCCTTCTAGCCGATGACGGCCACACTGGGAGCCGTGCATTGGACCGCGCCGAGCCCGTGTTCGCGGTCCGCGGGTGCCAACTCGACGAGGCTAACGACTTGGTGCGCGATTGAGGTTGGGTGTGTTCGCCTGGCGGGTCCGGGTAGCCCACTCAGCGTCGAGCGGCTCGGTCGGAGACCAGGCCGGCGATAGCCAGATGCGTTTGGGCGTAGGCCTCGCGGCGTCCGATGTAGCGTTGTAGGGCCCGCCACTGCTTGTGCTCGGCGATGGCGTGCTCGACACAGATCCGCCGGGAGGACTGCCGCGTGCGTGCCTGCTTGTAGGCGGCGATCTGCTCGGCGGGGGCGTCCTTGGGCGGCTTGGGTGGCGGGGCGCAGACCCGATCGGGAAACGCCTTGGCCAGCCCCCGGTAGCCGGTGTCCACCCTGGCCATGACGGTCGGGTAGTACCGCAGCAGCTCCTCGATCCCCTCGGTCTTGACGGCGGTCTGGTCGTGCATCCGGCCTGCTCGCATCGCCCCCGCCCACAGGGTGCGGCCCTGAGCGTCGGCGATGGTGGTGGTCTTGATCGTGTTCTGCTTACGCTTGCCGGACACAAACGCCCGCCGGCCGGGCCGGTTGGTCCTGGGCCGGCGGACCTGGGTCTCGGTGCCGTCGATGCGCAGCTGGACCCCGTGGGCGGCGGCGTAGGCGAACACGTCGGCCAAGGTGCGCAGCCGCACCTCGGGCAGGCCGGGCACCGCGAAGCCGCGCGTGGCCAGCAGCGACCGGACCTCGCCGACCGCGCGGGTGACGGTGGCGCGGTCCACGCCGTACAGCACCGCCAGGGCCTGATGGGGCAGTTGGAACCGCAGGATGACCAGGGTGACCAGCACACGGTCACAGAAGACCAGGCGGTGGTGGGGGCCGGCGCCGGCGGCGCGCTGGCGTGGGTGGCCGCGGCGCTGCTGGAGGGCGCTTTGGTGGGCGGCGGTCCACGGGTCGGCAAGCTCCATGGTCAGGTCGGCGAGGTGCTGCCGGGACAGCCCGGTGAAGACCCGGTGGGTGAGGGCCGCACGGGCCCATGCTGGCGTGAACACCCAGGCATGATCACCCGTGCGGCCCGTCCCATGCTCGCCAGGGCGACGCCCACCATCCGCAACCGCGCTCGTCCACCAGGTCGTGAGCGATCTCCGCGTCCTGCGGCCGCCGGGATCGGAGCCAGGCGCCGTGGTCGCGGGGAGCGTGGAGGGCTTGGGCGCACGACGGCGGCTCACCCAGGGGTTGACAACACAACCAGGTAGCATCATATTGTGCTAGTAGACTAGATGAATGGAGGCTGAGGTGATCGAGTTCCACCTGGACACCCGCTCCGGCCTCTCGCCCTACCAGCAGCTGGTCCGCCAGGTACGCCAGGCCCTGCGGCTGGGCCTGCTGTGCGAGGGCGACCAGCTGCCCACCGTCAAGGAGGTGGTGGCGCAGCTGGCGATCAACCCCAACACCGTGCTCAAGGCCTACCGCGAACTCGAACACGAGGGCCTGGTGGCCGCCCGGCCAGGGGTGGGCACGTTCGTGACCGCCACGCTGGCCGACGACTCGCTGGCCGCGCACGGCCCGCTGCGGCAGGAGCTGCGACGCTGGCTGGCCAGGGCCCGCCGGGCGGGGCTGGACGAGGAGAGCATCGAGGCCCTGTTCATGACCACCTTTCGGACCGCCTCTGAGGAGGACATAGCATGAGCGCCGTCATCCAGGCCCAGGGGCTGGGCAAACGGTACGGCCAGCGCTGGGCGCTGACCGACTGCACCTTGGACATCCCCGCCCGGCGGGTCGTCGGGCTGGTCGGCCCCAACGGGGCCGGCAAGACCACCCTGCTCAACCTCGCCACCGGGATGCTGGCGCCGACCTCGGGCAGCATCCGGGTGCTCGGCGGCCGCCCCGCCGAGGGCCCGGCGCAGTTGGCCAAGGTCGGCTTCGTCGCCCAGGACAGCCCCACCTACGCCGGGCTCAGCGTCGCCGACCACCTGAAGCTGGGCGCCCGGCTCAACCCCGGCTGGGACGCCGCGCTGGCGCGCGAGCGGATCGGCCGGCTCGGCCTGGATCCCGCCCGGCGGGCGGGGAAGCTGTCGGGCGGGCAGCGTGCCCAGCTCGCCCTCACCCTGGGCATCGCCAAACGGCCCCAGCTGCTGATCCTGGACGAGCCCGTGGCCGCGCTGGACCCGCTGGCCCGCCGCGAGTTCCTGCAGGGGCTGATGGAGGCCACCGTCGAGCACCAGCTCAGCGTGGTGCTGTCCTCCCACCTGGTCGCCGACCTGGAACGGGCCTGCGACTACCTGATCGTGCTGGTCGACTCGCGCGTCCGGGTGGCCGGCGAGGTCGAGGAACTACTGGCCACCCACCACCGGCTCAGTGGCGCGCGCCGCGACCCCACCCGGCTCCCCGCCGGCCAGCACGTCATCTCCGCCAGCCACACCGACCGGCAGACCACCCTCATCATCCGCACCGACGCCCCCATCCACGACCCCGCCTGGACCGTCAGCCGGCTCAGCCTGGAAGACCTCGTCCTGGCCTACATGGGCACGCCCAACCACCCCGCCAACCCCGGCCGCAACCACCGGCCAACCCTGGAGGTACAGCGATGATCTGGCTGACCTGGCGGCAGTTCCGCGCCGCGGCTGCGATGACGGCCGCCGCACTGGCGGCGCTGGCCGCCATCCTAGCCCTGACTGGCCCGGGCCTGGCCCACGACTACACCACCGGGATCGCCGCCTGCACCACCCACAGCGGCAGCTGCTCGGACTTCGCCCGCCGGTTCTTCGACCACCACCAGGGCTCCTTCCTGGCCGTCAGCGCCGTCGTGCTGCTCCTGCCCGCCCTGATCGGGCTGTTCTGGGGAGCACCCCTGATCACCCGCGAGCTGGAGGCCGGCACCCACCGGCTGGTCTGGAACCAGAGCATCACCCGCAGCCGCTGGCTGGCCGTCAAACTCGCCCTCACCGGCCTGGCCGTCATGACCGCCGCGGGGCTGGGCAGTCTGGTGGTGACCTGGTGGTCCAGCCCCATCGACAAGGCCGCCCAGAATTTCCCGAAGATGGGGCCGCTGTTGTTCCCCGCACGCGGCGTCGTCCCCGTGGCCTACGCGGCCTTGGCCTTCGCCCTGGGCGTGACCGTCGGGATGCTGGTCCGCCGCACCCTGCCCGCCATGGCTATCACCCTGGCCGTCTTTGTCGCCGTCCAGGTCGCCATGCCGCTGCTGGTCCGGCCCCACCTGGCCCCGCCCACCCGTTCGACCGTGCAGATCACCGAAGCAAACCTGGAGGACTTTTCACGGGGTCCTGACCGCCGCATCCGGGTGAGCGCGAAGGCGGCCGACACCGGTGCCTGGGTGTTGTCCAGCCACACCGTGGACGCGTCCGGACACGCCATCGACACCATCCCCCCGTCCCCGTCCCTGTCCCCGTCCGCAGGACCCTGCGCATCCCTCGAGCGGGGGCTCTCGCCATGCCTGGCCGAGATAGCGCGGCTCGGCTACCGGCAGCAGGTGACCTACCAGCCCTCCAGCCGCTACTGGCCCTTCCAGTGGTACGAGACCGGGATCTACACCGCCCTCACCGTTGGCCTTGCAGGGTTCTGCTTCTGGCGGATCCGCCGAAGCCTGTCCTGACCCACCCCGAGCCGCCCGGCGGCGTTGGGACGTTGGAACGACTAGTCGCCCCAACGACTGGTGCGCACCGAGACCCAGGCCCGCCGGCCCAGGGCCAACCGGCCCGGCCGGCGGGCGTTTGTGTCCGGCAAGCGTAAGCAGAACACGATCAAGACCACCACCAACTCCGACGGTCAGGCCGCTGGGCCACCAGACCCGCGAGGCGAACACACCCCAACCTCAATCGCGCACCAAGGGCGAAGGCGGCGCATTCCACAGTTATCAGGACAATCTCATGGCCGGCCATCGCGACGAGTCCTGTGTCGAGCAAAGCAGTTCGTAATTGCTCCGGGTCAAGACCGTTCTCTTCCAAGAACCTAAGTAGTCCTGGGTCGTCCATACGGACGCTGTCACCGTTACACAACCGCTGGAGGACGACGTACTGTTCGGTCGACAGCTCGACTGGCTGCCATGGGTCCACATTATCGCTGGTGGCCGCTTCATTTTCGTCCAGCTCGGTGCACCACATGTGCCATCCGGTACGGCCACGCTCTGTGATTGCAGGTTTCGCCAGCAGGTAGGGGTGAAGTGTCTCAAGTTCTAGATCGTCGCCCCACAGCCCTCCGATATTGAAGTGAAGGTCGAGGCGAGTCCAGACGAATTCGAGGATCAGTAGCACTGGGTTCACTCGGCTCGAAAGGTAGAACGGCCACCAGTCCTCGTGCATCCGTACGGAATAGGGTTGACCATTTGCCTTTAGCAACGAGAACCGCCCCGATATCATCAGCTGCGGAAAGTTTCCCGGGCCATACCCTAATGCGTTTACATGATTCTCCAAGTGCTCCCAGAGTGAGTCGCGTAGGGCGCTCTCGCTGGCATAGCCGTGGTAGCCGAGTACGATCCCAACTGGCGCCAACTGTTCCTGTACTAGCGTGTGGAAGATGGGGCGATGGGATGGCGGAAGCGAGTCGATCTCCTGTGGAGATCGAGCCGTCATCCTTGTCGTTTCCGCGAATGCACGTTGGGCGGATTCGACATCGACGATGATGGATCTCCGCTCTGGCGCCAGCCGGAATGATCGGTCGAGCTCACCGACTCGACGGAGCTTTCCGAAGGCGTCAATGAGATCGTCGCGGTAGAGCGTTTTCTTTATCTCGAAGACTGCGATCACATCTTGGACTGGCCAGACGAACGAGTTGGTGTACGGGAGGATCTCACCATTTCCGCGGACCAACATGCAGGCGACTTGCCCAGAGAGGTTGCCGCGGCCATCGCTGATGAAACCGGAGACGATCTGCAACCCGAGCTGCTCGGGGACCGCCCGCTGGAGAAGGCTTGCAGACAACCCTTTGTACATGTCGCCGATCGTCGGGCCATGCTGGATGTCGACAGCATCAAGGCGGGCGACCTCTGCATCTGCGAGCTTCTGGAGGAAGTCGGCGACAGTCCGGATCATCAATCGCTCCGAGTACAGTTGGATGTAGGTGGCTGAGCCTGTGCCGGCACTATAGATGGCGCTCTGACGACGAATCGGCAAGGGCAAGGGTGGGCGTCTTCTGTCGGTGGCGACGTCAGGTCGTCGCGTGGATGGCCGCGTGCGACGAGGCGCGGCGGAACGGCCGACCGCGGAGTAAGCAGCGGGCCAACCCGCCGATGGCGCACGATGGCCGACACGATGCGCCCGCGAGAATGCCCGCAAGAGGATCGCCGCGACCGAGAAGCGGGACGCCCCCGAGTAGCTCACGGCAGCTCGAACGGCGAGCGGTGGACGACGCCCGTGGACATTTCTTGCCATGTCTGGTGAAGCCGCTTCAAGCGGTCGAGCGGGTCGGGGTAGTATGCCACGTCCGACGGGCGGATCTTCCGCCAATCGCGACGCGGCCGACCCCACTTCGGGTCCTCGCCCGCCTTCGGGGTATGGAGCGTGTCGATGCGGTCGAGCGATTGTGGCTCGCCGCCGAGGAACCAGAAGTAGTCGGACCCGAGTCGCGCTTCGCGGACGTCGTGCTCGACGACATCCCACGCCGCAGGTGGGAGCCGCGGGGCGCGACGCGACATCCGCCCGTAGGCCTCGACCTCGGCGGCGGCGATGGTGATCACGTAGAGCAGCACGAGCTCGCTCGCGAAGTGGTTGAACAATCCGCGCTCGTCGGGGAAGTTTCGGCCGTAGATGGCCTCGTAGCCACGCTTCGACGGGTGCGCGTACCCGCTCAGGAACGCGTAGTGGACGTCGACCTGCACCCCCATCCGGCCTGGGAGGAGGTGATTTGCGTTGAGGCCATTGAGGATCTTGTCGTGGACGAAATAACGGCGCCATGCCGCCGCCGCCCCTGCCGCCAACTCCTCGCGGTGCGCCCGCCGCCAGAATGGGGCGACGAGTTCGGCCGCGCGCTTCTTCCCGCCGGTGAATGGATCAAAGTCATCGATGCGGAAGTAGTACGGCGAGATGATCTGGCCTCGCCCCTTCTTCGACCAGTTGCTGTGGAGCCCCCGGATGACGACGTGCATCTGCCCTGTCTCTGGGTCGCGCCACCACCGCTCGATGTCCGGGCGGTCGCCACCGCGGAGCGCGGTGAGGCGGGCTTCCTCCGGGGGCAGATCCTCGACCTTGACGCCGTACGACTGGACGTACCGCGTCGCGAGGAAGAGGAGGCGGTCCATGAGGTGGTGCTCCAGTGCGGCGCGAACGACCCCGAGCGCGCTCGGGTAGAGGTGTGCGTCGGAGAGTGAGAGCGCAGCCCGGAGGTGGTCGCCGAGCTGCGCCGCCCGCTTGCGTACACGCGGTGTTGCGCATGCTCGACGCGCTTAGGGGCGTGGTGGCGCTCCAGCGTGTTCAGGCGTTCGAGCATCCGCGCTGCGTGCGCGGGGAGTGTCCCGTGGTCGTCGGTCGATGTCACGCACGGATGGTAGCGGGCCGCGTTGGGAGACCGGCCTGGAACCGGGTCGAGGCCTGTGAGGACCACCGGCCAGCCCCGACAAGGGCGGCCGCCCTCCGGCTAGCCCCGCGGCGGGCCGTCCCGGCGGGCGCCCAGGTGCAGGTACACCGGCCGCCTTGCCACTCGATCTCATCGACCTCGCGCTCGCAGTAGTCCTCACTGTGATGCTGGCTGTGGTGCCTGGTCTGGGTGCTGGCAGGCTGGCGCCGGCAGGGAGAGTGACCCCAGTCCTCGCTGGCCGCCCCGGGGTGTGCCTTGCGGCTGATCTGTCCTCGAGCTGCCGGCTCCGGCCTGGCCCACCATCGTCGCTGGCCTGATGGAGAAGCCTGTCCGCCCTCGGGCGTGACCCCTCACCGTCCTGCCGCCGGGTGGTGTCGCCAACCCAGGCCGGTGGCAGCTCACGGTCGCCGTCTGGAAGGGAGCAACCGCCATGCCCATGCTCGAGGGCCAGGTCGACGCCGTCATCGGGGTCGACACCCACCGTGATCGCCACGCCGCGGCCCTGCTGGATCCCAACGGTGGGGTGCGGGCCACCCTGGAGGTGCCAAGCGACCTGTCCGGCCATGCCCGGCTGCTCCAGCTGGCCCAGGTGCATGCATCAGGTCGGCGGGTCTGGGCGCTGGAAGGAACAGGGCGCTGTGATGGGGCCGGGCTGACCCGGTTCCTGGTCGACCAGGATGAGTGGGTGGTTGAGATCGACCGGCCCAAGCGGCCGCGGGGCCGCCACGGGGCCAAGAGCGATGTGTTGGACGCGGTCCGGGCCGGCCGCGAGGCCCTGGCCCGCGACCACCTGACCACGCCGCGCCAGCGGGGGCACCGGGAGGCGCTGCGGGTGCTGCATACCACCCGCGCCGGCATCGTCCAGGCTGGGGCGGATGCCCGCCGCCAGCTCAAGGCCCTGATCGTCACCGCCCCCGAGCCGCTGCGGGACAGTCTTCGGGGGCGGCCCTGGCGCCAACAGCTCCGCGTCTGTGCGGGGCTGGTGGCCCTGCCCACCGATCCGGTGGAGCACCGGGCTACCGTGCGCGCGCTGGCCCTGACCGCCGAGCGGGTCCTGGCCGCCCGGCAGGACGCCAAGCAGCTGGAGGCGGAGCTGGGCCAGCTCGTCACGGCCGTGGCCCCGGCCCTGCTGACCCTGCCCGGGATCGGCCCCGTCAACGCCGCCCAGCTGCTGATCAGCTGGTCGCATCCTGGCCGGTTCCGTTCCGAGGCCGCCTTCGCGATGCTCGCTGGGGCGGCCCCGGTGGAGGCGTCCTCGGGCCAGGTGGTCCGCCATCGCCTGAATCGTGGTGGGGTCGGCAGCTGAATCGGGCCTTGCCCACCATCGTGATGCTGCGTCAGGTCCATCACGGGCCGACCAGGGCCTACACCAGCCGCCGCATCGCCCAGGGCAAGAGCGAGCGCGAGATCCGACGCTGCCTCAAGCGCACCGTTGCCCGCCAGCTGTACCGACTCCTCGAGCGCACCGCCACGACCGATGGGCGTCGGGTTGACCCCGCCTCCCGGCAAGCGATCACCGACCAGGGCGGCGGCGGTCAGGGCTCGGAGTGACCCGTAACGTTGCCGTACCGTTGACCAGCCAGGATCACCAGGCGCCCAGACCCTGACCGCTGCAAGGACGACATGGTGAGGCTGCAGCTCCGACCCAAGACCTTGCTGGCCTGGTCGTTGTGGCTGGCCAGCATGGGCTGTTGCGCCGCCGGGCTGCTGGCCGCACTGCTGTGGATCCGGCCGCTCACCCTGGGCATCCTGGCCGGGGGCGCGGCCGGCGCGCTGGCCTTCCCGGTCGGTTACGCCACCGTCGGGCTGGTGCTGAGCCTGCGGCGGCCGGCCAACCCGATCGGCTGGCTGTACGCGGCCTCGGGCCTGGCCTGGGCGCTGGACCTCCCGTTCGAGCCCTGGCTCGAGCGGCTGGTGCGCGATCATTGGCCCCTCCCGGTGGCCGCGCAGCTAGCCGTCGTGGCCGGGGGCTTCCTGTGGGCACCTGGGGTGGCGTTCGGGCTCACCCTGCCGTTCCTGCTGTTCCCAGACGGGCGGCTGCGCTCGCGAGGCTGGCGGGTGGTGATGGTCACCGCCGTGACCGGTGCCGGTCTCCTACTGGTGGCCGGCAGCCTCCTGCCGGGACGGCTGGGGGAGACCTCGATCGCCAACCCGTTCGCGCTGGCCGGCCCGGCCGGCACGGCCGCCACCGGGCTGTTCGACGCCGGCCTGGCGTTGCATGCGGCCAGCGCGGTGGCCGCGCTGGTCTCGCTGGTGCTGCGGTTCCGGTCCTCGGCCGGGGTCGAGCGCCAGCAGCTGCGCTGGGTCGGCGCCGGCGGGGCCGCCGCCGTGGCCGGGCTGCTGCCGACCCTCCTGGTCGGGCTGGGCATCGCGCCGAGGGTCAACGACCTGGTGGTCTACCCGGCGGTGTTGTGTGTGCCGGTCGCGGTGGCGGTGGCGGTGCTGCGCTACCGGCTGTGGGACCTGGACCGGCTGGTCAGCCGGACCGTCACCTACGCACTGGTCACCGGCCTGCTGGTCCTGCCGTACCTGCTGGCCGTGCCGGCCGCGGGGCGGCTGGCCGCTGGCACCGGCAGCCTCGGGGTTGCCGCCGCCACCCTGGCCGCCGCCGCCCTGTTCCAGCCCCTGCGCCGCCGCGTCCAGGCGCTGGTCGACCGGCGCTTCAACCGCCGCCGCTACGACGCCGCCCGCACCCTGGACCGGTTCGCAGCCCGCCTGCGCGACCAGGTCGACCTGGACGCCCTGCGCGCCGAAGTGCTGGCAGTCGTCGACCAAACTATGCAGCCGACCCACGCCTCGCTGTGGCTCCGCCCACCGGCATCCACACGGCCATCCCCTAACCTGCGCCAGGTGAATTGACACTCGTCTGTCAAGCCAACACCAGCGTCATGTAACCAGCCGCCAGTTGACGCGAAATAGAAGCATCAGCCGGCCTCGAACGCCAGCAGCTCGGCGTCCCGGGGGAGCGTCTGGAGCGCGGTCAGCATGTCTCGTACGGTCATCCGCTTAGCGTAGCGGAATGAACACTCTCCGTGGCTTAGTATTGGGTGCTGACCGTGGCGCATCGGCCTGCGTGTGGGCCTCCGCAACGGCACGACGGCAGTAGCGCACCGGCCGCGAGGCGGGGGCCGCTGTGCCCCATGCGTGCCCGCGGCCTGGACGGTCGCATGTGGGCTGGCGGCAAAGCTGCAGGTCAGCAGGCCGACGCGTTGATGAGCGGCGCCGCCCTCTCAAGGCGGTAGCGCCGGTTCGAATCCGGTCGGGGCTACCACTGCTTCGTATTCGAACTCGCTCGTGCTGAAGAGCAGATCGAATGGTGCCTGGTAGCTGACGCTGGCCAGCTTGCGGTCACAGACCTCGATACGCTCGAACACCGCCCGGTTGAACAGCCGGCGGGTCTTGCGGCTGGCTCTCCGATAGGCCTGGCCGCAGTCGGCGGCGAACCGCATCGCGGTCTCCAGGACCTCGCGCCACTGCTCCAGGGTCGCATCGGCCGCCGCGAGTCGCTGTTCGGCGGTGCGCAGCTCGCCGCCGATGCGCTCCTGCTCGGCGCGGAGTAGGGCCAGGTCGATCGCACCAGCGTAGTAGGCGTCCAGCAGCTTGCGGCGCTCGCCGTCCAGCTTGCCCATCCGCCGGGTCACCAGCTCCCGTTCCCGAACGGTGCGGTCTTGTCGGCTGGTGATCTCGGCGTCGAGCGCGGCCCGCAGCCGCGGCAGCCAGTCCGGAGGGAGCTGGACCCGCTGGTATAGGCGCTCAACGGCGGATTCCAGCAGGTCGGCAGGGACGTAGGCCTCCCGGCAGCCGGTGCGGGCCTGATTCTTCTGACCCAGGCAGTAGAAGTACAGATAGCGGCCCTTGGCCAGGGTCAGTGACAACCGGCGGCCGCAGACCCCCCACCACGGCACTCCCTTGAGCTTATGGCGATGGCGGCGGTCGCGAGTGCCGCGCACGGCTCTGGTGGCGAGCAGCTGCTGGACGCGGTGGAAGGTGGCTTCGTCTACCAGTGGCTGATGCTGGCCTGGGTAGGTCACGCCCTGCCACTCGACCACGCCGGTGTAGACGGGGTTGGCAAGCAAGTCGGCGACACTGCTGACCACCAGTGGCTTCTCGGGGCGGTCGCGCCGCCCGCGGCCGCGCAGGCCACGCTCGGCCAGTTCATCGGTGAGCTGGGCTACGCTGGAGCCGCCGGTGGCGTAGAGCTCGAAGGCACTGCGGACTAGGTCGGCACGCTGTGGCGGTCCGGGCCGATTCACCCCGGTCCGAGTACTCGTCGACAAGATCCCCGCCCTGGTCACGAGCATGCCGCACGCAGGCTTGGCGCTGGGCGGGGATGGAGAGTCCTTTATCGGCTTGTTCCTTGGTGGAGACCCTCAGGTAGATGACGCAGCGCATCGACCGGCTTCCCTTCGATCCGGGTGGGGCAGGCGTCCCCGACACCGTGGTCGGGCCGGGAGGGCAAGTGGCTCATCGCCGATCTCGAGTGCCGCTTCAATCAGGGCCCGCGCGAGTGGCCGAAGGTCAGTCTGTGCCAGCGGGGCCGGTGTTCCGGGTGCTGGCTGCCGGCTCGCCGTGGAGGATCCCGGCGCCTGATTCTCAGGTCGGGACGCCACGATCCCCGGCCGCTGAGATCCTCCTCTTGTCTTGATGGCCCATCGGTGTTCCAGCCACCCTGCTGACGCCGCTGCTGGAGCAGGCTTCATGGCCGCTGCCATGCCCAGTGCTGGCGGCAGGCGAGGTCGGCCAGACGCCGCCGAGGTCCCGTGTCGCCGAGGGGGAGCCAGATAGCATCGGCGGGGTTGGCGCCCTCAATAGGGGTGGCGGTGGCGACCAGATAGGGGCGTGGCGGAACCGTGCGGTGGAGCTCGGTCGCTCGCTGGAGGCTGGTGAGCCGCAGCAGCAGGTTGGTCGTCCGCTCGGGGAGGGCCTGGGCGAGAGTGTCATCGCCGGCCAGGACGTCGATCAGAGTCTTGATGGGCTGCTGCTGGGGGTGATGGTGGAGGAAGAAGCCGATCTCGGTCGTGTGGTCGCGCCAGCGGCCGAACCCATGGGCTTGGATGATCCGGCCCCACTTGTGCTGGCAGTCCCCCTGGGACAGCCACAGCACCAGCTCGGTGTCGGGATGGTGGCGGGCGTCGATGAGGCCGGCGAGCGGGGCTTTGGTCGTGTCTGGTGTGTCCTGGCCGATGACGTCGCCGATGTGTTGCGGTGTGCCAGCGCAGCCACGACTATCGCCCGTTCGTGGACTGGCGGACGCGGTCCGGCTGACCGACAGGTCGATCGCGAGGAGGCGGTCCGCACCTCCGCGTCTACGACCTGCGGAGCCGGCTCAACCGGTTCCTGGTGGCTGCCGGCGCCGGAACGTCGGACGGCCGCGGCGCCACCATGGTGCCGACCGGTCGCGCCTGGCTGCCGATGCGGCCACCGTGGTCGCCAGCTCCACCGGTTGACGTCACCGCGGCCGTGACCCCGCCACTCAGTCGCCCAGCTCGGCCTCGGTGTGGTGATGCGTACGGATGAAGCGGACATGCGGCTCGAGACGTGTCCCGCCTCCATCGCGGGTTAGGCGGGTGTTCCGCGGAGCGTCAAGCCCATCACGTTCATCGCGGCCGGGCCGTCAGCATTGGTGACCTGGATGTCGAGCGTATTGGGGCCGGCAATGAATCCGCCTGTGATGGAGAAGAGGTGCGCGACGTTGTAGTTGTCGTGGGCCGCGTTAGTGAGCGAGAACGTCCCAGTGCCCGTCGGCGCTTGACCGTTGAGCAAGATCGTTCCGTCGTTATCGACGCCCCAGGCACCGCCGATGGTCACCGATCGGGGGTCGAGCCCTGACAGGTCGATCTGTAGGCGGAACGTGTAAGGGGACCCGACGTCGCCGGACCCGGCGACGTCCTGCCAGATCCACATCGAGTCGGTCGAGGGGAAGTACGCCCCGCCGGGGTGCTGCTCGACGACGACGACCGCAGGTTGTGGGGTCCCGATCCCTGGCCCGGCCACGAGCTCCCAGTGCTGGTCCGACGCGCCGGGCGGCAGGGGAGCGGCGTTGAAGTCGACGCCGGTGTTCCATGTCAGCGGCATCGTGTAGTCGTTGCGCCCGACGTGGCGGTCGTTGATCGCGTCGAACGGCGCCGTCCACGGGTCGGTGAACAGGTCGCGGACCTGCACGAGGATGCCCTGCACAGCGTCCTTGTAGCTGCGCGGTACCCACGGTGTGGGGCAGCGCACGGTGGTGACAACGCCCGGTGGCGCCGTGAAGGATGCCCGGCCCAGCAGCTGCACGTGGGCCTTCACCTCTGCCGGCGTGAGCTCCGCGTGCCTCTTGTGCCGCATCGCGATGTCGGTACCGGTGTAGAACTCGGCCATGGCGGCCGGGCTGGCGACGGGCCCCAGGTTGGACACCGCGCAGAAGACCTGGAGGTGGAAGTCGTGCCAACCCCCAGCGGCGTGCGGGTTGGTGACGGTCCAGCCTATCGCCTCGCTGTAGAACGCCATATTCGCGGGAAGGGGTCGGGCGCCGGGGTCGCCGGGCTGGCAGGGGACCACCAGGAACGGCGTGAGCAGCGGCAGCGGCGGCCCGTCGATGCCCTTCCCGTCGCCGGCACTGGTGCAGCAGCAGGTGCAACCGCAGGCGCAGTGGCAGCCGCACGAGACGCAGGCCGACGGCTCGGTGGTCAGGAGCTCCTTCCGGTCCATGGTGGTCATCCGTCCGTCCGCGAGTACTCGGCCCTCGGTGGCGTCGAGACAACCGTTCCGTTGGGGGAATCGCCGGCGTCGGGGTGGTCCAGGAAATACAGGATCTCCTGGACGAACAGGTGCGGACGCTCGCTGTGGATGCTGTGCCCGGTGTCCAGCCAGAACTCGGCCTTGCCGTGCGCCGTGTCGCGGATCGCACGCGCCACCTTGATGGTGCTGTTGTAGATGGCGTTCGGGAAGTAGTTGTCGTTGTCCCCGGCGACCAGCATCAGCCGGGCATCGGGCTGCGGCATCGTCATGGGCAGCCGGTCCTGGAAGCTGATCGTGATCTGCTCGAGGTCCAGGGCCGTGATCCAGCGCCGGATCGCCGGCGTGTAGATCTCGTACCGGTCGAAGCGCGACCGCGCGACCGAGGCGTCCTTGCACGGCTGCCAGTCGAGCCCATCACCCTCCTTGTAGCCTCCGCGGAACCACATGATCGGTTGCGGCGGGATCGGCAGTACCGTGAACAGCGCTCCCTTGCCCAGCGGCACCGTGTACATGGCCTCGATGTACGCCGACTCCGTCGTGTGATCACCGGCCGGCTCGGGGCTGAATGCCTGCTTCGTCAGACCGCTGACGGCTGCCACCCATGCGGCCGGCACCAGGCCCGCGTACCTGGCCGGCGCCGTAGCCGTCACTGACCAGGACACGATCGTGCGCAGATAGGGGCGGTCCTTCGGGTCGTAGTGGTCGGTCAAGAGCAGCGAGGTGTTGCCGCCGAGGCTGCCACCCATGACCGCGACGATCCGGTCCTTGACGTTGCCGACCTTCTTGTCGAGGGCCTCGACGAAGGCGATGACGTACTGCACGACGCAGTTCAGGACGTCCAGCCGGTTGTAGTCGTACGACTTGCCGGTGATCTTGGTCAGGTCGAACGTCGATCCGTACGCGCTGTTGGGCAGGTCGAGGGAGATGACGCTGTACTTGTCGCCCGACTTCGCGCCCTCGACGATGAACCAGTTGGCCATGTCGACGGCTTCCTCCGCCTTGGACCCGCCGCCGTGGATGTAGAGGATGATCTTGTTGCCGGGGATGGCCGCCGGTGGCTCCTGCGGCACAGTGCGCGGGATCGGTCCCGCCGGACCGGCCGCGGCCGGTGCGCCGAGCACTCCTTGGCTCGGGTTGGCGAACCCCAGGTTCTTGCCCGACGGCCCGATCCATGCACCAGCCGACGCGACCAGGTAGCGGGTGGTGACGGTGAATGTGTCCGTCGTGCCCGGGACGTTGACGTCGACGTCGAGGTCGTACTGCGGGTACGGCGCCGTGGGCACGTTCACCGGTCGGTGCGGGGTGTCGTCGAAACCGGACACCGCGATCCATCCCAGGGTGCTGCGCTGGTACCGCCAGGCGGGGTCGTTCGACCGGATGGCCCACAGCGCGCTGTAGGCGGCGTCGAGGACATGCGTGACGGCGTCATCGACGTCGGCGGCGGGGAAGGCAGGGCCCGGGAAGGTCGTGTGGTCGTAGGTGTCCTTCAACGCGGCGTTGTCGGGGCTCCATGCAGCGAACTCGTTGAACATCGCCCGGCCGGTGACGGCGAGCTGGGCCACGGCGGTCGCCAGGTCATGATCGGGCTCAGGCGGGACCTTGCGCGGTTCGCTGATCGTGCTGCCCTCCCAGGGCAGCGCCGTTGACCCGCCGCCGAGCCACAGGCTGACCGCGTTGGCCAGCACGATCTTCGGATCGGGCTTGACCGTGGGACCACCGGGCGGCGGTGGCGGGGTCGTGATGGGGATCACGGCGCGCGCGACCGCGCGTAGGAAGTCCGACAGCCTGCCGTCGTTCTCTTTCTCCGTCGGGGGCGTCTTCGGGTACGGGAGCCGTCGGTAGACGTGCACGACGTCGCCCCGGTCACCGCGGGTGTCGTCGGTGAGGTCGCTGTGCAGGAAGCGGCCCTGCGCGAACAGGTAGTCCGCGCTGAGCAGCCCGCCTCCGGGCATGCTGGGCACCTCCGGCAGGGCGGGCGGGACCGGAAGGTCGTCGACGACGGGGATGTCCTCCTCGCGGAGACCACAGGGGTCCAGGCCGCTGAACTCGTCGCCTCGCGGGTTGCCAGGAACGTTCTTCGGGTTGATGACGATGGAGGGGAACGGAAGGGCCGCGTACGCGCACTGACCGGGCGTGCTGAGCGCGGTGGCGTTGACCCAGGCCATGCCGGAGCGGGGGCTGCCGAACGGGTCGTTCACGGTAATCCCGCTCCCTGGGGCGGTTCGCGGGCGTGGTCCATCGCCCCAGCTGATCGGGGGGATCGCGTTCACCCGGACCGCGGTGTCCAGGGGGTAGGGGTCGCAGCCGTTCCAGGGGAAGGGTGCGATCGAGTTCGGGGGCGCCGCCCAGTCGACGTCCCAGCACGGCCACGCGTAGCCGCGGTCGCTGTCCATGTTGTAGTCGGGCAGGACGACGCCCTTCGGGTATTTGTGGCCGAGCAGGTACGGCACGGCGAACGTCATGGCCCGCTCGCAGTTGGCCATGATGCTGCCGAAATAGCGTTTGCTGCCGTCGAAGGACTCCAGGCTGGCCAGCGTGGTGCCGTCCGGGTTGAGCAGCGGCACCGTCGTCGCCGGAGCCGGGCCGCCCTCCGTGAACATGTCGTCGGTCATGACGACCTGTGAGTCGAGCATGTCCTCGGGCATTGACCACCCGAGCACCTGTGCCGGGAACGTCGTGACCGGAAACTCGACGTTCACCGGCGCCATCGTGGACGGCTGGAAGTACGGCCGGTACGGCGAGAACGGGTGCGACGAGTCGCTGAGCAGGTCGCGCTGGGAGACCATCGGCTCGAGTGGGTAGCGCGGGCTCGTCTGGGCGCTGCCGGTGTTCCACAACGTCGTCAGGTCCAGCCCCGCCCACACCGCGGTCAGGTCCTCGGTGAACGGTCCGGCGTACCCGGACATCACCAGCATCATGCGCAGCGAGTGGTATGCGGAGTACAGGATCGAGTTGAGCAGGTAGAGCGCCGGCTCGATGATGTCGGCCGCGATGGCTGCTCCGGCTTTGATCAGCCCGCGGATCGTGTCGCCCAGCGCCTTCAGTGCCGCTTCGGCGACCTCGCCGAGCCACTTCAACTCGGCCTTGATCGCATTCCACAGCGCGTCCAGGCTGAAGCTCCCGCCGCCGCCGGCGGCCGCCGGCGGCGGCGGGATCATCGACAAGTCGCTGGTGATGTCCTTCCACATCTGGTCGAGCACGGCGCCCGGGTCGTGCGTCATCGGTGGCTTCGGCGGTTCCACGTCGTCCTCGGTGGCCAGTGACAGCAGCAGCCGGAAGGCGCCGTACGCACCAGCGATGTCGTCGGCCGTCGGATAGCGGCCCATCCGGCTGGGGTGCATCTGCCCGGGAGGGTAGGTCTGCCACATCGTGTCGGCGACGAACTGCGCCCAGGTCGAGAACATCGGGTCGTCCGGCCGCTGCATGGTAGGCACGCTCGACGCCCCCATGTCGAACAGACCCCTCTGGATGGCCTTGCAGATCTCGTTCAGCGTGCGGTCGATGAACGGGTCGATCCCTGCCGAGCCGATGTTGCACAGGTCGTTCAGCCGCGCGTAGGTGTATCTGGCTGCGCTGTCGCGGAGCGGGTCGGCGGCCCCGCCGAGGATCACGTCCAGGTTGTCCTCGTCGGCCGGACGAGCCGCTTCGTCGCCTTTCTGGTGCCAGCTCGCCCAGACGTGAGCGTCGATGAAGTTCTCGCACATGTGGTGGCGCTGCCAGTGGTTCCGGTAGGGGGACTCGACGATCCGGTTCACCCACCCGTGCCCGACGGTGTCCGCGACGTAGTGCGTCAGATAGCCCAGCGCGTACGCCGACAGGCACTTGCTCGTTGCGGAACCCGGGTCCGCGGCATTCAGCGCCGCCGCGTTGTCGAGCAGCTTCTGCGTGAAGCAGCCGGTCTTGACGTAGTGCAGGAAGTCGGCCCAGTACCAATTGTTCTGGAAGTCATCGACCTGGCGTAGCGGCAGGAAGAACGACCATGGGTTCACCCGGTCGATCAGCAGATCGAGTGCAGCGCCGGTGAGGATGCCGTTGACCCTGGAGAAGGTCGTCTGGATGTCGTCCCACAGCCCTTCGGTCAGGTCGTTCAGTCCGCTGTCGACGAGGTTGTTCAGCTGTGAGGAGAGCTGGCCCACGCACCGGAAGGTCCCCGCGAGCTTCAGGATCGTGTCCTCGAGCTCCTGGATCCCACCCCCGTAGTCGAGCATCGCGTAGAAGACGTCCGGTCCCATCGCGCCCAGGACGGCGTACCGCGACTGCAGCGCCTTGTCGCTGGAGTACGTGGACCAGTCCGCGTTCAGAAACGGATCTTCGAGGAAGATGCCGGCGTCCTGGCCACGCGGCGCGGACATCGCGAGTCGCTGGATGATCGTCGTGTGGGTGCCGACTCCTGGCATCTGTTCCCTCCCGGTCCACGGACGTGGAGGCCTTGTACCCATTGCGCTGACGCGGCGCGTCGGACGGGGCCGTCGAGCAGAGTGCTGGACGTGGCGTAGTCAGGATCTGTCGACGGACGAGGTCCTGCAGGTCGCTGGCCGTCCCGAGAAGGATCTCGGCGGTGACGTAGAAATCCAGCTGAGCCATGGCCCCTCCTGTGGGGCGTCGCCCTGGCGCTCTGGCGACTCCTCAGGATCTCCGCCGCAGGCTCGCTGCGGACAACTTCGAATGCTGGCGTCGGTGACTGGGGGGTGTCAAGGTCGAGCAGTGTCCGGCCGGCGACGGCAGGGGCCCGGGTGCGCCTCAGGGTTGGCGCCCCCAGGAACGCCAGCAGCTTGGTCTGCTCCCGTCATGATCGCCACGCCGAACCGGCGACCACGAACTCCACCACCTGAGCGGACGAGACGGCGGACACCGCACGCGTCCCAGGGCGTGCGTACGCAGATCAGGAGGAACTGGCCGACCCGGCGATGGCCAGACGTCGCGAACGAACGGCCGCATGACGATCGCCGCGGCGGTGGACCAGTTCCTGTCCAGCGACCTGGTGGTGCGCGGGTGCGATCTGACCAAACCACAGGCGGCAACCTGACCATCCGGCCGGGCGAGGTCGAACGGGCCTGGACGGAGGTCGAGGTCTTCGGCGACAAGCTCCGCTCCCCGGCGCATTCGGGACCGTCGTCGAGCTGCCCGACGACGCGCATGCGGTCGCCGCTGCTGGTCGCCTCGGTGCCTGTTGCACCCCGCGGCGATGTTCCAGGGCGGCATCGGTGGCGGCGCGATCGGCGTGCCGGTCATGGGGCATCGGTGGTTACGCCTTCGCGGGCGTCCGGCGCTGGCTCCGGGCCGGATGCGGCCCGTTCTTCCTCGCCGGGCTCCTGATCTTGGCTCCACCGCCGAGGAGGTCGTCGGCGCGACCTCCGCGGTCACGGCGCCGCACGGAGAGTGGGCCACGGGGGACTACTATGCGTTACTGGTCTCGCTGGTGCTGGGTACGGCGGCGGCGCGGGATTCGACCGCCGCGTAGGGCAGTTCCCGGAGCCGGAGGGCCTCGTGCCGTCCAGACCTCGTCGGCTACCTCTTGCCTACTCGAGTCCCATTCATCGTGCCGCCGGCAGCGACCTGCTTGCGGATCGCGAACCCCATGCGGTACTGCCGCCGGATCAGGCACGGGTGAAGATGAGGAGGAACTCGATCTCGCCGTTGTCCTCGGTCGTTACCGCACCAAAGCTCGGGTTGGGGATGTCGTAGTCGGCGAACGCTACGGGGATGGAGCCGCTTACCTCAAAGCCGTCGCCGTTACGCTGGGCCGTAACCTCGACCGTCACCTGCTTGGTGGTGCCGTGCAGGGTGAGCTCACCTTGGGCAGTGGCTGTGACCGTCTCGCCGTCGGCCGGCAGCTCCTCCAGGGTGATCGGGTGGAGAAGCTTGAAGGTCGCCGTGGGGTTGGCGGCGGTGTCCATGATCCGGCCCTGGAACTGGCCGTCGCGGCGGTCTTCGTCGCTGGTCACCTTGGTCAGGTCGACGGTGAACGAGCCGCTTTCGACCTGCCTGCCGGAGACGGTGATCTGCCCGGTCACGGCAGAGGTACGCCCGACGGCCTCGCTGCTCTGGCCGAAGAGGACCTCCTTGACCCGGTATCCGGCCTGGGAACCGCTGTCGACGTTCCAGGTGCCATCCAGCGAGGCGCTCGCGCTGCCACCGGAGGTGTCGGTCGTCTCCTGCTGGGTCGCCACGGTCAGGCGATCGGGAGCATCGCCCTGGATGACGTTGATGTAGAGGTAGGGGACAGCGACAGCAAGGATGATCGCCAGGGCCACGGCGGCCACCGTCCAACGCGCCCATCTCGGGGTGTTTCTCCTCCGGGCCATGGCGTCCTCCTTGGGGTTCGGTGGTTTGCAGTGTGGCTGCGCAACCATGGAGGGATCTGGGAACACACTGAGAACTCGCTCCGAGTTCGGGGTTCGCGATCCCCAGCAACCTCGCCGCGGTGATCGCGCGGCGCCCGCTGAGGAGGCGCCGGAGAACGCCACCAGGCGCCCGGGGGAAGCAGCGCGCCTCGGCGGCCGGCGGCGGGCACGGGAGGTCCGCAGCCGGGGCCAACGTTGGGGAGGTCGTCGGATGAGGTCGGCCGTCGTTCCCGATCCGGTCGCTGGCACCCGATGGTCGTCGCGCGAGGACGGCACCACGCGGGAGGGACGTGCGGTCACGCTGAGTCGTACGCTGATCCTTCCGGTATGCCGGAGCCTCGCTGGACACCTCCCGAATGATCTGCGCGGTCGCCTTCGCGATCGCGATCCCGCTCCTGGCCGCCCTGGTGCTGGTCAACCGGCAGGAAACGTTCCGGCGTCGTAGGACGAGCTCACGCATGGTCGCGGTGGCAAGGGCCACCGCCCAGGCCTCCCCTTCGTGGGAGTGGTTGCCGGGTTCTGGCACATCCACTGGATCGCCAGCGTGGGGGTTCTGGTGAGCGCCTCGGTGGCGGTCGGGGTCCACTCGGCGGGGTTCACGCGTCTGGAGCTCGGCGAGAGGCCGGCGTCCCGGGCCGCGGAAGCGGCCGAGGAGCCCGCGAAGCCCGGCGACGCCGACGCGTAGCTCCGCACCGAGGCGGTGACCGCCGTCAACGCCCTGACTGGGCGCTCGCGACGGGCAGCGTGTCGATTTCGGCCTGTGCGGTTCGTGTAGGGCTGAGAGGCGGAGTCTCCCGGGTCTCCAGGAATCCCCGGGCGGCGCCCGTGGCTGGCGCTGCTGCGACCGAAAGGGACTAGCGATGGGCAAGGTCATCGTGATGAACCACCTGACCCTCGACGGCGTGATGCAGGGACCTGGCCGCGCGGACGAGGACACGCGGGACGGGTTTGCGGACGGCGGCTGGGCGGTCCCGCGCGGCGACGAGGCGATCGTCACCAAGATGGGCGAGCAGATGGCCGGGGATCGGGCGTTTCTGTTCGGGCGGCGCACCTACGAGGACCTGCTGGCCTCCTGGAACGCCAAGGGCGGTCCGTTCAAGGACGCGCTGAACAACGCTCGCAAGTACGTCGTCTCAACCAACCCTGCGGCGAGGCTTGAGTGGCCGAACTCGACGCTGCTGGACGGCGACGTTCCGGCCGCCGTGGCGGACCTCAAGCAGCGCTCGGGCGCCAAGCTCGTGATCATGGGGAGCGGCGTGCTGATCGGCTCGCTGATGGCCGCGAACCTGATCGACGAGTACCTGCTGATGATCCACCCGCTGGTGCTCGGCACCGGACGCCGCCTGTTCCCAGCGGGCGTGCAGGTGGCACTTCGACTTGTCGACAGCGTCATCACGTCCACCGGCGTGGTGATCGCCAACTACGAGCGCACGACGGACTAAGAGGCTGCGCCGGTAGGTGGTCATGGGCGGCGGCGTGGGCGGCCGTCCCAGCGGTAACAGGTCCAGGCGCGGCGGACCAGGCGGCCACAGACAATGACGGCGCTGGCCAGGGCCAGCCAG
>Ga0081539_10002115_pt1 | contig 29417 bp, 23 predicted proteins | sample TabmetS4T2R2_FD_71023 | JGI IMG/M metagenome (GOLD analysis project Ga0081539, IMG submission 71023) | Tabebuia heterophylla rhizosphere microbial communities from the University of Puerto Rico - S4T2R2 | ecosystem: Host-associated > Plants > Roots > Rhizosphere ... | reverse complement strand
GACGAGTGCGAATATTGAGCATATTTAAGCGAGGAGCAACGCCGCCAGCCGGGATGCCCCGCCCGGGAATTATGTGAGTCATCACGTTTCCAGGGGACTAGACCGTCGCCGTCTCCTCGACGCGCAGCGCCGTCGCTGCGAGCAATCCCAGCAGATGAAGGGAGACGGTGAAGAAGCGGTCGAGCACCTCCGCAGGAGAGTAGTCTGGAGCATCGACGGCTGCGCGGCAAAAGGCTCCGACCGACATCGGCTGCTTGCACAGCGACTCGGGACACGGTGTCTCACGCAATCCGTCGGCGAGCGACTTCAGCGCCCTCGACATCCGAGCGGCGAGCGCTTCGAAGCGGTATCTGAGCGGTTCGGGATTCCTGGGTCCGAGCGACCGCGCGAGCAGATTGAGCACGGACAAGTGCTGATGGATCTCGAGCACGACCGGCAGCTGTGCCGAGACCGCTGCAAGGGCGGCCGCCACCGTCTTCATGTCCGCGTTCGCGTTGGCGCGATCGGCCAGCAGCACCGCGCAGCCCAGTCTTCTGCCAGCGGCATCTTCAAATCGCCTCAGGGCCGCGTTGTGGTCATTCTGCTGGGCGGTGGCCCAGGCCTGGGTTTCTTGTGCGTGCTGGATGCTCGGTTCCGCCAGTTCCGGCATCGTGCCGACGTCCTGGATCGTGCCACCGCTGAGCAGGAACTCCTCGGCAGCTATCGCCTTGATCCTCCGTTCACCATGCGCGTCGTACTGGCGATAGTGTTCTGCGACCACCTCGCGGTCGCGCGTCATGTCCTTGCGCGCATCGATGAGTGCCGCCATCAACTGCGCATCGGGCAGATTCTCGAGCTCGGACAGCGGGAGGTGCACTGGTCGCCAGACGCTGACGTAATCTCCGAACACGGTCGTGAACGCCGTGCGAAGGGCCTGGCGTCGAACCCGTTCATCATTTGCGACCTCGGCGTCGACGAGTGTCACCGTTGTTGTCTCGAGTCCGAGCTCGTGCTGATAGTGATGACGTGTTGCGGCGATGCAGAGTGCGCTGAAGTTGCGGAAGAGCGACGTCGCCGGCGCGGTGCCGCCGACGAGGAGTCCGGCGGCTGCCGCCCGTTCGCCCGCGCTCACGCGATCGGCGTCCGATGGGTGGGTATCCCACATACCCGTCCGTTGCTCCGGCATTCGTTGCAGCGCCGCGCGATCTGACGGCGAGATCCCCTGCTCGTGCTCGACCATGAACCGCGGCAAGTCCATCGGCGCCGTGCCCGCCTGCCATGCCTGTCGCAGTTCGCCATAGGCGAGCCGCGCGCCGACGTTGAGCTCGCGCAGGCGGACGAACGTTCGTGCAAACGTCGCCGATCCCGCAATCTGGATTTCGTAGGCATCGGCGTCGTATTCCATCTGTCGCAGCAGGAGGCAGCTGACGACGTGTCCCGCCTGCATCAGCAGCGTGAGGACGCGGCGCGAGACCCAGACCCCGCCGCGTGCGAGCCCCACGACGATGAACGCCCGTGCGTCGCGACTCTGCGACCATTCGTCGAGTTTCTCGTCCCAGCGATCTCGGACGTACACCACGCGGGCGAACCAGTGATTGATACCGCGGACGAGCGCCGTGAGCCGCATCCCCCCGCGTTGAGAGAAATGGCCGAACTCGTGTGCGAGCACGCCGGCGAACTCGCGAACAGACAGTCCAGCGACGAGCGGGAGGCCGACGGTCAACACGAGGTCCCGCCTCAGGACCGCCGTCACTCCCGGCAGAAAACCGGCGGAGGCGTTGACGTTACAGTCGACGACGACGCGCCGTGGGACAGGCGAGCCGACCTGTCGGCAGATCGCCTCGATCAAACCGAATAACTCCGGTGCGTCATCGCGTGCCAGTGCGTCGTCCTCGCGCCGCGCAGCCGGTCGCGCGACGATCGGCTTCACCAGGAAGAACACCAGGATCGCCCCGGCGATGATCGGCGCCAGATACAGGAGAACCAACCACTGATTGGTCCGTCCTTCGATGATCCAGGTGTTGGCGGTCGCATGCCACCAGATCAGGCGTGCTGCGCCGAGCACGAGGACCGCATACAGGAGCGGGAGAATGACCATCGCGATCGCGACCAGCACGAGAGCGGCGCGATACCTGAGCGCCGGCTGCGGACGTCGGAGGTTGCCCGAGATCTCGTACGTCGCAGGCGCCCCGGCGAGTGATGTCATGCGCCGCGGATTGTAACCGACCGTGGCCCGCGATCAGCCGCGATCGGCGATACCCGCGGCGGCCAAAGCCGCGGCGTATTCGTCGCGGGTATTGAGGTTGCGCAGGGTGCGCAGATCGGGATCCGCGGTGATTTCGTCGGGACGCACACGCCGTGTCTTCACGAGATCGAACAGGAACGCAGGCCGGAGCCGATCGCGACCGAGCAGCTCCTCGATGTGCGCCAGGGTCGAGCGGCGATAGATCGCCGACAGCGGATGTGCGAAGCCGTCGATCTCCATGACCGCAATGTCATACCCGTCGGCGAGCTCCAGCATCTGGGTGACGAAACCTGGGACCAGCAGCGGCACGTCGCAGCTCGTGGCATACGCCGCGTCGACGTTCGGCGGGAGCGCCTTGAGGCCGGCGCGCAGTCCTTCCAGGGGCCCACGCCCTTCCTGCTCGTCGCGTGTGACGATGACCGCGGCCGGCAGATCGGGCAGCTCCTGATTGACCGCGGCGACGATCACGACCGGCGAGACGACCGAGCCGAGGATGCGAACGACACGCTGCAGCATCGTCTCGGGTCCAAACGGGAGCAGGGCTTTCGACGTACCCATGCGCGTCGACTTGCCGCCGGCGAGCACGATTCCGCCGGCGCCGGTGAGATGGCGAGAGTCGGGCACCGAATCGCATTGTAGTTGCTGATGCGGCGCAGACCCTGGTCATGGTTGATGCGGCGCGGACCTTTATGGTCCGCGTGAGGGAGGGGCGCGCGAACATTGACCGGTGCGGCGAGCGGATTCAGAATCACCTCGTCCGATCGGACGGAGGACGTGATGATGCAGATGCACGTGCGCGGTTTGCGAACGGCGATGCTAGTGGCGACTGCGGGCTTCGCGATCGCGGCACTTCGCGCCCAGAGCGGCAGTGGCGGTGTCGCGCCGACGGCGTCACCGGACGACTGGTCGTCGTACAACCGCACCTACACCGGCGAGCGCTTCTCGCCGCTCGATCAGATCACGACGGCGAACGTCGGCGGTCTGCGTCCTGTTTGCACGTTCGACACCGGTGAGCAGGTCAGCTTCGAGACCGGCCCGGTCGTCGTCGCCGGCGTGATGTACATCACCACGGACACGGCGACGTATGCCGTCGACGCGGCGACCTGTGCACAGCGATGGAAGCACACGCACACCAGCGGGCCGACGCAGCTGCAGGTCAACCGCGGCGTCGCGTATGACAACGGGCGTGTCTTCCGCGGCGCCGGAAACGGCCACGTCATCGCGATCGACGCGATGGCGGGTCGCACGGTGTGGGACGTTCAGCTCGCTCCGACAGTGCAAGGCGTTACCGTGCCGATGGCACCCGTGGCGTGGAACGGACTCGTCTTCGTCGGCAACGCGGGCGGCGACATCTTCGGCGTCACCGGTCACGTGTGGGCGCTCGATCAGCGTGATGGTCGCACCGTGTGGCGCTTCGACGTGGTGCCGCAAAGCGGTCCGGCGCGCGCCACCTGGAAGAACGATCCTGCGTTCCCCATTACCGGAGGCGCATTCTGGACCACCTTCGCCGTCGATCCACAGGCGAGCGTGCTCTACGTGCCCGCGGGCAATCCGGCGCCGGACTTCATGCCCGAAGTGCGACCGGGCGAAAACCTCTACTCCAATTCGGTGGTCGCCCTCGACGCGAAGAGCGGAGCCCCGGTCGGCTACATCCAGGTGGTGAAGAACGATTATCACGATTGGGACGTGTCGGCGGCACCGGTGCTGCTGACGACGCGCGGTGGCCGGCGCCTCGTGGCATCGGCGAACAAGGATGGTCTGCTCTCCGCCATCGATCGCAGCGCCGTGCGAGCGGGTGGCGGTGCCACGACGCCAGGCTCGGGTCTGCCGCCTGCCATGATGCTGTTGTTCCAGACGCCGACCACGACGCGCGAGAACGTCGAGACGCCGCTCAGCGCCGACGCGCCGGTGCGGTTCTGTCCCGGCACCCAAGGGGGATCGGAATGGAACGGGCCTGCGTACGACAGCGCGCGCAACCTGCTGTTCGTGGGCGCCACCGACTGGTGCAGCACGGTGCAGGTCCGCCGCCGTGACACGCTCGGCGGCTCGCCGGGCGCGTTCTGGTCGGGTGCCACGCAGGGATTCGGCACGACGGATCCGCTCGACAAGCGCCAGGGATGGTTGACGGCGATCGATGCCGACACCGGCGAGGTGAAGTGGAAATATCGATCGACGCTGCCGATGGTGGCGGGCGTGACGCCAACGGCCGGCGGCATCGTGTTCACCGGTGAGATGAACGGCGACGCGATCGCGTTCGATTCGACATCCGGCAAGGAGCTGTGGCGTCAGAAGACCGGGAATGCCATCGGCGGCGGCGTGGTGACCTACAGGGCCGGCGGCCGGCAGCTGGTCGCGATGGCGGCAGGATTCAAGTCGGCCGTGTGGCGCACGGTTGCCGAATCCAACCGCGTCATTGTCTTCGGACTACCGTAGGGCTCGTAGTCGCCCGATCGACCACGAAGGCGAACCAATTTTCGTGACCTTCGTGTCGTGTCGCGAAGCGACCTTCGTAGTTACAGTCGCATCCCAAGTTTCGTCAGCGCCGCGCGCGTGGCGAGATCGGCCAGTCGCGCGCGGAACGCCTTGACGCCCGGTCGCTCGGCGCGCCCTTTCGGCACGACGAAGTCGTACTGTTCGTGCTGAACCGGCAGGAAGCCAAGACCGGCCGTGCGCGCGATCGTGTCGAGCGTGACGCCCCAGTCCGCGCGCCCTTGCACGACAGCGGCGGCAACCGCGTTGTGATTGCGCGGTTGAACGGCATAGCCCGACGGCTTCGCACCGTCGAGCAGCCGATCGATCAGCGCGCGCGTGCCGCTGCCCTGGTTCCGGTTCACCATCACGCACGTGGGATCATCCAATGCAGCCTCGATCGCCTGATCCGCGCTCGTTCCTTCGAAGCGCGCGTCTCCCGTGCGAAAGACGATGCCCTGCAGGCGACCGTAGCCGCGAATGAGATCGAGCGCAGGCGTGAGAAACGGCTCGTTGTATGTGTCGGTTCGCGGGTCGAGCAGGTGCATGCCGGCGATGTCGCACTCGCCGCGCTTGGCGGCTTCGAGGCCGCCAAGGCTGCCGACCGCGAGAAACTTCGACCGGATCCCTTCGTTGTGCAGCTCGCCGAGGAGATAGTCGAGTCCGATGCAGTGGCTGCCGATGACGACGAGGTCCGCCAGCTGCAGCTCGCGGTCCAGCAGCTGCACGGTGACGATGGCGCCCGCCGGAACGATTTCTTCGTGGCGATCGATCGTGGTGAAGCCGTCCGCGCGACTGAACGTCGTCACGCTGCCCGAGCCCTGACCCATCGGGTAGGCGACGAGCGACGGCTCGCCTGCTTGTGCGGGCTGCCTGAAGGCGGCGCCGCTGTCTGATGTATTCACCAACCCGACGAGCAGGTACTCCGTGCGGCCGATTTCACTGTTCACCCGCACGGCGAGCTTCGCCTGCACCATGGAGCGTCCCGCGAGGCGACGGCCGGCCATCGACGACAACACCGGCGCGACGAACTCGTGGAAAGTGAAGATGGCGGAGGTCGGGAAGCCCGGTAACACGACAACCGGCTGTCCACGCGTGACGGCGAGGCAGATTGGCTTTCCCGGCTTCAGCGCCACGCCATGCGCCACGATGCCTGGATTGGTGAGCTCGGCGACCACCCGGTAGGAGATGTCGCCCGCGCCTTTGCTCGTTCCGCCGGAGAGCAGAACGATATCGGCGCTCTCGATCGCCTCTCGTATCGTCGCCCGCAACGCGTCGATATCGTCGCGCACGATCCCCAGACGACGCGGTTCGCCGCCGAGCTCGCGAACGGCGTCGGCGAGGATCTGTGCGTTCGAGTCGTAGACGCGCGCCGGCTGCATGGTGGCGCCGGGCGCGATGATCTCGTCGCCGGTCGAGACGATTGCGACCACCGGCCGTCGCCACACGTCGACGTCGGCGACGCCGATCGCGGCCAGGACACCCGTATCGCGGCTGGTGAGGATTTGCCCGCGTCGCAGGACCGTCTCACCGGCCGTAATGTCGGTGCCCGCGAACGAGACCCCGCTGCCGGCGCCGACTGCGCGTCCTACGTGCAGCTCGTTCCCGCGAATGTCCGCATGCTCGACCATCACGACCGCGTCGGCGCCGCGCGGCATCATGCCGCCCGTTGCAATCGTCACCGCCTCGCCGGCGCGCACGATGGTCGAAGGCACGACCCCGGTGTGGATCACTTCGTCGGTGAGATCGAGGACACGCGGAAACTCCTCCGCCGCGCCGAAGGTGTCCTGCGCAATGACGGCGTAGCCGTCCACGTTCGAACGATCGAAGGACGGAACGTCGACCGGGGAGCGGACGTCACCGGCGAGCACGCGGCCGAGCGCGACATCGAGACTGACACGTTCGATGCCGCGCGGCGACAGATCGAGGGCGGCGTGAAAGCGCCGCTCGGCCTCGTCGCGATCGAGGACCTGCAGGAACTGCTCCTGCCCGCCCTGCGCGGAGCCGAAGGGCTCACGCATGGAAAATGGGGTCGCGAGTCATTTGTCGAGGACACTCATGACTTCATACAGCCAGACGTCGACATCGGCGCCAGCCGGAAAGCCCTCGCTGTCATCGTCGATCACGACGAACCCGTCAGCTCTGGTCGTGGACGAGAGCACCGAGGCGCCGGAGACAGACAGCGGTTCGACGCGACCGTCTTCGAACCGGACGCGCGCGTAATCGACCCGGCCGATCTGCGAGCTGATCTTGCGGGCCAGCGTTGCCCGCACCGTACGATAGGGCCATTCCTTTGCGCGCCCGCCAAGCGCGCGAATCGCCCGGCCGGCGAAGAAGTCGTAGGCGCAGAGCGCAGACACGGGATTGCCGGGCAGCAGGAACACGAGCCGGCGGCCGATGCGACCAAGGCCCGTCGGACTGCTCGGTCGCATGGCGATGCCGTGAACCGCCAGCTCACCGTGCGCAGCCACAATCGTCGGCGCCAGATCTTCGACGCCGACGCTCGATCCGCCGGACACGATCACGACGTCGTTCGAATCTCCGTGTCCGTCGGGGCCAGCTTCGGATGGCCCGAGTGCGCCACGAATCGCGTCTGCGTCGTCGCGAACGATGCCCGGAAAATCGACAATCCCTCCATCGCGCTCGATCAACGCCGCCAGCATCGGCCCGTTGGCGTCGGTGATCAGGAAATCGCGCGGTCGCGACCCTGCGGGCAGCAGTTCGTTGCCCGTGATCACAAGGCGAACACGCGGACGCCGTACGACGCTTACCTCGGCGATCCCGATCGAGCTGACGACGCCGAGATCCTGCGGCCGCAATGCGCGGCCGGTGGGGAGCACCACCGTCCGCTCGACGATGTCCTCACCGCGCCGGCCGACGTTCTTGGCCGGCGACACCGGGGCGATCGCCGCAATCGTGTCATTCCCGTCGTCGGCCTCCACGACCTCCGCCGGGAGCACTGCATCGCTGCCCGCAGGAAGTGGCGCGCCCGTCATGATGCGGACCGTCTCGCCTCGGTGCACCGTTCCCGCGAACCGCGAACCCGGCATCGCCGAGCCGACAATCCGCAGACGCACGCGGTTGTAGGAGGAGGCGCCCTCGGTGTCGTCGGCGACGACTGCGTACCCGTCCATCGTGGCGCGATCGAATCCGGGAACGTCGACGGCGCTGATCACCGGTGCGGCAAGCACGCGGCCCGCGGCGACCCGCAGCGGAATCGCCTCCGCATCGAGTGGATGCAGATACGCATCGAGCCACTCGAGCGCCGCACGTACCGTGTGACGTCGCGAGAAGCCATGCATGCGAACGTCGGGCGCCGCGCTGCGATGGCTGTCACTCACCTCAATCAGGCCCTACTCGATCAGTGAGATCGTTTGCTCGTACGGTTCGCTCGACGGACAGGTTCGCGTTTCGTTTCGCCGGCGAGAAATGCGTCGAGCAGCTTATGTCGTTGCGGCGAGAAGGGGTTGACCACCGTGACGCCGCTCCAGGTGAACCCATCCTGCAGGTCCTCGGACAACAGCAACCGGCACCGCGCATCGGCGGCGGAGCTGAGGATGACCGCATCCCAGAATCCCATTTGATGCGCCACTGCCAGATCGCCGGCAATCAGAATCACAGAAGACGACGTCTCGATCACCGGAAACGTGTCGCCCCAACTGAGGACAGCAGCGCGCGCGTCGTCACGGGACCGCCGAGCCTTTCGCACGAGTACGCTGAACAATTCGCCGAGGGCCTGCAGCGGAATCAGTGTCGACGCCGGAGGCAGCTGTTCCAGGAGGTCCAGCGCCTCCGTTTTCTTCTCGCCACCGTTGAGTCCTTCGGCATAGGCGAGAACGTTCGTATCGAGCGCGACCATCATCGGTCACGCTCGTAGAGCTCATCTCGCGTCCAACGGCCGACGGTCACCACAGGTGCCGCTCGAAGCCGTTCGAACAGCGCCGCACGCGCGCCTCGGACCACGTGATCGGAACCCTCGACCGGAACCAGCTTCGCGACGGGACGGCCGTGAGATGTCACGACGATCGAGTGGCCGTCGCGGACACGCCGCAACACGTGCGAGAAGTTTCGATTGGCTTCAGCGGCTGAAATAGAGCTCGCCATGCGCGCCCCCTGTGGAAGTAGTTAATTTCACTACTTTACAGGAGTGGCTGAAGAGGGTCAAGCGTGCTCGGCCAATGCCTTGCCGCCACCGAAACTGAGATGCTCCGGCACGTCACCCCCTGCGATGACCTTGACCGCGCAGTACTTGAACTCCGGAATCTTGCCGAAGGGATCGAGTACGGGATTGGTCAGTTTGTTCGCCGCTGCCTCGTAGTAGCAGAACGGCACGAACACCGCTCCGCGTGGCATCCCGTCGTCCGCGCGAGCGTAGAGGGAAATCGTGCCGCGACGCGAGGAGATTGTCAGCGTGCCGCCGGGAGCGATCGCGAGTTGTTCGAGGTCCAGCGGGTGCACCGAGGCGACTGGTTCCGGCTCGAGCGCGTCGAGCGCGCCCGCACGCCGTGTCATCGATCCGGTGTGCCAGTGTTCGAGCTGGCGGCCGGTGATCAGCACCATCGGGTACTCGGCGTCCGGGCGTTCGGCGGCGGAGATGAGATCCGCGGGGACGAACTTGCCGCGACCGCTGGCCGTCGGGAAGTTGTCGACGAATACGACCGGCTCGCCGGGGTCGCCTTCTTTCACACACGGGTAGGTCACCGACGACTCACGTTCCAGGCGATCCCACGTGATGCCGGCGATCGAATCCATGCACGTGCGCATCTCGTTGAAGACGTCGCGCGGGTGCGTGTAGCGCCAATCGAGCCCGATCCGACGCGCGAGCTCGACGATCAGCCACAGATCCTCTTTCGCGTCACCGGGCGACTCGATCGCTTTGCGACCGAGCTGCACCATGCGATCGGTGTTGGTGACCGTCCCGATCTTTTCCGGCCAGGCCGTCGCCGCCAGGACGACATCAGCGAGATAGCCGGTCTCGGTAAGGAAGATGTCCTGCACGACCAGGTGGTCGAGGGCCGCGAGCGCTTCGCGCGCGTGATCGACGTCGGGGTCTGACATCGCGGGGTTCTCACCCATGATGTACATCCCGCGAATGTCGTGCTTCTTGGCGGCGTTCATGATCTCGACGACGGTGAGTCCCGGATCGGGATCCAGCGACGTGGCCCACAGCTTCTCGAACCGCTGTCGCGCCTCCGGCGAGGCGACGCGCTGGTAGTCGGGATAGAACATCGGGATGAGACCCGAGTCGGACGCGCCCTGGACGTTGTTCTGACCACGCAGCGGGTGGAGCCCGGTACCGGGACGGCCGATCTGTCCTGTCGACAGCGCGAGCGCGATCAGACAGCGCGCGTTATCGGTGCCATGGACGTGCTGTGAGATCCCCATGCCCCACAGGATCATCGAGCCGCTCGATGTCGCGTAGAGCCGGGCGACTTCACGGATTGTCTTGGCGTCGATGCCGCAGATGGGCGCCATGGCTTCCGGCGAGTACTTCCGGACGTTCTCGGCGAGCTCCTTGTATCCCGAGGTCCGATCGCGAACGAACGCTTCGTCGACCAGCCGCTCCTCGACGATGACATGGAGCATCGCGTTCAGCAGCGCAACGTCGGTGTCGGGATTGAACTGCAGGTAGTAGGTAGCGTGCCGTGCGAGGTCGCTGCGTCGCGGGTCGGCGACGATCAGCGTCTTACCCGCTTTCGCTGCGTTCTTGATCCAGGTGGCGGCCACCGGGTGGTTCACGATCGGATTCGCGCCGATGAGGAAGATCACGTCGGCGTTGGCGACGTCGCGCACCTGATTCGATACGGCTCCGGAATTGATGCCTTCCATCAACGCGGCCACGCTCGACGCGTGACACAGGCGTGTGCAGTGATCGACGTTGTTCGAGCCGAAGCCGGCGCGTACGAGCTTCTGGAACAGGTACGCCTCTTCGTTCGTTCCCTTCGCTGAGCCGAAACCCGCCAGCGCCCGTTTCCCGTGTGTGTCGCGGATGTCGCGGAGACCTCTCGCCGCAACGTCCAGCGCCTCCTCCCAGGTCGCTTCGCGGAACACCTCGTGCCACCGCTCGGGATCGACGACGAAGTCCTTGTGCTTGGGAACGCCCGCCTTGCGGATCAGCGGCTTCGTCAAGCGGTGGCGATGCTGCACGTAGTCGAACCCGTAACGTCCTTTGACGCACAGACGGCTCGAGTTCGCCGGCCCGTCTTTGCCTTGGACGTAAAGGATTCGGTTGTCCTTGATGTGATACGTGAGCTGACAGCCGACGCCGCAGTAGGGGCAGACCGAATCGACGGTCTTCTCCGGAACCAGCGTCGCCACGTCGCGGGCCGGAACCAGCGCACCGGTCGGACACGCCTGCACGCACTCGCCGCAGGCGACGCACGTCGAATCGCCCATCGGATCGTCGAAGTCGAACACGATTTTCGAGTGACCGCCGCGGAAGGCATAGCCGATCACGTCGTTCACCTGCTCTTCGCGACACGCGCGCACGCAGCGTTTGCACTGGATGCAGGCGTCGAGGTGAACGGCCATCGCCGGATGCGAGAGGTCCTGAGCCGGCTGTGGGCGCGACGCGAATCGTGGCTTTCCGATCGCGAGCTTCCTGGCCCAGTGATCGAGCTCCGAGCTCAGGGTGTAGGAAGTCTCCGGAACGTCCGCCAGTAGAAGCTCGATCGACATCTTCTGGCTGGTCAGCGCGCGGGCGCTGTTGGTGGTGACTTCCATTCCGCTGGTGGGGTAACGGCAGCACGAGGGCGCGAGCACGCGCTCGCCCTTGATTTCCACCATGCAGGTCCGGCAGTTGCCGTCCGGACGCTGTCCGTCCATGTAGCAGAGACGCGGTATCTCGATGCCGTGTTCGTCCGCTGTTTCAAGGAGCGTGCGATCGGCGCGTGCCGTCACGGTCTGCCCGTTGAGCATGAACGTGACGGCGGCGGATGACGAAGGGCGAGCTCCGCGGAGCGATGCAGGCGAAGTGGGTGCGACCGGAGCGCCGTTGGCCGGTCGAGGCTTGGTGTCGAGCATCAGTCGATCTCCGCGGGGAAATACTTCAAGACCGAGAGCACCGGATTCGGTGCTGCCTGACCCAGACCACAGATCGACGCGTCCATCATCGCCTGCGACAGCTCCTGTAGCAGCGGCTTCTCCCAGCCGCGGCCGTCCATCAACTGCAATGCCTTTTGCGTGCCGACGCGGCACGGCGTGCACTGGCCGCACGACTCGTCGGCGAAGAACTTCATCACGTTGCGGGCCGCCATGCTTGCGGTGTCCTTGTCCGAGAGCACGACGATCGCCGCCGACCCGATGAAGCAGCCGTACGGATTGAGCGTGTCGAAATCGAGCGGCACGTTGGCGAGTGACGCTGGCAGGATGCCGCCAGACGCGCCGCCGGGCAGGTAGCCGTACAACGCGTGCCCCTCGAGCATGCCGCCGCAGTACTCGTCGATGAGCTCCTGCAGCGTGATGCCTGCCGGCGCGAGGTGGACGCCGGGCTTCTTCACGCGTCCGCTCACCGAAAACGAGCGCAGTCCCTTGCGACCGTGTCGTCCGTGTCCAGCGAACCAGGCCGGTCCCTTCTCGACGATGTCGCGGACCCAATGCAGCGTTTCCATGTTGTGCTCGAGCGTCGGACGCCCGAACAGTCCGACCTGCGCCACGTACGGAGGACGAAGGCGTGGCTCGCCGCGCTTGCCCTCGATCGATTCGATCATCGCGGACTCTTCACCGCAGATGTACGCGCCGGCGCCGCGACGGAGATGAAACTCGGGAATCGCGCAGGGTGGGTCCGCCTGCAGGGCCGCGAGCTCGCGCTCGAGAATCGCGCGGCAGCCGTGATACTCGTCGCGCAGGTAGATGTAGACGGCATCGATGCCGACGGCCCACGCTGCGATCACGGCGCCCTCGAGAAACCGATGCGGATCGCGTTCCAGGTAGTAGCGGTCCTTGAACGTACCCGGCTCGCCCTCGTCGATGTTGATCGCCATCAGGCGGGGCGCCGCTTCACTCGCCACGATCTTCCACTTGCGGCCCGCGGGAAATCCTGCGCCGCCAAGCCCGCGCAGGCCCGAGTCCTCCATCATCGCGATCACGTCGGCGGAGGTGCGGTTGCCGCCGACGCAATCGACCGCGAGGGCGTATCCACCGGCCGCGCGATAGGCCATGTAGTCGATGTGCCCCGGCGTGACGATGGTGAAATGCGGGTGCATCTGCGATTCGTCCGGACGCGGGTGCGTCACGTGTCCGGCCCGCACGACCTCGGCCACGCGCTCGCTCGTCGCGTGTGGAATCGGATTCTGGCCAACCACGGCCACCGGCGCCGTCTCGCATCGACCAACGCAGGGCGCGTGGAGGACGCGTATCCCGTCGCCAAGCAATGCCGGCAGTCGATGCAAGAGCTCGTGCGATCCGGCAAGCTCGCACGCAATCGAGTCGCAGACGCGCACAGTGATCGTGGGCGGCGCACCTTCACCTTCTTTGACCACGTCGAAGTGGTGATAGAAGGTCGCCACTTCGTACACCTCGGTCAACGCCATGCTCAGCTCGCCGGCGAGCGCCGTCAGATGCGGAGCCGACAGGCAACCATAGCGGTCCTGGATCAGGTGCAGGAACTCGATCAGCAGATCGCGTCGCCGCGGCGCGTCGCCGAGCAGCGCGACGACCTCAGCTCGAGCGGTCGGGTCGACACGGCGGCCGCGAGGCGTGGCGCGGACGCGCCCTCGCTTTCCGCGCGACGCTGATACGGTTGAATCGGAATCGCGGTTGGTCATCGGACGTGATGATCGAATTGTCGGTGAACGGAGGCCGAGCTCACCCTAACTGCCATGCTATCATCACCATACGTCCGCCCGCCGTCCTCCGGCCACAGCATGTTTGTTGAATTCCTGGGTATCCCTCGGCAGCGCGCTGGTGTTGCTCAACTGCAGATCGAAGCGACGACGCTCCGGCAGGCGCTCGGGGCGCTGCGGTCGCAGTTGCCCGCGTTGAACGAGCTGATCACGCCCGAGGGTCTGCATCCGTCGCTGGCCGCAAACCTGAACGGCGATTACTTCGTCAACGACCTCGACACCCGGCTCGCGGAAGACGATCACCTGTTGATCCTGTCAGCGGACGTCGGCGGCTAGGGGACACTGACGCTGTAATTCAAAATGCAAAATTCAAAATTCAAACCCTGTCGGGCGGTTGCACCTGGCTGGGGGCGCGGCGACCCTCACGCGATGGTGTCGATGGCTTGCCGTGTTTGCATTTTGCATTTTGCACTTTGCATTGCGTGATCATGTTCGCGTATCACGCCAACTATCTCCGCATCGACGTCTCCACCGGTAACGTCCAGCGGATGCCGCTGGACGAAGCGACGCTACGGCACTACATCGGTGGCAGTGGATTAGGGGCGCGCATTCTTCTCGACGAAGGGGGCGCCGGGGTCGATCCGCTGTCGCCCGGTGCGCCTCTCGTCTTCGTTTTCAGCCCGCTGGTCGGCAGTCCTCTGACCACGTCCGCGAAGTTTGCGGTCGTCAGCCGGAGTCCGCTGACCGATCGCTTCAACGACTCGCTCGCCAGCAGCGGATTCGCCCTCGCGGGAAAGCGCTGTGGCTGCGACGCGATCGTCATCGTGGGCCGCGCCACGGAGCTGTCGGTGCTGGTCATCGACGATGGGGAAGTCCGCATCGAGCATGCCGACGAGGTGCGCGGCGACGCGTGTGCGGTGGCCGAGGAAAAGTTGCGAACACGGTTCGGCGCCGACTTCCGGATTGCGTCGATCGGACCGGCCGGGGAGCACCGCGTGCGCTACGCGACGATCTCGCATGACGGACGTCACGCGGGACGCGGTGGCAGCGGTGCCGTGCTCGGCAGCAAGAACATCAAGGCGATCGCGGTGCGAGGGACGCAACGCAGCGAGTGGGCGGACCCGCAGGCGGTGACGCGGCTCAGTCGCGATCTGTCGACGCGATCGTTTGGTCCGGCGACAGCGAAGTACCGCGAGCTCGGCACCGCGACGAATCTCCTGACCTTCAACCGCTTCGGCACACTGCCCACGCGAAATTTCCAGAGCGGCACCTTCGACGAGGCGGCGGCGATCTCGCCTGAGCAGCTGTCCGTCGCGCACGCGCGCACGCGCGCCAGCTGCGTGGCCTGCACGATCGGCTGCGAGCACATCTATGCCCTGGGCGATCGTGGTGTGCGGCTGGAATACGAAAGCCTGTTCGCGCTCGGGTCGCTGTGCGGTGTCGGCGACGGGGCCGCCGTCCTCCGCGCCGCGCGTCGTTGTGACGAGCTCGGCATCGACACGATCAGCACCGGTGGGACGATTGCCTTCGCGATGGAATGTGTCGAGCGCGGGCTGCTCGACGAGCCGTGGCTGAAGTTCGGCGACGGCGACGCTGTCCTGCGAGCCATCGATCTGATCGGCCGTCGCCAAGGTGTCGGTCAGCTGCTGGCGGAAGGGAGCCGTCGCGCCGCTGAAGCAATCGGCCAGGGCAGCATCGCGTTTGCGCCGCAGGTGAAGGGCCTGGAGATCCCCGGCTACGAGCCGCGCGCGCTGCAGACAATGGCGCTCGGATTTGCGGTCGGCGCTCGGGGTGCCGATCACAATCGCAGCGGCGCCTACGAAGTCGACTTTTCGGACAAGGTCGATCGCCGGCACGCCACGCTCGATTCGGTGCGCCACGCGATCGAGACGGAAGACAAAGCCGCGCTCATGGACTCGCTCATCCTGTGCAAGTTCCTGCGCGGCGTGTTCGCTGATTTCTATGCCGAGGCGGCTGGCATGCTGCGGGCGATCACCGGATGGGACGTCACCGGCGACGAGCTGCGCGACACCGCGCGGCGGATCGTCGAAACGAAATGGCAATTCAATCTGATGGCGGGATGGACTCCGGAGGAGGACACCCTGCCCGAGCGCTTCCTCAACAATCCGTTGTCAAGCGACGCGTCGGCGGTACTGACGCGCGAGCGCCTGCAGGAGCTCGTCGCCGAATACCACCGGCAACGCGGATGGGCACTCTGAAGCCGTACGGGCATACTCGCTCCCGATCTCTACTGGAATACGAGACCTCCGCCATACTTCGCTGTGGGCGCGAAGCCGTCTAGCAGGCTCGGGCTCTAAGAGACGCTGCGACGATGGAGGTCTGGGCAACGAAGCGGTGGCCGACGCTGTCGACGGCGACGCCGAATCCTTCGAGTGTGCGCACCCCGAGCAAGATCGAGTCGCTCGGCTCGCCGAACACGACTTCGTCGGTCGTCTCATAGCCTTCGGCGGCGAGGATGGCGTACCCGATATCACGTGTCACCGTCTGGCGCGTTGCGGTGATGACGGTACGTTGTCGGCGGGGCTCAATACCCGCCTTCCGCAAGACATCTGCCGGCAGCCACGTCAATTCAGAGCCCGTGTCGACCAGGGCATCGACCGGAGGGGTCTCCCGGCTTTCGTCTTTGGGATTCCGAGCGACGACATTCACTCGAAACACTCATAGATTGAGTGTTATCCCGCCTCGCTGCCTACGACTCACTTTCGGCCGCGCGCCAACTCGTTGCCGCTCTGCGTGTACGCGGGTGGGACGTAAACGTTCAGCGTCTTGAGCGGCGTGCGGCCGGTGTTGCGGATCTCGTGCGTGTCGCCGCGCTCGATGAGCACGATTGTCCCGGCGCGCAGCGGGACGCGCCTGCCCGAGACGATCGCGACGCCGGTGCCCGATTCGATGAACAACCACTGATCGGCGCCGCGGTGCCGGTTATCGGGTCCGCCCTCCGTGTCGCCAGGCTCGAGCGTCATCGTGGCGCACTGCGAGCGCGCGTTGCCGATCGCGACCCTGAACTCGCGGCCGAACCGCAGTGTGGCTCGCTTCATCAAACGGGTTGACCACGGATGACACGGATCAGCAGGAAGACAATGGCGATGACCAGCAGGATGTGTAGCCAGCCACCCAACGTGTAGGTCGTCACCATGCCCAGCAACCACAGCAGCACGAGCAGGATGACCAGGAACATGATCATGGTTGCAACTCCACTCGGCTGTAAGCGAACTGGGTGCCAGCGCTCAGTATCGCTTTTTCAGCTGTCTGAGCAGGTCGAACTTCGCCGTGTCGGCAACGGCCATGACGGCCATGACTCCCGCTTGAACAGGATCGCTGACCACGAGATCGGCGGCGTCGGGGACGCTGCCGGCCATGTTGAGGGAAATCACCCGGAGGCCGTTCTGCCGCACCTCTTCGACGGCGGCGGTGATCTCGCCGCCCATGATCGATCCGGCCAGGACGAGCAGTTTCACGCGCGGCAGCCGCATGACGGCGCGAACGGCGGCGGCGAGCTCCTGTTCACCGACCAGCGGGATCGTGTCGATCGAAATGCGCTCTCCGCGGATGTTGTGGCGATCGGCTTCCGCGATCGCGCCCATCGCGACGAACCCGACCTGCGCGCCACCGCCCATCACGATGATGCGCTTGCCATAGATGCGTGCGAACGACGGCATCTCGTTGACCGCTGAAACGCCCTGCACGGCGCGCAGATCGTCGAGCACCGCCTCCAGCTTCCCCTCGTCGAGTGTGAATTCGATGTAGGTCTGCGACTGCCCACCGCTGTTGTGCAGGTCGATGTAGGTGATGTTGGCGTCGTGCCTGGCGAGCGCAGTGGTCAAACCTGAGAGAATCCCCGGACGATCGGCGACATTGGCGAGGACCGCATGGGCGGGCATGGCGAACTGTACCATGCTCCCGTTTCAGGTTCCGGGTTCCCGGTTCCGAGTTCCAGGGGTTCAGCGTTCCGGTTACAGGTTCTGCGATTCCAGGTTCCACGTTCGTGGTTCCGAGGTTCAGGGTTCAGGTTCGGCGGGAACCCGGAACTGGGAACTCGGAACTTGGAACCACCGCGATGCGCACCTCGTGAATATAATCGGCCATCTCATTTGCGAGATATCAATGATTTTCCCGGTGGTCGCCGAGCGGGAACGCGGCCGCCACGAGGAGTGCTGATGACGCAGAAAGTTGCTCTCGCCGCAGGTGTGGCGGTATTGTGCGCGACTATGACATCCGCGCAGGCACCGATGCCGTACGGCCAATCGATCAACGCAGACAACGCGAAGAAAGCGGCGGCGCCGGCCATCGCCGAAGCTCGCAAGAACCAATGGCTGATGGCGGTCGCGATCGTGGATACCGCCGGTGAGCTGGTGTACTTCGAGCGAATGGACGACACGCAGGTTGGCAGTGTCGACGTCGCCATTCAAAAAGCGCGCTCCGCGGTCCGCTTCAAGCGGCCGACCAAGGCGTTTCAGGACGTGGTCGCCAGTGGCGGCGAAGGCTTGCGGATCCTCGCGCTGCCCGGCGCGGTGCCGGTTGAAGGCGGTGTGCCGCTGGTCATCGCCGGGAGGATCGTCGGCGCGATTGGCTGCTCTGGTGGCACCAGCCAGCAGGATGGCGTCTGCGCGGCCGCCGGGGTCAACGCGCTCAAATGACGACTATCCCGCTCGCCGATGAAGTACCGAATCGAGCGCGCTCGGCCGTGACTGGTGCGCGTGGTGATCGAGAAAATCGATCACGTGGCGGCGGCAGGCGTAGTACTCGGGATGGGCGAGCACGTCTGCGCGCACGCGTGGCCGCGCGAACGGGACCCGCAGCACGTCGCCGACGGTCGCTTCCGGACCGTCGGTCATCAGAATCAATCGATCGGCGAGATACAGCGCCTCGTCGACGTCGTGCGTGACCATGACGACGGTCGTCGAGGCCCTGTCGACCGGTGTCGTGGCGAAGCCGGCGTCCCACACGCGCAGCAGCGTGTCCTGAAGCTCGAACCTGGTGAGCGAGTCGAGCATCGAGAACGGTTCGTCGAGCAGCAGGAAGCGCGGTTCGAGCGACAGCGCGCGCGCAAGGGACACGCATTGTTGCGTCCCCAGCGAGAGGTGCACGGGCAATTGATCCGCCGCGTCGGCGACGCCCACCATGGCAAGGTAATCGTTGGCGCTCGCCTTTGCGTGGTGAATTCCACGCGGCGTGCGCACGACTTGCCGGTGCGCGAGTTGCACGTTTTGCCGCGCCGTGAGCCAGGGCAGCAGGCACGGCGACTGGAAGACGATGGCGCGTTCGGTGCCCGGCTCGGTGACCTCCGTTCCATCGATGATCACGCCACCGTAGGTGGCCTCCTGCAATCCCGCGATCATCGACAGCACCGTCGACTTACCGCAGCCCGAGTGCCCCAGGATCGCGACGAATTCACCGGCGGCAATGACGGCGTTGACGTCCTTGACGGCGATGAACGGGCCGGACGGGGTGTCGAACACTTTGGTCAGGCCGGTCAGCTCGAGCGGTGTGCTCACGATTCCTCCGCCGAGGCAAGAGAAGTCCGGCCAAAGCGATCGCCTGCCCGCGAAATGTCTTCGCGGGCTTCTCCAGTCCGGCTGAAAGCGGACCCGACGGGCGCGCGATCCTTCATCGCCGCCGTCAACGTCGCCACCACGTGCGCACGCACCCGCGTCGCCTCCTCCTGACGCGCGAGGTCGGCGACCGTTCGCGGACGCGGCAGGGGTACGGCAATGGGAACGCCGAGCGTTGCGGGTGGTCCGGGCAGCATCGGGATGATCCGATCGGACAGCAGGATCGCTTCCTCGACGCTATTGGTGATCATCAGCGTCGTCACCGTTCGCTCTCCGTCGCTGCACAGGCGAGCGAGCTCCTGCTGCAGCGTCTCGCGCGTGAGCGCGTCGAGCGCGCCGAAGGGCTCGTCGAGAAACAGGACCCGCGGTTTGGTGGCAAGCGCGCGGGCAATCGCGACGCGCTGCCGCATGCCGCCGGAAAGCTGACTCGGACGTCGCTGCACGGCGTTGCCGAGACCGACCCGTTCGAGCGCCTCGGTGGCCGCGCGACGCTGGTCGTCGCGCGACAACGTGGGGAATGCGGCGTCGACCGCGAGCCGCACGTTCTCGAGCGCGGAGAACCAGGGCAGCAGGGAATAGTTCTGGAAGACGAAGGCGCCGTCGCGCCTGATCTCGCGCAGCGGCTCGCCGCCCGCCCACACGTCACCGGCGTCGGCCGGCAGCAACCCGGCGGCGATGCTCAGCAGCGTCGTCTTGCCGCTGCCCATCGCGCCGACGATCGAGACGAACTCGCCGTCTTCGACCGTCAGTGAGGCGTTGCGGAGAACGGGCTTGATTCCAGCAGCGGTCGAATAGGACTTGGAAACACCTCGCAGTTCAATGATCGACACGGTCAGATGGCCCTCAGGCGGGCTTCTGCCAGTCCCATCAGCCGATCGAGCGTGAGGCCGACGACGCCGATGGTCAGGATGGCGAGGAGGATGTGCGCGTAGACGAGGCTGTTGTACTCCTGCCAGAGGAAACCGCCGACGCCGGGCGTGCCCGTGAGCATCTCGCTTGCCACGATCACGAGCCACGCGATGCCGAGGCTCAGGCGATAACCGGTGAACATGTACGGCAGCGTCGCCGGCACGATGATCCTGAGGAAGGTCGTGGTGCGCGACAACCGCAGCACCTTCGCCACGTTCCAGTAGTCCTGCGGGATCGCGCGCACACCCATCATCGTGTTGATGACCGTGGGCCACATCGAGCAGACAGCAATCGCGAAGAGCGCTGCCGGCTCGGAGCTGCGGAAGAGAATCAACCCGAGCGGCAGCCAGGCGAGCGGAGAGATCGGCCGCAGCACCTGCATGATCGGATCGAACATCCGAGTCAGGGTTTTCGACACGCCGAGCAGGAATCCCAACGGCGTGGCGATGGCGATGCCGAGCAGGAAGCCGCGTGCGACACGCAGCAGGCTGTAATAGGCGAGCAGGACGATGCCCTGATCCGTCTCGCCGCGTTTGGTCAGCGGTTCGAGGATATAGAGCTTGCTCTCCTCCCAGGTGCGCGCTGGCGACGGCAGATCGGGAACAGCAACGCTCGCGAGGTACCAGCCCGCCAGTCCAAGCACGATCCCGCATGCCGGCAGCATCACGTGCACGACTCGTTTAACCATCCACTCTCCTTGAGTAGCTGGGTTGCTGGGCGGATAGGTAGCTAGGGAAGAACTCTTGTCTTATCGCTTGGTTTCCAAGACAAGTGTCTTACCCACCCGCCTATCTACCGAGCTACCCAGCTCCTTATCTACGTCGTTTGCGCGATGCTGTTGATCGGGAACGACCGCGCGTACTTGTCGGGGTCCTTGCCGTCGAACGTGCCGTCGAAGAGCGTAATCTTCTGCTCTTCCGCCACGTTCACTTTCACGCCGAGCTCTTTCATCGCTTCCAGGTAGATGTCCGAACGCAGAACGCGCTTGGACACGCCCGCGTAGTCCGGCGCCTCCTTGACCATCCCCCAGCGCCGGAACTGCGTCAGCCACCACGTGGCATAAATGCGGTGTGGGTAGTTGCAGTTGCGGCTCGCGAAGATCATGTAGTTGGGATCCTGCTCGGTGCGGCCGTCGCCGTAGTTGTACTTGCCGAGCAGTCGCTCGAGGATGATCTCGGGCGGGCAGTTGATGTACGCCGGCCGCGCGATCACTTCCGCGGCCCTGGCGCGGTTGTCGAGATCGTCCAGATGCACGCTCGCCATGTGCAGCGCCTTGAGGATCGCCTTCACTGTCTTCGGATTCTTCGTGGCGAACTCCTCGGTGAACGCGCACACCTTCTCCGGATGGTCCTTCCACATCTTCTGCGTCGTGATCGCGGTGAACCCGATGCCGTCCTGAATCGCCCGGTTGTTCCACGGTTCGCCGACGCAGAAGCCGTCCATCTTGTCGATCTTCATGTTGGCGACCATCTGCGCCGGCGGGATGACGATCAGATTGACATCCTTGTCCGGATGGATCCCGCCCGAGCCGAGCCAGTATCGCGTCCACATGGCGTGCGTGCCCGGTGGGAACGTCATCGCGAACGTCAGCGGATCGCCAGACGCCTTGGCCTTGTCAGCGAGTGGCTTGAGCTGCTGCGGCGTGCGGACACCGGCGGCTTTCAGCTTGTTGTTGAGCGTGATCGCCTGACCGTTGCGATTGAGCAGCCAGGGAATCACCATCGGCTTCACCGGCGATCCCGCCAGGCCCATCGTCGAGGCCAGCGGCATGCCGATCAGCATGTGCGTCGCGTGGTTCTCGCCCAGTGAGAGCTTGTCGCGAATGACGGCCCACGACGCCTCTTTCGAGACTGTGGAGTCGATGCCGAACTTCTTGAAGTAGCCGAGCTCGTGCGCCATCACGATCGGGGCGCAGTCGGTGAGGGCGATGATGCCCAGACGGATCGTCTTCGTTTCCGGACTGTCGTCGGCGTACACGCTGCCCACCCAGCCGGATGGCAGGCCGGACATCAGGGCACCGGCGGCCGACGCCGTCGTCGTCTTCAGGAATGTGCGACGTTTCATCACTTCTCCGCGAGGAAGACGTACGTCGCCATGACGTACGGATAGCTGTAGGACGCGCCCGGTGTGGCCTGTTTCAGGAACGCGCCGGTGAAGATGTGCGCATAGCCCGCCTGCAACTGGAGCTGCGGCGTGATCGCGCGGTTCACGAACAGGTCGAGCTCCTGGCCGACATGGCTGTCGGCGGCGCCGGCGGCGACGCGCGCGACCAGCGCGCCGCTGGCGGCGTAGAGGCCGTCGGTCTTCTCGGCCAGCCACCACGAGTGATAGTTCACGGTGATCGGGGTGGCCTTGATGGGCGAGAACTCGACGCCCTCGCGGATGTGGCTGATGTTGCGCCAGCCCACCTGGTCGGAGAGTCCGAGCTTGTCGTGACCCGTGGGATAGAGCTGATCGAAGGTTCCGCGCGTGCCGTCCCTGCCGTTGCTGTCGCCGCTCGCGTAGTTGTATTCGGAGACGACCTTGAACGCGAGCTTCCCGGGGAACGATTCGCGAATCTGCCAGTGTCCTGCCCACGCATCGATGTCGTCGGCGCCGAGCGAGCCGACCTGCTTCGCCATCGTCACCGCGTAATCCAGGCGCGCGGGCAGCTTGCCCGACGCCCGGCCGCCAAGCGTTGCCGCGCTCAGATTCGCCAGTGGACCGCTTTCGCTGCGAAGGTTGACGTCACGTTTCCAGAACGCGAACGGCATCACTGACACCGAGGGAATCAGCTTCGTCGTTTGCAGATAGGCGCCAGCGAAGCGATTGCCCGCGCCGCTCTTGTCGAGCTCGCCCGGCAGGCTGCGCACGAGCGAGGCGCCGAAGGCGTCGAGTTGAAACGCCTTGTTCGTGTAGGTGACGTGCGCGCCGTCCCACGATCGCGCGGTGTTGGTCCAGGGCAGGTTGCCGACCAGTCGCTGGTCGTCGACGATCAGCTCGAGACGTCCGGCCTGCACGGTGACGGGCGATTTCGCGTTGCCGACCTGCGCGAACGCCAGCCGCAGATCGAACGGCCCCCGGAACGGTGCGGTGGTGGGCCCGACGCTCTTGTCGGCGACGCGCGAGTCCTGCACCTGCGTCTGAAACGACAGCAGCTTCGATGGCGTGACTGTGGCGTTGAAGCGGAATCGACTCAGGTAATAGGCATCGTCTCGATCGGTGACGAAGCCGGCGCTCTCGAAGCCTTCGACGCGTTCGCGGAACTCACCGCGGACGCGAAGCCACGTGGGCAGGACGTCGTTGAGCCGGTTCGGTATCGGCGCCTTGGGCGACGGTGGCTGTGGAGCCTGAATCTGCGAAGCCGCCGACGGCGATGCGGCCGCGGTCTTGTTGTCGGCGATCGTTTGAGCAGTGGCCGCGCCGGACAGCGCAGCCTGAAAGACGATTCCACACACCCAAATTGATGGCGAGAACAAACGACGACAGCTCACACGCAATCTCCTCGCCCGGCTGAAGCCGGACACTACACGCTCGCCTGAAGCCGGACGCTTCAACCGGGTCTGACAAGACCCGGTCCATTGGCGATCGATCTATCGGTAGAAAGGACCTGCTGCGTTGGGCGTCGAGGCCGGTCTTACGCGTAGTGCGCGCCTTCTCAGGCGCGCGAATGGGAGGGCGTCGGGGCCGTCACGCATCTCGATAGCAAGGCTCGTTCCGCGAGCGATTTCGCGGACGCGGGGTCCGCTTTCAGGCCGCCGGAAGCATTGCGAATCGCACGAATCACGATCGCTTTGGCACTTTTGTTCGGGAACGCGTCGACGAACAATCGTGTTGGTGTTCGTTGAACCAAGACAAATTCGTTGTGCGCTTCATCGGTGGTCGGAATCGCTCCAAGCGCGAGCGTGGACCCGTCAGCATCGCGTTCAGCGGTCAGTGATGATCTGGATGAAGACCGAGCTCAGACGTCGATTGGGCGCGTGGTTGAGGGATATCGGACCTTGCGCGTGTATCACTTAGCGCAACCTGGTGCAACTCCTTCAAAAACGTCCAACACGCGGAGGCACTCCACAAATCTGTCGCGTCGACCCCCCTTGTTGGTTCGCGATCGAATGTGTATCTTCGATCTCGTGATGCGCGCCGTGCCGCTGCGCATCGCATCGCCAGCACTCCTGGCCCCGTCACCGGCGCCCAGCTCGTTCCGTGTTGCAACGAGCGCAACAGCCGCGCCCCTCCGCAGTTCGGTCCGGACGAAGCCGGACGCTACGTTCCGCACTCCGTGACGAGTCGCTCTCGCCCGCCGCGTCGGCTGCGGCCGGCGACCAGTATGGCCTTGGAGTCAGATGTCCTCATTGCCGCTTCTCAAACGCGCGGTTGACGACGGCGTCACCTTCGCGCTGACACGACGCAGTGATCGAGGCATTCCGCTCGGTCTGACCGAACGTGGACCTGACAAGGTCCGCTCTGCCGATGCCCGCGACGAGCGCATGCCGTCACGCGCGCCCGGACCGGGGGAGCAGTACCGATTCCACTTCGACATGCGCAAGTGCATCGGTTGCAAGTGCTGCGTTGTCGCTTGCAACGAGCAGAACGGCAACCCTGCGGCCATCAACTGGCGCCGCGTCGGCGAGATCGAAGGCGGGTTCTACCCGCACGCCACGCGCTCGTACCTCTCGATGGGGTGCAATCACTGCCTCGAGCCGACCTGCCTGAAAGGCTGTCCCGTCGACGCCTACACGAAGGACCCGGTCACCGGCATCGTGCGCCATAGCGCCGATGCCTGCATCGGCTGTCAGTACTGCACGTGGAATTGCTCGTACGGCGTGCCGCAGTTCAACCCGGAACGCGGCGTTGTCGGCAAGTGCGACATGTGCCACGGCCGCCTCGAGCTCGGACAGACGCCGGCCTGCGTGAACGCCTGTCCCGAGGGCGCCATTCAGATCGAGATCGTCAAGACCGCGGACTGGCGCCAGCAGGTGGCCGCCGCTGTCGCCACCGCTGGTGTGCCGGTCGGCGATCACAGCCTGTCGACGACACGCGTGACCGCATCCGAGCTGCCACCCAACGCGAAGCCGCACGACATCACGCACGTCGTGCCGGCGGAGCCGCATTGGCCGCTCGTGGTGATGACCGTGCTGACGCAACTCTCGGTCGGTGCCTTTGCGGCGATCTGGCTGTTGCAGTTGCTCACCGGGTCCGCCCGGCTTGGTGTGGCCGCCTTGAGCTCGTTGATGGTCGGTGGTCTGGCATTGAGCGCGTCGACACTGCACCTCGGCCGGCCGGCGTTTGCGTATCGCGCGCTGCGGATGTGGAAGCGGTCGTGGCTCAGTCGCGAAGTGCTGCTGTTCTCGCTCTTCTCCGGAGTCGCAGGCGCGTATGCCGCCGCGCTCTGGTTCGGCATCGCGGGCAGCACGCTGATCGGCGCGGTGACGGTACTCTTCGGCCTCGCCGGCGTCTGCGCCAGCGCGTGCATCTACCGGGTTCCCTCCCGGCCGTCGTGGAACACGCCGTACACGCTCGTGCACTTCGCGCTCACGTCCGCGGTGCTCGGTCCGCTCTTCGCCGCCGCCGTCGGCGCCGGTCACGAGCGAGGGCTCGCCTTTGCGGCCGCCGGGATGGCCGGCGCGCAGCTGGTCGTCCTGTTGGTGCGTTTCCTTCGCCTGATCGCGTCCGACAGCCTCGAGCTGCGCGGCACCGCGCGCCTCATCTCCACGGTGCTCGCATCCCGCTTCATCCTGCGCAGCGTGTTGCTCGCGGTGGGCGCCATCGTGTTGCCGCTGATCGTCGCCGGCCCGTCGGCGATCCTGCCGGGCGCCGACACGACGCCAGCCGTGACGGTGGCGATGGTGATGGCCCTGGCGCTGTCACTCGGCGGCGAGATCCTCGGCCGATATCTCTTCTTCGTCAGCGTGGTGCCGAAGCACATGGCGTCCCCGTATGTCGCCATCGGGAGTGAAGCCGTATGACCCTGAAGCAGCTGCTCGGACTCGACACGCGAGCCGACAAGTACGCCTACGCCGTCGATCCGTCGGCCGGCTACGTGTCGGCGCAGAAAGTTCCCGATCGCTGGGTGCCGACGACGTGCGGTTACTGCTCCGTGGGATGCGGAATGTTGATTGGCGTGAAGGACGGTCGCGCCGTGAGCGTGCGCGGCAACCCCGATCATCCGGTCAATCGCGGTCTGCTGTGCCCCAAGGGCCTCTCCGAGCATCACACGATCCACACGCAGAACCGGGCACGGTATCCGCTGCTGCGACAGGGCACGGCCTTCGATCGCGTGAGCTGGGACACCGCGCTCACGACGATGGCGGCGAAGTTCCGCGAGGTCCAGGCGCGCTATGGCCCCGGCGCCGTGGGCGTGATCAGCACCGGTCAGCTCGTCACCGAGGAGTTCTACACGCTCGGCAAGCTGGTGCAACTGGGGATCGGGACGTCGAACTACGACGGCAACACGACACTGTGCATGTCGACCGCGGTCGCCGGCTACAAGCGATCGTTCGGCAGCGATGGACCTCCAGGAGCGTACGAGGATTTCGAGCGCGCGGACGTCGTGATGCTGATTGGCGCCAACGTCGCCGAGAACCATCCGATCCTGTGCTGGCGCCTGCAGGCCAACCCGGACAAGACACTGATCGTCGTCGATCCGCGTGTGACGAAGACGGCGATGATGGCCGATCTGCATCTGCCGGTTCGGCCGCGGTCCGACCTCGCGCTCATCAACGGATTGATTCACCTCGTCATCGAGCACGACCTGATCGACCGCGCGTATATCAACGCGCACACGACCGGCTTCGCCGAGCTGCGCGAGTCGGTGCGCGAGTACACGCCGGAGCGGGTGGCGGAGATTACCGGCCTGTCGCCGGACGTGATCGTTCGCACCGCGTGGACGTACGCGCGCGCCCGATCGGCGTTCATCGGCTGGACGATGGGCGTCAATCACAGCACCAAGGGCACCGAGACGGTCAACGCCATCAACAACCTCGCGCTCATCACCGGCAACATCGGTCGCGCCGGGGCCGCGCCCTTCTCGATCACCGGGCAGTGCAACGCGATGGGTACGCGCGAGGCCGGCTTTGCGTCGAGCCTGCCCGGGTATCGCAAGTTCGAGAACACCGCCGATCGCGAGGATCTCGCGCGCCTGTGGAACGTTCCAGTCGAGCGAATTCCGACGGCGCGAGGTCTCGCCTATCCCGACATCATCGAGGCGGTGCTCGAGCGTCGCATTCGGGCGCTCTGGATCATCGCCACCAATCCGATCGTGTCGTTCCCGAACTTCGGTGCGCTGCAGCAGGCGCTCCAGGGGCTCGACTTCCTCGTCGTTCAGGATGGCTACCATCCGACGCCCACCTCCGAGTACGCGCACCTGATGCTTCCGGCGGCGCTGTGGGGCGAGAAGGAAGGCACCTACACCAACTCGGAGCGCCGCGTCAGCAAGGTCAATCGGGCTGTGGCTCCACCGGCGGAGGCGCGATCCGATTTCGACATCTTCCTGCACCTCGCCGGCGTGCTCGGCGTGCGCGACGAGCTCTTTCCCGGCTGGACCAAACCCGGTGATGCCTTCGAAGAGTGGAAGCGGGTGTCCGCAGGACGCCTGTGCGACTACTCGGGCATGACCTACCGGGCGATCGAGTACGGCGGCGTGCAGTGGCCGTTCCCCGCAGGTGCGACGGGTCCATCCGACACGCGGCGCCTGTACACCGACGGCGTCTTTCAGACAGACGACGGTCGCGCCAAGTTGATCCCGGTCAAATGGGAGCCATTTCCCGAGCAGCCGAACACCGAGTTCCCGTTCGTCCTCAACACCGGTCGGACCGTCGAGCACTGGCATACGCGCACCAAGACGGGCAAGGTCCCGATCCTCGAGCGGCTGTCGCCGAACGCGTGGGTCGAGATGAACCCGCGTGACGCGCGTGCCCTGCGCCTCAAGCCGCAGGACCGCGTGGACGTGATCTCGCGCCGCGGCCGCGTCGCCAACGTCGAGTTGCGCGTGACCGAGACGATCGGCCCGGGTCAGATCTTCGTGCCGTTCCACTACGCGGAGACCAACGCCAACCAGATGACGCAGAGCGCCTTCGATCCGTTTTCACGCGAGCCCAATTACAAGCAGTCGGCCGTGCGGGTGGAGAAGACCATGGAGCGGCCGGCAGCAAGGCGGGCCTGAAGGCCCGCCTCTACGACTATGAAGAACGAGAGACCCGTTAACCAGGAACGTAGAGGCGGACCTTCAGGTCCGCCTGAGGGGTCGCGATGAAACGCCTCGTCGTCGTCGGCAACGGCATGGCCGGCATGGCCTGCGTCGAGCAGATCCTCAAGTACTCGCCGCCATTTCAGATCACCGTGTTCGGCGACGAGACGCACGTCAACTACAACCGCGTGATGCTGTCGTCGGTGCTCGCCGGCGAGCGCGCGGCCGACGAGATCGTCCTGCATCCGCGCGAGTGGTACGTGCGCAACGGCATCGACCTGCACGTCGGCGTCCGCATCGTCGACGTCGACGCCGAGGCCAGGACGGTAACTGGCAACGACGGGAGCGTCACTCCGTACGACCTGTTGCTCATTGCGACTGGCAGTTCCGCGTTCATGCCACGGATCGAAGGTCTCGATCGCGATGGCGTGTTCGTCTTCCGTACCCTCGACGACACCCGCGCGCTCCTGGAACGGTGTGCGCCTGGAAGGAAGGCCGTGGTGATCGGGGGCGGTCTCCTCGGGCTCGAGGCTGCTCGCGGGCTACAGGTGCAGGGCTGCGACGTGACCGTCGTGCACCTGATGTCCACGCTGATGGAACGCCAGCTCGATTGCGACGGCGGCAGCTACCTCCTCGGGAAGATGGAGGAGCTCGGCATTCGCGTGCTGCTCGGGCGCACGACGACCGCAATCCTGGGCAACGGCAAGGTCGAAGGCGTCGCGCTCTCCGACGACACCTGCATCGACGCCGATCTCGTCGTGGTCGCCGCCGGCATCCGGCCGAACGCCGATCTCGGGATGCGCGCCGGACTCAAGGTCAATCGCGGGATCGTCGTCAACGACCACATGGAGACGTCCGAGCCGGACATCTTCGCCGTCGGGGAATGCGTCGAGCATCGCGGCGTGTGCTACGGCCTCGTGGCCCCGCTGTACGAGCAGGGCAAAGTGCTGGCGGCGACCATCACCGGTCACAAGGGGCCGACCTACGAAGGCACGGTGCAGGCGGCAAAGCTCAAGATCATGGGCGTCGACGTCTTCTCCGCCGGCGACTGGAGCGAGCAGAACGCGGAGCCGGTGCGATTCGAGGATCGCGCGCTCGGCATCTACAAGAAGCTGACCGTGCGCGACGGCAAGCTCGTTGGCGCGATCCTCGTCGGCGACACGGCCGACAGTCACCGCTACATGGAGTGGCTGCGCACCGGCGCGGATCTCACGAAGCAGCGCCGACATCTGCTCCTGCCGCCGCCGGCCGCCGACGCGGGGCTCGACATCGCGGAGATGTCCGACAGTGCCACG
>Ga0081539_10002114_pt1 | contig 29421 bp, 31 predicted proteins | sample TabmetS4T2R2_FD_71023 | JGI IMG/M metagenome (GOLD analysis project Ga0081539, IMG submission 71023) | Tabebuia heterophylla rhizosphere microbial communities from the University of Puerto Rico - S4T2R2 | ecosystem: Host-associated > Plants > Roots > Rhizosphere ... | reverse complement strand
AGGATGAGGTGAACCCGGTCATGCGCAAGCTGCAGGAAGGCGGCATCGAGATCACCGCGCTGCACAACCATCTGCTGCGCGCCGAGCCCATGACGCTCTACATGCACATCGAGGCTCACGGCGACCCCGCCAAGCTCGCCGCAGCCATCCATGCCGGCCTCGCGGCCAGCAAGACGCCGTTTGCGCCGCCGCCTGGCACATCGACGCCGGCCAACATCGACATGATCGGCATCGACCGCATCATGGGATACTTCGGCCAGGACAGCGGCGGCATCTATCAGTTCGGTATTCCGCGGGCCCAGCCCGTCACCGAGCAAGGCATGGACCTGCCCGGCGCCATGGGAGCGGCGAACGCCATCAACTTCCAGCCCACCGGCTTCAACACCGCCGCCATCACCGGCGACTTCGTGCTGTCGGCGCAGGAGGTCAATCCGGTGATCAAGGCGCTGCACGCCAACGGCATCGAGGTCACCGCCCTGCACAGCCACATGCTGGCCGAGCAGCCACGCATGTTCTTCCTGCACTTCTGGGCCAACGACGACGCGCTGAAGCTCGCGACCGGCCTGCGCGCCGCGCTGGACCACGTGGACGTGAAGAAGGACAACGCCCGCGCGCGGTAGGAGACCTGCGATGCATAACATGACGATGGCGGCGGGTCTGGTCGGTCTGCTGCTGGCCGGGACGAGCCTGGCCCAAGACCTGCCGCCTCTCGCTCTGGAAGCCAAAATCCCGCTGGGGACCGTGTCCGGACGCATCGACCATCTTGCCCTCGATGCTGACCATAAGCTCCTGTACGTGGCCGAGCTCGGCAATGACAGCGTCGCTGTCGTCGACCTGGACATGCGCGAGACGATCCATCGCATTCCAGGCCTTCAGGAGCCACAGGGGCTGGCGTTTCACGCCGGCACCAAGACGCTCTACGTCGCCAATGGCGGCGACGGATCGTTGCGTCTGTTCCAGGCCTGGGGATTCGAGCCGATCGGGCGTATCGAGCTGGGCTCCGACGCCGACAACATTCGGCTCGATCCCCGGCGCGACCGCCTCGTCGTCGGTTACGGCAAGGGCGGCCTTGCCGTGATCGATCCCACAAGCCGGCGCAAGATTGGCGACATACCGCTCGCGGGCCACCCCGAGAGCTTCCAGTTCGACGAGACCGGTGCGCGGGTCTTCGTCAACGTCCCGGACGCCAACCAGATCACGGGCCTCGACACCATTTCCGGCAAGCCCGTGACGCTGTTCGAGAGCGCCGGCGCAAGCTCGAACTTTGCCATGGCGGTCGATCACGGCAATCACCGCGTGTTGATCGCCTTCCGCAATCCGTCAAGGCTGGTGGCGTTCAATAGCGGAACCGGCACGCGAGAGGCGAGTGTCGAGAGCTGCCGCGACGCCGACGATGTGTTCGTCGATGCGCGCCGCCGTCGCATCTATGTGAGCTGCGGCGAAGGCGTGGTCGATGTTTTTGGCCAGGCCGGGAACGAATACGAGCGCATCGCCCGCATTCCGACGGTTCCCGGCGCGCGCACATCGCTGTTCGCGCCGGCGACCGACCGGCTCTATGTCGCCGTCAGGGCGACCCGATCGGAGCCGGCCGCGATCTGGGTCTTCCGGCCAGGGCCCTGAGGGGCGGCTCGGCGCGCTCCGGGCTATCGCTCAAGCTTGGGCTTCCACTCGCGGACCAGTCGTTCCGCCTGCGCAAGCTGCGCTGGCGTCAATTTGCGCGCCGTCGCTTCGCGGCCTGCGGCTGCGTTGGTGCGCGAGTAGGAGTCGGCGCCGCGGTCGGCGGCAATGGCAAACCACTTAAAGGCCTGCACGTCATCGCGCGCCACGCCAAGGCCTTCACCGTACAGGCGCGCCAGCCGGATCTGGGCCAATGCGCTGCCCTGCTCGGAGGCGCGGCGATACCAGGAGGCGGCCGCGGCGTAGTCCTTGCGCGCGTAATGCAGGCTGCCCAGGCTGAACTGGCCGCTCGGCGAGCCTTGCTCGGCGGCCTTGCGGAACCATACCGTGGCTGCAGCTTCGTCCTTGGCGACGCCGTAGCCGCCGAGATACAGGCTGCCCAGTCCCACCTGGGCATCGGGGTCGCCCTGCTCGGCCAGCGGCTGCCACAGTTCCAGCGCCATCGCATACCTGCCCCTGTCGAAGGCGGCCTGCGCGTCCTGTAGCGGCCCGGCGTGCGAGACGGTGACAGGCGCGCAGGCGACCGTCAGCGCGAGAAGCAGTCGCGAGGGTGTGAAACGCCGTGTCAAACGAGCTACGGCGCCGGCTGGTAGGTGAAGCCATCGAACACGGTGACGCTGTCGGCCTTGGTCCACACGCCGACGGCACCAGCACCGGTTATGTGGCTGTCGTCCAGCTCGATATAGGGCTTGCCGTCCAGCAAAATACGAATGCGGGTGCCTTTGAACTCGGCGCGCAGCGTATGCCAGGTGTTGCCCGGCACGGGCGCGTCGACGTATTTGATCGTGATGCGCCGTCCGCGTTCGGTGTAGTAGAGGGCAACGTTGTTCTCCAACGCGTTGGCACGCGCGACGTAATAGTTGTCGCCGTCTTTCCAGCGCCATACCAGGCCACCTGCCTGGTCCTCGCGGCCCGATAGCGGCTTGAACTTCACCTCGACGACGCCATCCGCGAGACTGGTGCCGGTCTTTATGCACCAGGGAAAGGGACCTGAGCCTGATTGCTTCAAGACGTTGCCCTTGCTCGGCGCCGTAGGGTCGGCTTCGACGGTCCAGCGCGGCGACCCACCGCCGGTGCTGCCGCACTCCCAGCCTGCCGGCTGGCTGCCGAGCTTGTCGGCACCGAAGGTGACGGATTCAGCGTGCGCTGCCGACGCAAGGACCGCTGCCGTGGCACCCAACAGGATCGTCGCGACAATCGTCATCATCAGCCCTCCTTGGAATAGCGCTCGAGCAACGCCGCGGCATTGTCCCAGCGGATTGCCTGCATGAAGGCGTCGACGTAGGCAGCGGCGCGGGCGCCGTAGTCCATATGATAAGCGTGCTCATACATGTCGAGCGCGAGGATGGGGCGCCCATTGGCCATCGAGTGCGTATGATCTGCCGCCCAAGCATTGACCAGCCGTTTGTCACGCGGCGACCAGGTGAGCAGCACCCAGCCTGAGCCGCCGCCCAGCGCCTTGCCCATGGCGACGAACTCGGCCTTCCAGCGCTCAACACTGCCGAAATCCTTCTTCATCGCCTCGGCGAGCGCGCCCTTGGGATCGCCTTCTCCGCCCAAACTGTCGAAGTAGAGCTCGTGGATGATCATGGAGTTGGTGGCGATCAGCTCCTCACGCTTCAGCCCGTTGACGACGAACACGGGGGCTGAAGCCATGTCAAGCGAAGCCAGCTGCGCTGTGATGGCGTTCAAGCGCTTCACGGCGCCGCCGTAGTTGTTCTCATAGTGGCTGACGAGAAGTTTTTCCGACAGGCCACTGATCTTGGCCGGATCGAACGGCAGCTTCTTGAGAGCATACTCCATCTCGGGACCTCCCGTAGACCGAGCCAATGCGAATACCGAAGGCAACCACTGGAGATTTAAGACCAATTTAAGGGCCGGCGGCAGAGGCAAGTTCCCGGCCGGCGCGGTCGGCGGGCGCATCGTTGGACGTCGCCTATCCGCCGACCAGGACCGCCTACCATCAGGGTCGCGCCGCCTCGCGTTCCTCCGGCGGGCGCACATGGCTGAACATCGCGAGCAGCGCCAGATCATATGAGGATTTGAGGATGCCGCCCAGCAGCAACGGCCAGGCGAAGCCCGACAGCAGGAACAGATAGCCCGCGATCACCGGCCCGACGGCCGAGGCGAGACTGCGCGGCACCGAGGTCACGCTGGCGGCGGCGGGCCGTTCGTGGGGCATCACCACCGCCATGACGTAGGAATTGCGCGTCGGCACGTCCATCTGCGACAGCAGGCTGCGCAGCAGCAGCAGGCCGATGACGACCGGCAGGCTCGACACGAAGGGGATGACGACCAGGCACAGGCTCGAGGGCAGGTGCGTGAACACCATGGTGCGTACCAGCCCGATGCGGTTGGCGAGCGGCACTGCGGCGAACATGGACACCGCCGACAGCACGTTGGTCCAGAAGAACAGGTTGGCGGCCGCAGCCACCGACATGCCGAAGGTCTGGAACAGCCAGAGCGCCAGCATGGACTGCACGATCAGCCCGCCTGAAAAGGAATCGACGCAGAACAGGGCGGCGAGGCGGTAGACGATGCCGCGCGATGGCCCGAGCGGCGCAACGGATCGGCTTTCATGCGGCCTTCGCGGCTCCTCGATCCGCCGATAAATCAGACCGCTCAGGAGGCCGATGACGGCGTAGAGCATGAACAGGACCTGCATGATGCGGACGGGCGACAGATCCCACCATGTCACCGCAAGCGCCGGCAGCGCGGCGAACAGCGTGCCAGCGGCGCCCATCAGGGAGCCGGCAAGGCTGTAGCGCACATAGAGGGCCGTGCGGTCGCGGTCGCCGACCGATTGGGCGAGCAGCGACTGTTCCAGCGGCAGGAAGACGCTGACATCGCCGCTCGACGGATTGAGCGTGCCGACGAAGGCCACCAGCAGCAACGGCCAGAAGCCCTGCACACCGGCGAAGGCGCACCCGGTGGCCATCATCAATGCGGCCGCAGCCAGCAGCGGCTTGCGATGGCCAAAGCGGCTGGTGATGAAGCCGACGAACAGGGTGAGGCTCGCCGAGCCGAGAAGAGTGGCCGTCGCCAGCACGCCGACCTCGAAGGCGTCGAGCCCGAGCGCCAGCAGATAGGCCGGCAGCAGGATGCTGACATAGCCGTCAGCCAGCGCGCGCAGACCGCGCGCGAGGACGAGTCGTCTGGCGTTGGCATCCGCCGTTTCCGGAAAGAGGCGCATCATTGCCGGGAGCGCGGCACTCCAGTGCCGCTCATGCGGTGCCGCAACCGGCGAAGACGCGCCACTGGAGTGGCGCGCTCCCGGCAAAGAAACGTGGATCACGCTTCCTTCGCATACTTGTCGAACAACGCCGCCGCGTTTTCCCAGCGGATCGCCTGCATGAAGGCGTCGACATAGCCCGCCGCCTTCGCGCCGTAGTCCATCTGGTAGGCATGCTCATACATGTCGAGCGCCAGGATCGGCCGGCCGTTGGCGAGCGTCATGGTATGGTCGGCCGCCCAGGTGTTGATGAGCCGCTTGTCGTGCGGCGACCAGGTCAGCAGCACCCAGCCCGATCCGCCGCCGAGCGCCCGACCCATGGCGGCGAACTCCGCCTTCCAGCGCGCCAGGCTGCCGAAGTCCCGGGTGATGGCTTCGGCCAGCGCACCCTTGGGATCGCCCTCGCCGCCCAGGCCGTCGAAATAGAGCTCGTGGATGATCATCGAGTTGGCGGCAATCAGCTCCTCGCGCTTCAGCCCGTTGACGACGAAGACCGGCGCAGTGGCCATGTCGAGGGTGGCGAGCTGGGCGGAAATCGCGTTCAGGCGCTTCACCGCGCCCGAGTAATTGTTCTCGTAGTGGCTCACCAGGAGCTTCTCGGACAGGCCTTTGATCTTGGCCGGATCGAACGGCAGCTTCTTGATGGCATATTCGACCTTGGGGGCGCCGCCCTGGGCGAAGGCGCCAGCGGCGCCGGTAGCAAGCGCCACACCAGCCGCGATTCCAATGAAGTCTCGGCGGTTCTGCACGATGGTCATGGAAGTCTCCTTGGGTTGGAACGGGTGTCGTCAGTCCCCTTGTCCATTGAGTCTTGTCGTTCAGGCCGATCCCATGGCGAGGTAGTAGGCCATGCCGGCCAGCGCGCTCGCGAGCAGCACCGGGATCATGCCGAGCTTGAAGCGGAAGATCGCCACCGCGGCGGCCGCTGCCAACACCGCTGACGGAATGTTGATCGACGACAGGATGGGCGCGCTGAAGCTCGCCCCCAGCAGCGTCACCGGCACCACCTTGGCGAACAGCACGTGGAGCGCGAACCAGACCGCGAGGTTCAGGATCACGCCGACCACCGCGGCGGTGATGGCGCCGAGCGCGGCGCCCAGCGCCTTGTTCTCCCGCAGCGCCTCGACGAACGGTGCGCCGAAGAAGATCCAGAGGAAGCAGGGCACGAAGGTCACCCAGGTCGTGAGCAGGCCGCCCAGGGTCGCCGCCAGCAGCGGCGGCAACGAACCGGGCTCGCGCCAGGCGCCGAGGAAGCCCACGAACTGGGTCACCATGATCAGCGGGCCCGGCGTCGTCTCGGCCATGCCCAAGCCGTCGAGCATCTCGCCCGCGGTGACCCAGTGATAGTTGTCGACCGCCTGCTGCGCCACATAGGCCAGCACGGCATAGGCGCCGCCGAAGGTCACGATCGCCATCTTGCTGAAGAAGACCGCGATCTTGGTGAAGACGTTGTCGCCGCCCACGGTGAGGTAGAGGGCCGCGATCGGCACCAGCCACAGCGCCAGGAACACCGCCGTGATGGAGAGTGACCAGCGCAGGTTGGGCCGCGCGTGCTCGGGCGTCTCCTCGCCCAGCAGCGAATCGCGGTCGGCGACCTGCTTGGCCCCGACCTTGCCGTGGCCGCCGGCGCTGAGAAAAGGTTGCAGTCCCATCGTGCCTGCCACATAGCCGATGAGACCGGCGCCGAGCACGATGATGGGGAATGGCACGTCGTAGAAGAAGATCGCGATGAACGACAGCGCGGCCAGCGCCACCATGACGTTGTTCTTGAGGGCGCGGCGGCCGACCCGGATCACCGCTTCGATGACGATGACCAGGACCGCTGCCTTCAATCCGAAGAACAGGCCCTCGACGATCGTCAGGCGGCCGAACAGCACGTAGATCCAGGACAGCGCCATGATGGCGAGCAGGCCCGGCAACACGAACAGCGTGCCGGCGAACAGGCCGCCCCTGGTCTTGTGCATCAGCCAACCGATGTAGATCGCGAGCTGCTGCGCCTCCGGTCCCGGCAGCAGCGTGCAGTAGTTCAACGCCTGCAGGAAACGGTTCTCGCCGATCCACTTCTTCTCCTCGACGATGATGCGATGCATCACGGCGATCTGACCGGCCGGACCGCCGAAGGAGAGCGCGGCGACGCGCGCCCAGACTTTCATCGCCTCGCCGAAGGACACGCCGTGGCTCGGCTCGTCGTGAACCTTGGTGGCTGTGATCTCGCTCATCGGGCTTTCTCCGGGCCGGCGGCCTTGAAGTATTCGTAAAGATCGTCGAGCACGGCAGCGCCGCGCGCCAGCCGCTGCTCGTCGTCGCGGTGCGCCGCGGCGATGCCGGACATCACGGTGCGGATGCCCGCGGTCTCCTCACGGCCGTACTTGCCGTCCTTGAGATCGATGTCATGGATGATCTCGCCGATGGCTGAGAGCGCTGGATCGTCGAGGCCGGCGCGCAGCAGCAGCACCTCGAAGGTGCAGCGGTCGCCCTCGTGCGTGTACTCGCCCTCGAACATGTCGAATCGCACTTCGCCGGCCCGCGGCGCGTAGCTGCGGCCGGGCACGAACTTGAAGCGCGCCGCCTGGTCGATGAAACGCCGGACGAGCCAGGCCGAGGCGATGCGGTCGATCTGCACGTGCTCGCGCGTCACCCAGATCTTGCTGTCGAGGGACGAGGCGGCAGGCTTGCCCGGTTCCGGGGTCATGGCTTCACTCCCTTGCTGCAGTTGGCTTTCGAGATGCGCGATGGGTTGCTCGGCGGCCTCCCGTCCATCGGCCTCGAAGAAATCGATGGCGGCGACCTCGCTCAGTTGCTTGCGCAGGCGGCCCACTTGGTTCGCGATGTCGGCAAGTTCGCCGTTGGCGGGCCCGCTCTGGAGGCGAGCGGCGAGCGCACGCGCCTCCTCGGCGAGCCGTGCGTAGTCCTCGTTGCGTGCAGCCACGAACATCTGGCGCAGCTCGGTATCGCCGAGGCCCTCGACCAGCTCAGCCTCGCAGACCAGAGCCTCGCCGCCCAGCTCGACGATCTCGCGCGTCAGCCAGGCGAAGTCTTCCTGGGTTTCCTCATTGCTGGGCAGCGCATAGACCGCGTTCTTGACCAGCACCGCTCCCAGCGCCTGCACCCGCCGCCACACCTTCACCCGGGCATAGGCGGGCTTGGCCGGCAGCTGGTGAATCAGCAGCAGCCACGGCGCTTTGGAGACGATCTCGCCCACGTTCATGCTTCACCTGTACCACGTTTCTGAAATAAAATGCAACAGGTGTATCTTTTTCTCTTGCATATACCGTGAGTGAGCCGTATATGGCGTGAAACGGCTGTATCACGGGAGATCAAAATGCCATTCCAAGCCAAGCCGATCGCCTTCAAGCCCGCCCGTTTGAACGGGCTGAGCTGGCGCCTGATCGCCAGCCACTACGAGAACAACTACGGCGGGGCCGTCCGTCGCCTGAACGCCATCCGCGGCGAGCTCGGCCGCCTCGACCCGGCCACCGCACCCGGCTTCACGCTGAACGGCCTGAAGCGCGAGGAGCTGATCGCCACGAACTCCATGCTGCTGCACGAGCTCTATTTCGACGGGCTGGGCGGCAGCGGCGGCCTGCCCGAAGGGGCACTGGCCGAGGCAATCGCCCGCGACTTCGGCTCGGTGGAGCGCTGGCGCACGGAATTCATGGCCATGGGCCGGGCACTGGGCGGCGGCTCCGGCTGGGTGGTGCTCACCCGCTCGGCCCGCGACGGCACGCTGAGCAACGTCTGGCAGGCCGATCACACGCACAGCCTCGCCGGCGGCACGCCGATCCTGGCGCTCGACATGTACGAGCACTCCTATCACATCGACTTCGGCGCCAACGTCGCAGCCTACGTCGACGCCTTCATGAACAATCTCCATTGGCAGCGCATCGGCGAACGCTTCGCCGGCGCGGCCGAGGCACCGCGCCAGCACATGATCGACACCACGGCGGCGCGCCGACGTCTCGAGAGCGAGCCCGGCCTGCTGGTGATCGATGCCCGCCTGGCCGACGACGCGACCCTCGTGCCGGTCGGCCTGAAAGGCGCACGGCGCGCCCCGCCCGACAAGGTCGACGCAGTCGCCGCCTCGCTGCCCAAGGGCAGCAAGGCCCTGGTCTACTGCGCCTGGGGCTTTGAGATCGGCGGCGACTGTGCCGCCAAACTCAGGGAGCGCGGCATCGACGCCGTGGCCGTCGCCGGCGGACTCGGCGCCTGGCGCGCCGATGGCCTCCCCACCGAACCACTCAAGGAAGGAGACAAGGCATGAAGTGGGTTACCCGTGAGCGGCCGAAGATCGACCGCATTGCCTGCCCGTGGCTGATCCAGCGCTTCATCGAGAAGCAGCCGGAGTTCCTCTACGTGCCGGCCGACCAGGTGCTGGCGACGGCCGAGAAGACCGGCGCCATCCCCTACGACATCCCGGGCGTGAAGTTCAGCCATGTCGGCGAGAAGTGCAGCTTCGACGCCTTCATCGCCGAGTACAAGCTCGACGCGCCGGGCCTCGACAAGCTCGCCGACATCGTGCGCGGCGCCGACACCTCGCGGCTCGATCTGACGCCGCAGAGCCACGGCCTGTTCGCGATCTCGCTCGGCCTCAGCCACTGCTACCAGGACGACCACGAGATGCTGAAGCACGGCATGGTGATGTACGACGCGCTCTACGCGTGGTGTCGCAGCCTGACCGGCGAGACGCACAACTGGCCGCCGAAGATGGGGTGACCATGACCGCCGCCACCCTCGCATCGCCCGCGGCAGCACGCACCCGCCTGCTGCTGGAAGGGCCGATCATCACCACCCTGCTGCGGCTTGCCCCGGCGAACCTGGTCGTGAACGTGATCCTGATCGCGGTCACGGCCAGCGTCGATGCCTACTTCGTCGGCCAGCTCGGCATCGAGGCGCTGGCCGGCCTGTCGCTGGTTTTCCCGGCGATGATGCTGATGCAGCAGATGGCCAATGCCAGCATGGGCGGCGCCATCGCCGCCGCGGTCGGCAAGGCGATCGGCGCCGGCAAGCGCGACGACGCCGCGGCGCTGGTGATCCACGCCCTGCTCATCGCCGGCGTCGCGGGAGGGCTGTTCACTCTCCTGTTCGTCGGGCTGGGGCCGATCTTCTATGGCTGGCTGGGCGGACGCGGCGCGGTGCTCACAGCGGCGCTCGACTACGGCAACGTGATCTTCGCCGGCGCCGTGGTCTACTGGCTGCTCGGCGCGCTCACCAGCGTGGTGCGCGGCACCGGCCAGGTGGCCCTGCTCGCCTGGGTCTATATCGGCGCCGAGGTCTTGCACATCGTGCTGGTGCCGATCCTGGTGTTCGGGCTGGGCCCGATTCCGGCGCTCGGCCCCGCCGGCGCGGGCATCGCCACGGTGACGTCGTTCGCCGCCTCGAGCGTGGTGCTGGCGGGCTACCTCGCCTCGGGCCGCACCAGCGTCGCCTTGTCGTTGCGCGGCTTCCGGCCGCGGCGCGCGATGTTCGGCGAGATCCTGAAGGTCGGCGTGCCGATGTCGGCCCTGCCGCTGTTCAACAACCTCGCCCTGGCGACGCTCACCGCCTATGCCGGCCTGCTCGGCACGGCGGCGCTGGCCGGCTTCGGCATCGGCGTGCGGCTGGAATACCTGCTCTATCCGATCAACTTCGGCCTCGGCGCCGGCGTACTTGCCATGGTCAGCACCAACATCGGCGCGCGCCAGTTCGAGCGCGCCGGCCGCATCGCCTGGATCGGCACCGGCCTGTCGGTCGGCGTGATGTGGCTGATCGGGGCGCTTGCCATCATCGCGCCCGGCCTGTGGAGCGGCCTGTTCACCGACGATGAGGAGATCCGCCGCGCCACCGCGATCTATCTCGGCGTCGTCGGCATGGCCTACGTCTTCATCGCGCCCAACACGCTGATGTCGGCGTTCCAGTCGACGCGCCAGCCGCAGTTCCCGCTGCTCGCCGCCCTGTCGCGGCTCGCGGTGGTCGGGATCGGCGGCTGGATCGCCACGCAGCTGTTCGACGCGAGCCTGGTCGGCCTCGGCATCATCACCTTCGCCGGCCTGGTCGCGATGGGCAGCGTCTTGTCCCTCGCCTTCCTGCTCTACGCCAACCTCGGACCGAAGGAGGCCAAATGACCGAGCCCCTGACGCTCGTCGGCCACGTCGACCTGCCGGCGCACACCGGCAGCGGCGGCTTCGACCACGCCGCCGTGCACGCCGCCACCGGCCACGTCTACGTCGCCCACACCGCGAACGACGCGATCGACGTGCTCGATCCCGTCGCCCGCAGGCACCTCTTCTCGGTGCCGGACCTGAAGGCCGTCGCCGGCGCGCTGGTGAGCGACGAAAGCCAGCTCGTCTTCACCTCGAACCGCGGCGAGGACACGATCGGCGTGTTCGCGCCGGGCGCCGACCCGACGGTGACCAAGATCGCCGTCGGCCATCGGCCCAACGGCCTCGCCTGGGACGCGCGCCGCCGGCTGGTGCTGGCAGCCAATGTCGGCGATCCGGCGGTGCCGCACTCCTACACGCTGTCGATGGTCGATCTCGACGGCGGGACCATGCGCCACTCGATCGAGGTGGCAGGCCGCACGCGCTGGACCGTGTTCGATCCGGAAGCCGAGGTCTTCTACGTCAACATCATGCAGCCCTCGCAGATCGTCGTGGTCGACGCGCGCTCGCCCGATCGCATCGCCCGCACCATCGCGATTCCGGCGGCCGGCGCGCATGGTCTCGACTTCGACCCGGCGACGCGGCGGCTGTTCTGCGCCTGCGACGCCGGCATCCTCGTCACCCTCGATGCCGGCTCTGGCAAGGTGCTGAACGAAGGCAAGCTCTCGGGCGTGCCCGACGTCGTCTGGTTCAACCCCAAGCGACGCCAGCTCTACGTCGCGGTCGGGGATCCCGGCACGGTCGACGTGTTCGACACGACGTCGATGAAGAGCCTCGGCTCCATGGCCACAGAGAAAGGCGCGCACACCACCGCGTTCCCCTCGTCGGGCGACAGCCTCATCGCCTTCCTGCCCGCGAGCCATCGCGCGGCGCTTTACCGGGTGAACTGACATGAGCGATGTCACCGTCTATGGCTTCCCCATCAGCACCTACGTCAACGTCGTGCGGCTGGTGCTGACGCACAAGGGCGTGCCGTTCGAGTTCCACGACCTCGAGCCGGAGATGGGCGGCCCCAGCCATCTCGCGCTGCACCCGTTCGGCCGCGTGCCGATCCTCGACCATGGCGGCTTCCGGGTCTACGAGACCGCGGCGATCGCGGCCTATGTCGACGAGGCCTTCACCGGCCCCGCCCTGCAGCCGGCCGACGCCCGCGAGCGGGCGCGCATGAACCAGTGGATCAGCGCGCTCAACAGCTACTACTACCCCAACATCGCCTTCCATCTCGGCCACGAGCGGCTGATCTACCCCGCGCTCGGCATCGCGCCGGACGAGAAAGTGGTGTCGGTGGCGCTGCCCAAGATCGCCGTCGGCCTCGACGTCCTGGAGCGCGCGCTGTCGGACGACCGGGACTTCCTGGTCGGCGATCTGCCCACCCTCGCCGACTTCTTCATGCTGCCGACGCTCACGACCCTCAGCTTCACGCCCGAAGGACAGAAGATGCTCGCCGGCAAGCCGGGCATCGCGGCGTGGCGCCAGCGCATGGACGCGCTGCCCAGCGTCATGACCGTGCGCGGCATGGTGATGCCGCACGTCGGCAAGCCGGTCGAGCACGCGCGCGGCTGGGTCGACGGCCATCGGCCGAGGTACTGACCATGTTGCTGCTGTCCCGTGCCGAAGTCGCGCGTCTCATGGACTTCACCGACTATGTCGATGCCGTCGAAGCGGGCTTCCTTGCCGCGGCGGGCAGCACGGCGCTCGCCCCACCGGCGGCGGCCTTCCATGTGCCGGACGGCTCGTACCATGCCAAGGCGGCCGCGTTGCTGGCGGGCGATCCGCCGGTGATGGCGATCAAGCTCAACGGCAACTATCCCGGCAATCCGGCCACCAACGGCCTGCCGACGGTGCAGGGCGTGATCTATCTCGCCGATGCGACCAACGGCCGGCCGCTGGCGCTGATGGACTCGATCGAGGTCACCATCAACCGCACCGGCGCCGCGACCACGCTTGCCGCGCGCCGCCTCGCACGCCGGGACTCGCGGGTCGCCACGATCTGCGGTGCGGGCGTGCAGGGCCGTATCCAGGCGAGAGCGATCGCTGCGGCGGTCAAGCTCGACACGATCCATATCTGGGACATCAGGCCCGGCGCGGCCGAAAAGTTGGCGCGCGATCTCGACGGGGAGCTCAAGATCGACGTGCGGCCGAGCGCCGATCTCGCGATCGCGCGCGAGAGCGACATCATCGTCACTGCGACGTCGTCCAAGACGGCCTTCCTGACACCCGAGCTGGTACGGCCCGGTACGTTCATCGCCGCGGTCGGGGCCGACAATTCCGACAAGTCGGAGATCGCGCCGGCGCTCTATGCCAGGTCGCAGGCAGTCGTCGATTCGCTCGAGCAGTGTGTCGAGATCGGCGATCTGCACCATGCTCTGAAGGCGCAGGCGGTTACGACGGCGCAGGTCCACGCCACGTTGGCCGAGCTGGTGGCCGGCCACAAGGCCGGGCGCAGCACCGACGAAGCGATCACGCTGTTCGATTCGAGCGGCCTTGGCCTGCAGGACGTCGCCTCGGCCGCCGCCATCTACCGACGCGCGCTGCAACGCGGCGTCGGCCACCGGTTGCCCTTGAATTGAAGGAGTCCACCATGTCCCACTCTCTTCGCCGGCATGACACGGTCGCCTATCCGGCTGATATCACGGTTCGCTTCCGTGATGGCGACGATTACATCGCCCGCCACTATGAATTCGCCGACGATACGCAGTTGCGCGATGCTCCCCGCGATGCGGGTGGCCTGGTCGCGCTGCTAAGGATGTGGCGCCATCGCCACGTCACGCGAGGCCATCTCAGGCGGCTCGATGCCCGTGGCCTTGCGGATATCGGCCTCGATGCCGACGCCCGCGATCGCGAGATCGCCAAGCCATTCTGGAAGATTTGAGCGAGAAGGCCAGCAACGACGGAGGGCTGTCATGACCAAACGACGCGATGTCCTCAGCCTTGGCGGCGCGACCGTGATCGCGGGCACCGCCCGTGCCGACGATGCCCGCCGCATCGACTTCGAGAGCACCCCGGCGGGCGCCCTACCCGCCGGCGTGACGACCGCGCTCACCGGCGGCGGCGGCCTGGTGAAATGGGCGATCGTCGAGGATGCCAGTGCGCCCGCCGGGCCCAAGGTGCTGGCGCAGACCAGCGCCGACCGCACCGACTACCGTTTCCCTCTGGCGATCTTCGCCGAGCCGTCGGCCGCCGACATCAACGTCATGGTCAAGTTCAAGGCGGTGGAGGGCGAGGTCGACCGCGCGGGCGGCATCGCCGTGCGCCTGACCGACAAGGACAACTACTACGTCGTGCGCGCCAATGCGCTGGAAAACAATGTCCGGCTCTACAAGGTTGTCGCCGGCAAGCGAATCCAGTTCGCCGGCGCCAACACTAAGGTAGCGTCCGGGACCTGGCACCAGCTCGGCCTCGAGGTGCGCGGCAGCCGCGTGGAGGTGTTCTTCAACGGCAAGAGCCTGTTCAGCGCGAGCGACGGCACCTTCGCCGCGGCCGGCCGCGTGGCGCTGTGGACCAAGGCCGACAGCGTCACCCATTTCGACGATCTCATCATCAAGCCGCTCTAGGAGACTTTCATGCAGTACAACATCGCTCCCCTGTTCTGCCGGCCGTGGACCCTGAACGGCATCACGCCGCGCCTGATCGAAAGCCATTACGAGACCAACTACGGCGACGCGCTGCGCCGCCTCAACGCCGTGACCGCGGACCTCGCGAAGCTCGATCCGGCGACGACGCCCGCCGCGACCATCAACCAGCTGAAGCGCGACGAGGCGGCGGCGCTCAATTCGACGCTGCTGCACGAGCTCTACTTTGCGAGCCTCGGCGGTGACGGGCGGGCCGTGCCGGAGACCATGGCGACGGCGCTCGCCCGCGACTTCGGCTCGGTCGACCGCTGGCGCCGCGAATTCATGGCGCTGGCCGGCGCCCTGGCCGGGGGCTCGGGCTGGGTCGTGCTCGCCTGGGTGCCGCGCGACGGGCGGTTGACCAACCAGAGCGGCGCCGACCACGGGCAGAACCTCGCCGGCGGCATCCCCGTACTGGCGATCGACATGTACGAGCATGCCTACCATCTCGACTTCGGCAGCAACGCCGAGGCCTACATCGCGGCGTTCATGCGCAACATCGACTGGAAGGCCGTGCAGCAGCGCTATGAGGATGCCATCAAGGTCGCGCCGCCGCGCCCGCTCGAGCAGAAGGAGTTTGCCGACGTCGCGCCCGTCAGCGTCGAGGAGCTGCAGGCAATGGTCGATGCCGGCACGCCGGTGCAGATCATCGACGCCCGGCCCCGGCACTACACCACGCGGGCGCACGACATCATGGCGAACGCCGTGTGGCGCGATCCGGAACGGGTCGACGAATGGATCGGCGAGCTCTCCAAGGAGAAGCCGGTCGTCACCTTCTGCGTCTACGGCTTCCACATCGGCTGCCAGACCGCCATCAGGCTGCGCGACGCCGGCTTCGATGCGCGCTACCTGGCCGGCGGGCACTACGCCTGGAAGGCGGCCGGCGGCAAGGTCCGGATGTTCGAATAGTAATCGCTGTCATCCCGTGCGTAGCGAGGGACCTTTCCTGTAGCCTTAAAGGCCCCTCGCTGCGCTCGGGGTGACAGAACGACACCATGCCGATCGAACTCGTCCTCTTCCTCGCCGCCACCTTCCTCGGCGCGTTCGTCGCCGGTCTGGCGGGCTTCGCCTTCGGCCTGGTCGCGGCGGCGATCTGGCTTCACATCCTGACGCCGCTGCAGACCGCGACCTTCATCGTCGTCTACGGCCTGATCGTGCAGGGCTATGCCGTGTGGAAGCTGCGGCATGCGCTCGACTGGCGCCGCCTGCTGCCGCTGGTGATCGGCGGGCAGATCGGCATCCCGCTCGGCATCGAACTGCTGCGCTGGCTGCCGGCCTCGACCATGCGCATCGCCGTGGGCGTGGTCCTGGTCGCCTTCAGCCTCTACACCCTGTTGCGGCTAAAACTGCCGCCGATGGCCAAGGTCGGCGCTCTGGCCGACGGCGGCGTCGGCATCGCAAGCGGCGTGGTCGGCGGCGCCACCGGGCTGGCGGGCATCATCCCGACCATCTGGTCGACCGTGCGCGGCTGGTCCAAGGACGAGCAGCGCGCGGTGTTCCAGCCGGTCGGCGTGTCGATCTTCGTCGGCTGCGCCGCGTGGCTGGGCGGCACCGGGACATTCGACCGGGATACGATCCGGCTGTTCGCGCTCGGCCTGCCGGCCCTGCTGATCGGTACCTGGGCCGGCTTGAAGGCCTATGGCCGTCTCGACGAGGCGGCCTTCCGCAGGATCGTGCTGATCCTGCTGCTGGTTTCCGGCATCACCCTGATCGTTCCTACGGCAGGCGCTCGATGGTGAGGTCGACGAACTCGGTCACGCTGTCGGCCTTGGTCCACAGCGCGACTCGGCCGGGCTCGGTGATGCGCCGGTCGGTCGCCTCGAACAGGAGCTCGTTGTCGAAGTACACGGTGAAGCGGTCGCCGACGGCGCGCAGGCGCAGCGTATGCCACTGAGTGGCGGCGACCTTGACGCTCTTGCCGGCGAACTGCCGGCGGTCGCCGTCGATCACGGCATAGAGCCGCACGTTGTCCTCCAGCGCGTTGGCGCGCACGACGTAGTAGTTGCGCGGGTCCTTGAGGCGGATGGCGATGCCGCCGGCCTGGTCGACCTTGCCCATGACCGGCCGCACGCGGACGCTGACATCGACGTTGCCCAGCGCACCGAAAGCCTGTCCTTGGACGATGCAAAGCGGGAAGCGATAGTCGGTGGCATCGCGGCTCTGCTCGGCGACGCCGAGGCCCAGCTGATTGTCCGCGTCGGTCTCGACATTGCGCCACTTCACCGGGCCGCCGCCGCCGGTCAGGGCCGGCATGCAGCCGTCCGGCTCGGCGCCGACGGGATTCCAGACGGAGACCAGCTCGACGCTGTCGGCGGCCAGGACAACGCCCAGCGACAGCGCCGACAGCGCCGCGGCCAGGACGAACGTGATCGATCGCAGCATGTCACCCTCCTGTGGTGTCGGCCCGATCATGGCCGCCGATTCTGAAGCGGCGCCGAGCGCTCGATGAGAAAACGATGAGAAGCTTGCTTTTCGATCGCGCGAGGACGTTACTGCGGCGGACCACCATCGAGAGGTGATGGCATGCGGCTGCTGGTCGTCGAGGACGAAGGCGGTATCGCAAGTGCGCTTCGCCAGGGCCTGACCGAATCGGGATATGCCGTCGACCTGGCGCGCGACGGCGAGCAGGGCCGCGACTATGCGCTGGCCGCGACCTACGACGTCATCCTGCTCGACATCCTGCTGCCCCGGCTCGACGGCCTGGCGCTGCTGCGCGAGCTGCGCGGCCGCGGCATGACCACGCCGATCCTGCTGCTCACGGCGCGCGATGCCGTCGACGACCGCGTCGCCGGCCTCGATGCCGGCGCCGACGACTACCTGGTGAAGCCGTTCTCCTATTCCGAGCTGCTGGCCCGCATCCGCGCCCTGCTGCGCCGGCCGGCGCTGCGCGGCGGCCACAGGTTGACGACCGGCGACGTCACCATGGATCTCGGCCCGCGCACGGTGACGCGCGGCGGCGAGCCAGTCACGCTGACGCCGCGCGAGTTCGCCGTGCTCGAATACCTGCTGCGCCATCCCGGCCAGGCACTGAGCCGGGCGCAGATCGCCGAGGGCGTGTGGAGCTGGGAGTTCCACGGCGAGAGCAACATCGTCGACGTCTATATCGGCTACCTGCGGCGCAAGCTCGATGCGGAGGGCGCGCCCTCCTTCATCGAGACGCTGCGCGGCTACGGCTACCGGCTGCGCGGCGAGGTGAGCCGTGCGTAGGCGCCGGCTCGGCGTGCGCACGGCGCTCACCGCCTGGTACCTCCTGGTGCTCGGCCTGGTCATCGCCGCCTTCTCCGGCGCGCTCTACTGGGACCAGGAGCAGACGCTGTCGGCCCAGGTCGACCGCTCGCTGGCCGGCGCCGCGGGCCAGGTGCTGGCATTGATCGACAAGCACGTCGATCCGATCAAGTTCGTCGAAGGCGACGCCTACCGGCATGCAACGAACCATCTCGGCCAGGCCGGATACGCTGTCCTGCTGTTCGATCCCGAGCGTGGTCTGCTGGCACGCTTCGGGCGCGCCCTCGAGCTGCCGGCGGATCTCGGCGGCGCGCAACTCACGACGATCGAAGCCACTGTGGGCGGCGTTTCCGAACCATGGCGCGTGTCGTGGCAGCCGGTGGTGCGGCACGACGGCGTCACCGTCGGCTACCTCGCCGTCGGTCAGTCGGTCGAAGCGATCGCACAGGCGCTGCACGGCCTATTACTGACCCTGGCATGGGCCGGCCCCGTGGCGCTCGGCCTGGCGGGGCTGGCGGGCTACGGGCTGGCGCGGCTGGCCATGCGGCCGGTCGATCGCATGACGCAGTTTGCCCGCTCCCTGGGAGCGAACGACCTGCAGCGGCGTCTTGCCGACCGCGGCCCGGACGACGAGCTTGGCCGGCTGGCGACGACGCTCGACGATATGCTCGCCCGACTGGAAGCCTCGTTCGCGCGCGAGCGCCGCTTCGTCGCCGACGCCGCCCATGAGCTGCGCACACCGCTCACCGCCTTGAAGAGCCGCCTCGACGTCGTCCGCCAGCGCGAGCGCGATGCCGAAGCCTATCGCGCCGCCATCGACACCATCGAGCCCGAGGTCGAGCGGCTGATCCGCCTGGTGCGCGACCTGCTGCTGCTGGCGCGGCTGGAGACCGGCAGCGCGCCCTGGGAAAACGCGCCCGTCGACCTTTCGCAGCTCTGCGAACGCATCGTCGAGCAGATGGAGCCGCTGGCCAGGGAACGCCGGCTGTCGATTGCTCTCGACGTCGAGCCCGGCCTGGTCGTGAGCGGCAGCTTCGATCACCTGCTGCGCGCGCTGATCAATCTTTTGGACAACGCCATCAAGTACGCCCACTCGCCGGGGCGAATACTCCTCGAAGGACGGCGGACCGACGGCGGCTTCTGCGTGCGTATCGTCAACGACGGTCAGCTCCTCGATGCGACGCTCCTCGAGCGCGTCGGCGAGCGCTTCCTGCGCGGCGCCGCCGACCGGTCGCGCGAGACCGGCGGCGTCGGCCTTGGCCTTGCCATCGCGGCCGAGATCGCGCGGCATCACGGTGGCACCTTGTCCTTGACCGGCAAGGAAGGCGGCGGCGCCGTGGCGATGCTGAGCTTCAGGCTCACGTGAACCCAAACGCCCGCGGGTTGACTAGGCAGCAGAGTCGTCGACGTCCGGATTCAGTGCATAATAGGTCGTTGGAGAACAGAGAATACTAGTGACGCAAAATGTCCAATCCGACGTGCCGCGCAATCGTGCCGGCGGTTTCGTCGGAGGAGTCGGGATAGGAGCGCTCGGCGGCCTGATTGGGCTCGGCGGTGCAGAGTTCCGGCTGCCATTACTGATCGGTCTGTTCGGCTTCGGCGCGCTCGAAGCGGTGATCGTCAACAAGGCCATGAGCCTGATCGTCGTGGCTTCAGCACTGCCCTTCCGCATGGGCTCGATCCCGTTCCAGGCCTTGGTCGATCATTGGACGGTGATTGCGAACCTTCTCGCGGGCAGCCTGATCGGCGCATGGGTCGGAGCGTCGTGGGCGACCCGGCTCAAGTCCGAAACCCTCTATCGCATCCTCGCGATTCTGCTGGTGGCGATCGCTGCCGTGCTCCTGGTCGGCCATGGCGCGCGGGACACGGCGTCAGCCGTCGCGACAGGCACGTCTCAGATGGCGGCCGGTGTCGCCGCCGGCTTTTTGATCGGCGTCGTGGCGTCGTTGATGGGCGTGGCGGGTGGCGAGTTGCTGATCCCGACGCTGATCCTGTTGTTCGGTGCCGATGTGAAGCTCGCCGGCAGCCTGTCGTTGGCTGTCAGCCTGCCGACCATGCTGGTGGGCTTCGGCCGCTATAGCCTTGACAGCACCTTTACCGTGCTTGGCCGCAACCTTTGGTTCGTCCTGTTAATGGCGGCGGGATCGATCGTCGGAACCTTCCTCGGCGCCAAGCTGCTTGACGTCGTGCCCAGCGCCATTCTCTTGCCTACGCTGGCGCTGATACTGGTGATCTCCGCTGTCAAGGTATGGCGGCACCGGTAAAATCCTCTTGCGCCGGCTGCTGCGGAAAGATCCACACTGCTTCGGGAGGGACTGAAATGGCGACCTCCCGGTCCAATGACGGTTGTTCGCTGCCCGGGCAGCGAACCCGTATGCTCTGCGGGTTGCCGACGCGAACGGTCACCAGAGTAGTGGCGCCTTGCCGGCGAACCCGCTGGACCAGGCCGCGTATTTCGTCGGAGCCCCCACGGGAAGGCGCGCCGAGCTCCAGTCGATCCTCCTTCACCAGAAAGGACACGATTCCGGCTGGCCGGTCGACGTTCGTCCGAATGCGATGGCCAGCCCACTCGATCGACGCCGTGCCGCCGTCGCCCGCAACGATGCGGCCCTCGAACACATTCACCGCACCGACGATCTCGGCCACGCGGCGCGACAACGGCCGCTCCACGACCGCCGCCATGGCATCGTGCTGCAGCAAGCGGCCGGCATCGAGAACAAGGCATCGTTCGCACAGCTCGGCGGCCTCTTCGAGGTCATGGGTGACGAACAACGTGGCGATGCGTTGTTCGTCCAGGATCTCGGCGAGCTCGCCCAGCAAGCGCGCCCGAGTCGGGGCGTCGAGTGCGGCGAACGGCTCGTCGAGGAAGAGCACCTGCGGCTCGAGGACGAGGGCCCGGGCGAGGCTCGTTCTCTGCGCCTCGCCGCCGGACAACAGGCTTGCCGCGCGATCGGCGAGATGCGTGATGCGCAGGCGTTCCATCCAGGCCTGGGCGCGACGCGCCCTCTCTCGAGCCTCGATGCCACGCAGCTTGAGTCCGAGCTCCACGTTGTGGCGCACGCTCCCGCGAAGCAGCAACGGCTCCTGGAACACCGCGGCGGTGCGGCGATGATAGTCGAGCACCGACATCCCGGCGCCGACCGAAGTGCCGTGAAAGGCGATACTTCCGCTGGCGGCCGGAAGGAGACCGGCGACCACCTGCAGCAGCGTGCTCTTGCCGGCGCCGTTCGGCCCGTACACGGCAAGCCGCTCGCCGGCGTCGAGCGACAAGGAGCACGGCTCGAGGGTGACCCGGCCGGCGCGCCTGACGCTGATGTTGTCGACGCGCAGCATTGCCGTCATCGCGGCGTATCGCGTTGCTGGAACCAGGTCAGCAGGCCGACGACCGCCGCCACCAGCAGCAACAGGACGATCCCCAGGGCCATCGCGCGGTCGTAGTGGCCCATGCCGGTTTCCATGACGATGGCGGTGGTCAGGACGCGCGTCGAACCGGGCAGATTGCCGCCCACCATCTGGCTCGCCCCGACCTCGGAGACGACGGCGCCAAAGCCCGCCATGTAGGCGCCGATCAGCGGCAGGCGAATCTCGCGGCCGATCAGCCAGAGCATCTGGGCCCGCGAGGCGCCCAGCGCCTTCATCTGCATCCAGATCTTGGGGTTGAGCTGCTGGATGGCGACCGCCGTCAGATTGATCACGATCGGCGCGCTCAGGACGAACTGCGCAATCATCATCGCGGCCGGCGTGAAGCGCAGGTTGAGCCAGCCGAGCGGCCCATGCCGCAACAGCAGGATCGACATGACCAGGCCCACGACGACGGGCGGCAGACCGAAGCCGGCATTGAACGTCGTCAACAAGAGGCTGCGGCCGCGGAAGGACGAAAGCGCGATCCACGCGCCGATCGGGGCACCGACGATTAGTGCGGCCAGCGTCGCCGTGGTCGAAATGAGCAGCGACTGGCGGATGATGCTCCAGGTCTCGGGATCGAAGGTCACCAGCAGGAGGACGGCGTCGACGAACCCCGTCCCGAGCTCATCCCAATAGTCCCAGTTCGAGGAAGCCACATCGCGCCTCCCAGACCGGCGTCAGTTGACCAGCACCTGCTCCTCCGTCTTGTCGGAAGCCGGCTGGAACAGCGAGCGGCCATACTGGGCCTTTCCGAACTCGCCGATGCGCTGCTGGCCTTCCGGCGAAACGAGGTAATCGGCGAACGCCTTGCCCGCGGCCGCATTCACCTTGGGGAACTTCGCCGGGTCGACGGGCATGACGTGGTAGATGTTGAACAAAGCAGGGTCGCCCTCGACGAGGATCGGCAGGCCGAGCCGCTTGGCGTGGACGAGATAGGTGCCGCGGTCGGTGAAGGCATAGCCGTGCTGCTGCATCGCCACTTCCATGGTCAGCCCCTGTCCCTGACCGGTTTCGCGGTACCAGGATTGCCCCTTGGGATCGATGCCGGCCCGCTTCCACATGGCCAGCTCGCGCACGTGCGTGCCGGACTGATCACCGCGCGACACGAACACCGACTTCTTCTCGGCAATGCGCTTCAATGCGTCCGAGGCGCTGAGCCCCTTCACGCCAGCGGGATCTTCCACCGGGCCGATGACGACAAAGTCGTTGTACATGACGAGACGACGTGACAGGCCATGGCCCTGCTTCATCCATTCCTTCTCGGCCGCGGGCGAGTGAGTCAGCAGGACATCGCCTTCGCCACGCGCGCCCTGCTTCAGGATGTCGCCGCTCCCGGCGACGATCGTCTTCACCTTGATGCCCGTCTTGCCCTCAAAGCCGTCGGTGATGTGCTTGAGGATGCCGCTGTCCTGGGTCGTGGTGGTGGTGAGCACCACGAGCTCGTTGCTGGTCGGGCTCTGGCCGACCGCGAGACCGGGCAGGCCCGCGAGCGCCAGGACCATGAGGGACGCGGCCATCCGCCGCGAAAGGTTGAGCGCAGTCGACATGGCCTCTTGCCTCTCATCGCAAGGTTGTGGGTGTCGATATATCGTATTGGACATATCGCCTGGCCGCAAGCCGGGGCATTCAACGCGCGTTCTGCCGGCCAGCGTCGCATCGAGCCCTCGGTCGATATGCTCACGGCAACACAGCGTATTGCCGTCACAATCGTGCGTGCCGCCGCTCCATCAAGGCGCGGGCTTTGCGTCGGCGCCCTCGACCTTGCGCTCCTCGCGCCGAATGGTCGCGATCATGCGGCCGTCGGCACCGAACAGGATCATCAGGTTTGCCGATTCAGTGCCGCGCGGCCAGTCCTTGAGATAACCCCATTGCGCCACCTGCCTGCCGGTCATGGCCAGGTAGCCGCCCGTCGGCGGGCCGAGGGCCGCGGTGGCGTCCTCCAGGGTCGACACGCCGGGCGTCAGCCCATCCGCTGCCGAGATGTCGAACCTGCGGCCCATTTCCCGCGAGCACGCGGCGCAGCACAGAACGAGGCTGATCAGGATCGCGCAGACTCGCCGACCCGTGATCGGGCGAGAACCGCGCGGTTGCATCACTCGAGATCCCATGGATGGCATCAAACACCCTCCGGGGAATGGTATAAGACACTTGCGGTCATGGCCAACACACTCACGGTGACATCGTGAGGCGGCCAAGGCTGTTTTGCAGCATCAGCAGGCCGTACAGCAGGATAAGCAGCGACGTTGCAAGCTCGAGCCAGGCAAAGCCCGACATCAGCCGGCGCAGACGCGATCCGGCCATTGCCATGCCACTGGCGCGCAGCGCGAGGCCAAGCAGGCCAAAGCAGCCGATCGTCACGGCAGCGCCGAGGCTGATGCCCGCCGCGAGCGCGATGCCTGCGCCGGTCTCGCCCCGACCGACGGCAGCCCCGACGACGATGATGGTGAGCGGGCACGGCAAGAGGCCCATCGCGATCGCCAACAGCGAACGTGACGGTGCCGAGCGGTGCCCGTTGCCTCGGGCATGGCGAAGCTCACGCAAGGCCACCACGACATAGACGGCGCCGACTGCCGTCACGATCGCGCCCGCGAGCACCTCCAGCCATGCCGCCGGACCGGTCGGACGGCCGAGCGGGCTCAAGACGCGGCCCGCCACGAGCACCAGCATGACCGCGACGGTGCCATGGGTCACGGCGGCGGTCGCGGCGATCCGCATGCCGTCCAGCACACTGGCGCGCCGCCCCAGGAAGTAGGTGAAGATGATCGACTTGCCATGACCGGGTGTCAGGGCGTGCACCAGGCCCAGCGCCACCGCAACGGCCATGCCCGCGGCAAAATATGTCGATGACTCGAACAGGGTGAGGGCATGTCCGGCCAGCGCCCCCTGCAGCTTGCGCTGGACCGACAGGATGAGATCGAAGAGCTCGGCCACGCCGCTCGTCGCAAACCTCGCTGCCGCGCTACAGGTATTTGGCGATCAGCTTGAACTCCTGGATCGACCGACGCCGCTCCCGGGCCGGCTGGTCGACGGCATCGTCCAGGCAATGATCGAGATGGTCCTGGATCAAGGTCTTCTTGGCCTGGCTGATCGCCTTCTCCACGGCGTGCAGTTGCTGTGCAAGGTCGAGACAGGGGCGGCCGGCGTCGATCATGTCGATCACGCTGCGTAAATGCCCCTCGGCGCGGCGCAGCCGCTTGGCGACATCGTTGTGGCTTTGATGCAGGTGCTGATCAGCCATACCATCTCCTATCCCCCTGGAGGGGATCAGTCAAATTCATTATCCTGTGTCCGTCAACCGCAGGCCTGGGAAAGGGCGAACGATGCTGGGCGTACTTGCCAACCGGACCTACCGTCACCTGTTTGCGGCCCAGGTGATCGCGCTGATCGGCACCGGTCTCGCGACCGTGGCCCTGGGACTGCTGGCCTTCGAGCTTGCCGGGGCGGATGCCGGCGCCGTGCTCGGCACCGCGCTCGCCATCAAGATGATCGCCTATGTCGGCGTGGCGCCGGTCGCCTCGGCCTTCGCCGAACGCCTGCCGCGACGGGCCATGCTGGTGTCGCTCGATCTGGTGCGCGCGGCGGTCGCGGTGCTGCTGCCCTTCGTCACCCAGGTCTGGCAAGTCTACGTCCTCATCTTCGTGCTGCAGGCTGCATCGGCGGCCTTCACCCCGACCTTCCAGGCAACCATACCCGACGTGCTGCCCGACGAAAGGGAGTACACGCGGGCGCTGTCGCTGTCGCGGCTGGCCTATGACCTCGAAAGCGTCGCCAGTCCCATGCTGGCGGCAGCCCTGCTGACCGTCGTCAGCTTCCACACCCTCTTCGACGGCACGGTCATCGGCTTCGTGGCCTCCGCGCTGCTGGTCGTATCCGTCGTCCTGCCGAGCCCGAAGCCAGCGGAGCGGCGCAGCATCTACGAACGCACCACGCGCGGCCTGCGCATCTATCTTGCGACCCCGCGCCTGCGCGGTCTCCTGGCGCTCAGTCTCGCCGTCTCGGCCGCGGGCTCGATGGTGATCGTGAACACCGTGGTGCTCGTCCAGGCGCAGCTCGGGCTGAGCCAACGGGCGACGGCGGTGGCGCTGGCGGCGTTCGGCGCAGGATCGATGATCGCGGCGCTGGCCCTGCCCCGCCTGCTCGACGAGATTCCCGACAGGAAGGCCATGCTGGCCGGCGCGGCCGTCCTGGTTGCGGGCCTGGCCGCCGGTACCTTCGTCGGCAGCTACGGCTGGCTGCTGCCGCTGTGGCTCGTCCTCGGCTTCGGCTATTCCCTGACCCAGACTCCATCGGGGCGGCTGCTGCGCCGCTCGTCGCAGCCCGAAGATCGGCCGGCGCTGTTCGCCGCGCAGTTCGCGCTGTCGCACGCCTGCTGGCTCCTGACCTATCCGCTGGCCGGATGGCTCGGCGCCCGGGTCGGCTTGCCGATCACCTTCATCGTCCTCGCGGCGATCGCGGCCTTCGCCGTGATCCTCGCCGGCCGCCTGTGGCCGACGGCGGACCCTGAGGAAATCGAGCACGTCCACCAATCGCTGGCCGACGACGACCCGCATGTCGCCGATGCCGAGAAGGTCGGACGCGGTCATCGCCACACGCACGCCTATGTCATCGACAGCCATCACGCCGACTGGCCGAAGGCGACGTGACCTCCGACCGTCGGCCGGCTCTCAAAGGGATACGCCGGCCTCCTCAACCGGCGAGATCAGCCACGCCACGCGCTGCCCGATGACCGCGCCGCCGAGGTCGCGAACGATCGCGCGCGCCGCGTCGGGCGCCAGGACGGCACGGATCTCGATCTGCCTGACGCGGCCGCTGATCTGCTCGCCGGTCGTTCGGAACTCCACGTTGCGGCCATAGGCCACGACCTCGCGCACCGTGAAGCCGGCCGCGCCGGCGAGCTCGTGAGCCAGCAGCAACTCGACGAGCTTGTCCTCGAGGAGCCGCGACGCAACCAGGGTGAGGACGACCGGCGGCGCGTTCATGCCTGGACCAGCCGGCTGCGGGCGATTCCGAAGCGCCGGTATAGCAGCGGCAGGATCAGCAGCGTCAGCAAGGTCGAGCTGGCGAGCCCGCCGATCACGACGATGGCGAGCGGCCGCTGCACTTCCGAGCCCGGCCCGATGGCGAACAGCAGTGGCACGAGACCGAAGGCGGTGATGGTGGCGGTGAGAAGGACCGGCCGAAGCCGGCGCAATGCGCCATTGAAGACGACCTCCTCCATGGCCACCCCCTCGCCCAGCAGTTGGTTGAAATAGGAGACGAGGACCAGGCCGTTCAGCACGGCAATGCCGAGCAGGGCGATGAAGCCGACCGAGGCCGGCACCGAGAGGTACTCGCCGGACGCCGCCAGCGAAAAGACGCCGCCGACCATGGCGAAGGGGATGTTGACGAACACCAGCAGCGACTGCCGCACCGAGCCGAAGGTGGTGAACAGGATCAGGAAGATCATGCCGAGCGCGATCGGCACGACGATCTCGAGCCGCGCCGCGGCGCGCTGCTGGTTCTCGAACTGGCCGCCCCAGCTCAGCTCGTAGCCGGGCGGCAACTTGACCTGCTCGGCCACGACCTTCTTGGCCTCGTCGACGAAGCCCACGAGGTCGCGGTCGCGGACGTCGCTTTGCACCAGGGCCATGCGGCGTCCGTTCTCGCGGTCGATCTTGACCGGCCCGTCGACGCGCTCGAGCGCTGCCAGGGTCTTCAGCGGCACGATGCTGCCGTCGGGCAGGGTCATGCGCAGGTCGGTGAAGGTGGCGCTCGAGCCGCGCACGCTGTCGGCGCCGCGCATGACGACGGGGGTGCGCCGGCCGTCCTCGATCACGATCCCCAGGGTCTTGCCCTCGATCTGCGTGCGCAGCGCGTCGGCGATGTCGTCGACGTTGAGACCAAGCCGCCCGGCCTGCAGCCGGTCGACGCCGACGCTGAGATACTGCACGCCGTCGTTCAGGACGGTACGCACGTCCTCGCTGCCGCGGATCGTCTCCAGCTTCTTGGTGATCTCGGTGGCCAGGCGGTTGAGCGTCGCTATGTCGGGGCCGAAGATCTTGACCACGACGTCGCCGCGCACGCCGATGATCATTTCCTGGACGCGCATGTCGATCGGCTGCGTGAAGCTGTAGGACACGCCCGGCAGCTTATCGAGCACCTTGCGCAGCTCGTCGAGCAGCCATTCCTTGTTGTTCGGCTCGCGCCACTGCGCAGGTGGCTTGGTCAGGAGATACGTGTCGGTCTGGTTCAGCCCCATGGGATCGAGGCCGAGTTCGTCGGACCCGGCGCGGGCGACGATGCCGGTCACTTCCGGAACGCCCTGCATGATGGCCTTGTGTATCTTGAGGTCGAGCGCGGCGCTGTCCTCGAGGCTGACCGAGGGCAGCTTTTCGATGCCGACGATGACGCTCCCTTCGTCCATCGTCGGCATGAAGGTCTTGCCGATGAAGACGTAGACGGCGCCCGCCCCGACCAGCATGGCGAGCGCCAGCGACAGGACGGTCTTTTCGTGTCGCAGCGACCAGCGCAGGGCCGGGACGTAAACCGCTGACGCGCGCCGTGTCAGCCAGGTATCGCCATGGCTCTCGCGGCGCAGCAGGAACGATGCCAAGACCGGGATGATGGTCAGCGACAGGACGAGCGAGCTGGTCAGCGCGAAGACGATGGCGAGCGCCACGGGGATGAACAGCTTCCCTTCGAGGCCCTGCAAGGTGAGCAACGGCAGGAAGACGATGGCGATGATGATGATGCCGGAGGTCACCGGAACGGCGACCTCGCGCGTGCCGCGATAGATGATGTTGAGGAACGGCACGTGCCGGGCGGCGTGGTTGCGGCCGATCTGCGCCACGATGTTCTCGACCACGACCACGGCGGCGTCGATCAGCATACCGATGGCGATGGCGAGGCCGCCCAGGCTCATGAGGTTGGCGGACATGCCGAACAGGCGCATCAGGATGAAGGTCGACAGTGCCGCGAGCGGCAGGGTCAGGACGACGACCAGGGAGGCCCGCCAGTCGCCGAGGAACAGCACCAGCAGCACCACGACCAGCACCGTGGCTTCCAGCAGCGCGGTCGCGATGGTCGAGACCGACCGTTCGACGAGATCGCCCCGATCATAGAAGGGCTTGAGGGTCACGCCGGGAGGCAGCGCGGGCTGCAGCTCGGCGAGCTTGGCCTTGACGGCATCGACCACGTCGCGGGCATTGGCGCCGCGCAGGCCGAGCACCAGGCCCTGCACCGCCTCGCCCTCGCCGTCCTTGGTCACCACGCCGTAGCGGGTAACGGTGCCGATCTCGACCTTGGCGACGTCGCCGACGCGCACGACCTTGCCGTCCTTCGACGCCACCACGATGGCGCGCAGGTCGTCGAGGCTGCGCACGTTGCCTTCGGAGCGGACCAGCAGCACCTCCTCGCCGTCGCGCAGGCGACCCGCGCCGTCGTTGCGGTTGTTGGCTTCGATCGCCTTCTGCAGGGCCTCGCTGGTGATGCCGTGGGCCGCCATGGCGGCATTGTCGGGGATGACCTCGAAGCTGCGCACCACGCCGCCCAGCGAGTTGACGTCGGCGACGCCGGGCAAGGTGCGCAGCGCCGGCCGGATCATCCAGTCCAGCAAGGTGCGACGCTCGGCGAGCGACAGCGAGCCGCCCTCGATGGTGAACATGAACATCTCGCCGAGCGGCGTCGTGATCGGCGCCAGGCCGCCCGACACGCCGGCCGGTAGGTCCTTGATCACGGCGGCCAGCCGCTCGGCGACCTGGTTGCGCGCCCAGTAGATGTCGACGCCGTCCTGGAACTCGATGGTGACGTCGGTCAGGGCGTACTTGGTGACCGAGCGCAGGATCTTCTTGTAGGGAATGCCGATCATCTCGATCTCGATCGGCGTCGTGATGCGGGCCTCGACCTCCTCCGGCGTCATGCCCGGCGCCTTCATGATGACCTTCACCTGGACCGGCGACACGTCCGGGAAGGCGTCGATCGGCAGGTAGCGGAACGCATAGATGCCGGCGGCGCACAGCGCCACCGTCAGCAGGCACATGAGCAATCTCTGGGCGAGCGCGAACTCGACGATGCGGCTCAGGATCACTGGGAGCCCCCGAGGCCCTGCCATGCTCCCTTCAGGGCGATCGTGCCGCGCACGGCAATCCGCTCGTCG
>Ga0081539_10002113_pt1 | contig 29433 bp, 29 predicted proteins | sample TabmetS4T2R2_FD_71023 | JGI IMG/M metagenome (GOLD analysis project Ga0081539, IMG submission 71023) | Tabebuia heterophylla rhizosphere microbial communities from the University of Puerto Rico - S4T2R2 | ecosystem: Host-associated > Plants > Roots > Rhizosphere ... | reverse complement strand
CCCCCTTGCCTCCACTCGTGTCCTTAATTTTGCTCAACACTTTTCCCACAGCGGTCGCCAGCTTCTCCTCTGTCCCCATGCCGCTGATGTGCATGAACATAACCTTTGGTGAATCCCAGAAAAAGTGGTTATGCAAGGCGGTCACGGCCAAGCCGGTCTCAAGAGCGACATCCAGGACGGGATTTACCTGGTCTTCCAGCACGACCATATCACCCATGACCATCGTCTGGTCGCCAGCGTCCTGAAACGCTGCCCACGAGGTCAGGCCTAATGGGGGTGTCATCTTGACGCCAGCCACTGTCACCGTGAGGTCGGTACGTGGGGCGTTGACTTTAAACACCCCTTCTTTTTCGTTGAGTTGGCCCTTCGCGCCGGTGAGTTGCTCAATTGTCGCAGTATTGAGTTTCTCTGCGGCGCTGATACCTGGCACGCTCCAGACCAGAGTCAAGAAGGCCAACATACAGAGTATTCCTCTCCGCGAAAGATGTCGCTTCGTCATTGTACAGCTCCTTTCACTGCTTGTGTGTGTATCTGTGGGAGGTGGATGCGAAATGTGCTGCCGGCGCCTTCCTTGCTCTTCACTTCAAGGCGGCCGCCGTGCACGTCCACCGCCCAGTGGGCGATCGCCAGTCCAAGCCCCGTTCCGCCCATTTCCCGGGAGCGTGCTTTGTCCACCCGATAGAACCGGTCAAAGATGTGCGCTTGGTGTTCCACCGCAATCCCGGGCCCGGTGTCTATAACCTCCACCGTGGGACCAGGACACTGCTCTCGGACAACCACTTGCACGCGTCCACCCTCGGGGCTGTACTTGATGGCGTTATCGACCACGTTGATTACTGCTTGGCGAAGTACGAGGCGGTCGACTGTCACGTAGACTGGTGCATCAGCTTCTACCACAAGAGACTGACGCTTTTCTTCTGCCAGTACTCCGAGATGATGAGTCACTTCGCGGACCAGCTCGACCAGATCCAGACGCTCACGCGTCAACTGCATCTGTCCGGCATCGGCGCGAGAGAGCGTCAGCAGACTCTCCACTAAATGACCGAGCCGATCGGCTTCCTCTAACATACTACCGATGATCTCGCGGTATGTCTCCTCATCGCGGTGTTCGCGGAGCCCCACTTCCCCAACACTGCGGATCGCCGTGAGCGGAGTGCGGAGTTCATGAGACGCATCCGCGGTGAAACGGCGTAATTGGGCAAACGACTGCTCCAGGCGTGTAAACGTCTCGTTGAAGATGGTAGCAAGGTGTCCCAGTTCATCCTCAGGGTTCACGACCGGCAGCCGTTCACCGAGGTGCTCTGCGGTAATGGTGCGTGCTTGGTCCGCCATCTGATCCACAGGAGCCAGCGCACGGCGCGCAAGAGCATAGCCGCCATATGCCGCGACCCCGACGGCTAGCGGGAAGCCAAGTCCTAAGATCACGAAGAGTTCATTGATCTCTTGCCGCAGCCGGGCCTCAGATCTGGCGACGCGAATCACGACAGGTGTCCCATCGATTACATAGGGTTTGCCAAGGACTCGAACAGGAACGTTGCCAGGCAAAACGACAGAGGCATACCCAGAACGGTCCAGTTGGAGAAGAGGAGCAGACGCACTCTCACCTGCTCCCGTTAATTCTGCTCGACGATACAAAAGCTGCCCGGCAGGATTCCACACTTCTAGCCACCCTTCATTGTAAGTGTCTTCTTCATCGTGATGCTCGTCGGCCCGCCAGCGGATGCCACCATCATCTGCACGTCCTAGCATCTGTTCGGCGAGTTCAAAATCATCGTGCAGCCGACGGTCAAGTTCACTGAAGAGATGATGTCTGAGAAAGATCAACACCCCACCCGCATACAAGGCTAACAGCACTGCGAGTGTTCCTGCGTACCACAGAGTGAGCCGCACACGCACGCTACGCAATCGCGCCCACCGGCTCACGGTTCTCCCTCGCGTAGGATAAAGCCGACACCACGTACCGTGTGAATCAGCTTGCTCGGAAAATCTTGATCTACTTTCTTCCGCAACCGAGCAATGTGTACATCAATCACGTTATCGAGCGAGGTGGCGCGGGACGGCTCTTTCCATACCTCGCGCGTGAGCATCTCACGAGACACAATCTGGTTCTGGTGTCGGAGCAGGTATTCGAGGAGGTCAAACTCGCGTGTCGTGAGGTCAAGTGACTGGGTGCTACGAGTCACTTTGCGGGAAACCAGATCCAGTTCCAGATCGCTAACTTTCAGACGGAGGACCTGATCGCTACTGCCCCGGCGCAAGAGCGCACGAATGCGAGCGAGGAGTTCCGGGAATGCAAAGGGCTTCACTAGGTAATCATCAGCGCCGCTATCCAGCCCCAGCACGCGATCGTCGACCGCATCCTTGGCCGTCAGAATCAGGACAGGGGTGCGCGTGCCACGCTTGCGCAGCGTCGTGAGCACCTCAATCCCATCCCGTCCGGGGAGCATCAGGTCCAGCAAGAGGAGATCAAACACGTCCGTGTTGGCGTGAAAGAAACCATCCTCCCCGGTCATTGCCACCACTACCTCATAGCGTTCGCTTTCGAGCCCTTCTTTGAGTGCCCGCGCGACCTTGGCTTCATCTTCAATCACCAGGATTCTCATACCACACCTTATATTCTCCGCTCACTGATCGTTCATTACCAGTGCGGGTCTCTGAAGAATTTCTGAATTTTTTGTCAGAATTGCCGCGCCTTTCATCAATTCCCTCGACAACCTGCGCCCCGCGGGGCACTCGGCCTCCAGTGTCAACTATATTTTCCTGTCACATTTTGTTGACGACACATTGTAACCTCGTTTCTTGTGCACAGTTTTTTGTCTCGACAGACTCGCTTTTGTCAAAGAAAGTTGTCACATGAGGTGATTCCATACACTTCGCAGCTCGAATTGACACGGCTATTTCCACTATTATATAGGGTGGGGAAGGGTATACAGATTGCTACAAACTCTCCTGTAAGCAACCGTGGTGTAACGGGGGCTGCAGATATACGGCATCACGCGTCACAGTGAGAGACGATCAGGAAGCTCTGATCGAGAACACCCGTGATTTCCAGATGGACATGAGACGTGAGACAAGCACTCGTCGGGATCTTCCCGTAGCCGTGGCCGCGCACGTTATGCGCGTGAAAGGGGTGACTATGGATGAGTTTAAGACTTTTATGGCACTATCTCAGGCTCTTACTGGCATCACTACACTGGCAACCATCGAACCGAAGTCGCTGACCGAGACCATCGCCAAGGATTATCTCCATCGGTTGAAAGAGCAATTCGGTAGTGACTTTATGGCGTTGCTCACCTTGTATGACGCCAGATCCGGAACGCCCGATCCATTAGCCGCGCTGCTCTCTGATCCTAGCTTCAAGGATGTCGAATCGATGGCCAAACAGATAGTAAACGTGTGGCTGCTTTCCCAGTACCGGGTGGAGACTCCCACGCAGAAAGGGGACGCGGCACCCGCGGTCGACGCTGGCTATTTCGAGAAGGGTTATATCTGGCCCGCAATTAAAGCCCATCCGATCGGATTCTCGCATAGTGGACATGGTTACTGGACGAGAAAGCCGTAGGGGGATCTCCTACGTACGGCATGGAGGACAACATGAACTACGATTATGACGTCATCATCGTTGGGTCGGGCGTGGCCGGCGCAATATGTGCGTGGAAGCTCTCGATCCTTGGCCATCACCGTATTCTCATTCTCGAAGCCGGAGACAACGGCATTGGCGAAGGCCAACGGCTGGAATTTCACCATGCGATGGACCGGCAGGGGAACCGTACGGATATGTTCGCGCCCTATTTAGAGCTGGATAGCCGCACGATGGTCCCATCCCCTGAAAAAGCTAGTCGAGCGCTCGATGCCCAAAAGCTGGAAGAGAAGTATTTCGATTACACCACTGGGCCTGGGGGAAGTACGGATTCATTTCGCGCGGGCTATACGCGCTTGGTTGGTGGCAGTACCTGGGCATGGCGCGGGAATTGTCCCCGCTTTCTGCCGACCGATTTTACTTTGCACTCGACATACGGCGTCGGCAGGGATTGGCCGATCTCCTATGATGATCTCGAAAAGTACTATTGTGAGGCCGAGCAGGAAATGGGCGTCTCGGGCAATCACGAAGAATTGGACGGCTTGTTTGGCGCCTACCGCAGCGAGCCCTTCCCGATGCCTGGTATTCCGCTGACCTACAGCGATCAGCAAATCAAGCAGCGCATCCACGGCAAAGTGATTAACGGGACCCTGGTTCGTGTTGTTACGACACCGCAAGCGCGTAATTCACAGCCCTACGATGGACGTCCAGCTTGTGAGGGCCACTCGAATTGCATTCCGTTGTGCCCGGTGCACGCGAAGTACGATGCGACCACACACTTGCGGCGCGTCCTGAAAAATCCTCGTGTGAGACTCAAAAGCGCAGCGGTGGTGACGAAAGTTTCTGCCGACCGGCAAGGTCACATTACGCGTGTACACTACAAAGATTGGCGATCTGATGACAAGAACAAGGAACGCCTTGTTACCGCACCGGTTATCGTGCTGGCAGCACATGCGATCGAGACGCCGAAGATACTTCTTATGTCAAACGTGGCAAACTCCAGCGACCAAGTCGGACGCAATCTGATGGATCACATTCAGTGGGAAATCGCCGCTGAGTTCCCAGACCCGATCTATCCCTTCCGTGGGCCACAGAGTGTGACCGGCATTGAAGCTTTCCGCGAGGGCGCCTTTCGGAGTACACGCAGCGCCTTTCGCATGACCATCGGGAACGATGGCTGGGGACGCGCCGGCTCACCAGCAAAGATTATTGACGAGGAGCTCTCCAAGAACAAAGCCTACGGTCCTCACTTGATTAGTAAGGTTGCTGAGCGAGTGATCCGCATGATTCGTCTCAGTTTCTCGACCGAAATGCTGCCGAGCCCAGGGAATCGAGTCGACCTCTCACCTAACGTCGATCCAGCACTCGGCATCCCACGCCCACGGTTCACGTTTGCACCGGACGAGTACTGTATCGGCGGGCTCAAGGCAGGTGTAGAGACTGCCAAGGCACTGTTTGAAATCATGAACGCAAAAATCGAGCAGAAAGAACTCATCGAGAACGGCAAGCTGAACTGGAACACCGCTGCCCACATCATGGGCACCTGCATCATGGGGAGCGATCCAAAGGAGTCCGTGGTAGATAGCTGGGGCCGCACGCACGACCATCAGAATCTCTACATTGTCGGGTCTAGTGTGTTTGCCACGGCAGCAACCGCCAATCCGACGCTCACGCTCGCGGCGTTAACGTTACGGACAGCACGCGCGATTCATCGACAATTGCAAGGGAGAGGCTAATATGGCAGACGCATTTTTCACTTCCAACGGCCTACCGCGCGCCGTCACTTCCATCCGTCGTGGGGCAAATGGTCAACCACAATCGCTCAATGCCTCCGTCGCTGACGGTGATACGGTCGGTGTGTATGTCCAGGGCAGCGGCTCAGTCCGCTTTCTCGGGATTGACACGCCTGAAAAATCATTTGAACTGCCGGGCCAGGGGACACTGCGTCTCGACTCTCCGGCCTGGGAGGACTACCTCACCGATCCGTTTCGCCCACAATTCGGACCATTGGCGCTCAATGCCGATCTCGTTACCCATCTGCGCACGCGCATTGGCCCAGGGGCTGGGGTCAACCATCGCCTCCACGCCGACAACGCCAAGGAGGCCCTTGTCACGCTGATTCGGTCTGACATGACCGCCCTGGGGCAGGATTTGAATACATTCGGTTACTTCCTCGCCTTCTCGTTCGAGGTGTTCGATACCTTCGGGCGTTTCCTGGCGTTCATCAACCGTAATCAGCCTGATCCTAACAATCCCGGCCCACGGCCTCTGTCCTATAACGAGCGGATGCTCGAACAGGGCGCCGCCATGCCGTACTTCATCTGGCCGAACATCGATCCCTTCCGCGCGTCGCCTCTTCTCGACGCGGTTCCTGCTCCCGGAACGGCAAACCAGGTTGCTCAGGCGACGCCAGCGTTACGTCAAGCGCGCGACTTTGTCCGCCAAGCCCGGAGCAACAGACTGGGTGTCTTTAATACAGCAAATCCGCTTCGGTTTGAGGCGTTCGAGGTGCGCTATCTGGGACGACGCGAGGCACCGAGCCGAGCCGTCATCGATCTCAGCCGCAATGACGGCGTGATTCTGCACGCGCAAAGTTATTTCCGTATTCCTAATCCTGAAGACCGTCTCTTCATCCCCCCTGCTTTCGTTCCACTCTTTGTCACGCGTGGCTGGCTCCTCGAAGGGTGGTTCTAAGGCAGGTTACAGCAGTGGACGTGCGCTTCTCACAGAGAGTGCTGCACGTCAATTACTCATCCTCCGGCATGTTTGTGAACCCGTATCCTGTCGCGATCGTGGCCTGCCGTCCACCGCGCAGTCCTCTACCTTCATTAGCCTGCAGTTATAGCTGATTCGCGCGTAGAGTGTGACCTGCCGTCACATTTGCTTTCAGGCTTTATCGAGTGCATTACTCTATGCGGCGGCCTTGTACGATTCCTGCTCGTGCAGGGTTCTGCGTACGAACGGCTCGACGAATTGTTGCGGCCACGTCTGTGGGTACGTATCGATGGCACCGGGGACCACGACTGGTTGAAGCTTCGCTGTGGGATCGGTCTCCAACGTACCGTTGAGTCGATCCCATAGGGAGAGGAACACCCCCAAGTTGCACGCGCTTGTGGCAGGAACATGATGCAAACGATGCAAGCGGGGGGTAATCAGTAGCGGCTCAAGCCAGCGCCACGAGACATCGAGGTTCGCATGGACCAGAGCAGCCCACGCTCCAGTCACCGCACTGGCAATACCAACCGCCAGTAGGGGAAAGCCGAGCACGATGAGCAGCACCGGCGAGAGCAAATGACGGAGCGCATGCTCGAAGACATGTGCGCGGAACGTCACCAGCCAGTCCAGCGTACGGCTGGACTGGTGGACCTTGTGAAACGCCCACAACACGTTGAAGCGGTGTAACAGGATGTGTGATACATACCCACCCAGATCATGCAAAACTACGCCAAGGACAACTGTCAGCACAAACGGAGCATCAGTCAACGTCTGATGGACGCTCACGTTGAAGATGCCTGCCCACGATAGTGCCTGGGTACGCATCACGAGGGAGAGCAGAATTGCTCCAGTGGCAAGATACCAGAGGTCACTCAAGAAAAAACAGCGGAAAAACGGCGACGATTGAAACTGCAGCCGCGGGATGCGTTCTGCAACCATGAGCATCCCTAACGCCGTGCCAAAGAGAAACAGATCCATATGCCTACCTCCTGCTGAGTAAATGTGGGCTCTCACTCAGCAGAACGTTGAAGCACGATCTTTCGTTACATCATTTAGCGAAGCGTACGCGACTTAGAAGCGAACAGCTGTCAGCTTGCGGGAAGCGAGAATAGTCGGCCCTGAAAAAGTGCCTAATTTATTAGAAATGCTGAATAGTTGTTGAAAAATCGCCTCTGGATTTCACCAGGTTTTGCTCCCTTGTGCCCAATTGCGGGCAATTTCACACTGACTTGTCTCCTGCTTTCGTCATCGATTGGAGATACCAAAGGCCCCCAAACCGCAGCAAAAATGACCCTTCACAGTATGTTATTAGTCAGGTATTAACCAAAAACGACTTTTTCAGGGACGACGAGAATAGTGTGCAGTTCCCGAATGCGGCCATCCGCATCGACTTCGCACCGCATGACGACGCGTGGCGATTGTCGCTTGATAGCCGAGGCATATTCGATCAACACAGCCGGGAGCCCGTTGATCGAGCGAAACTCAATCCGTGCACCGGTGCCACGGCGCCGGGCTACGCGCATATGCAGGGTGAGTACCGCGTTACGGCCCACCAGTGGACGATGCAGCGCTGTGTATTGTCCTCCACCGTCAGTGACAGTACGTGCCGATGCCGTCAGCAGCGCCGCAGCGCCGTCAACATCTTGGGTGACCAGGCAACGAACAAACTGTGCCAACACACTTCGTGTTTGCTCCTGTAGAGTACTGGTCGGCCGACGATCTCGGTGAAAGCCGCCCGGTTGAAGCGCGGACGGAGATTGGCTATGACTTTCATGCGGTGAGCACATTCCTCCTGTAGCAGCGTAGCAAAGCGTCGTGTGTACAGCGCAAGTTACAATCAGCATACCCAGTGTTTCACGTGTCCTCTCCTCGATATGACACCACACGCCGAGACGTCACTCCCCCCGGCGATCACCACTACCTACCGGAGCAGCACTACCGCGAAACGAACATATAGTGACAACAGCCCAACGCGACCTGCTGGGAGCGGCGGGTCGCGTCGGGCATCCCGTGTCTGTCTCATGGAATAATCCCCGTGGTTGCTAAGAACCCAGCCGCTGCACGCGTATCAACTTCCGCCTGCATGACAGCTTCCACCAACTCCAGATGGGCGAGCTGCAGTTCCGTCTGTGAGCGTGTGGCATCCAGCAGCTCCAGGAAGCTGCCCTTCCCTAACCGATACGCATCTTCTCCCATGCGCCGCAGCGTAGACAGTCGACTGAGCACATCACGCTCAAAGACGGCAAGCGTGGCTTGACGTTGCGTGAGCAGACTCGTCGCGCGTTCCAATTCCGCGCGTGTTTCTGCGAGGACCGCTTGGCGATTGAGCCGCGCACTGCGCTGTTCCGCTTGCGCACGTGCGATCGGTCCCTGCCCGCGATCAAAAAGCGGAATGGCCACCGAGAGTCCCGCGTACGAAGCTAAGCCGAACGGATTGTTTGTGAGAAACGGCCCCCAGCTCACCGTTGGTATCGGCCATCGCTCACGATACGCTCGTTCCAGCGCGCTCCCTGCCGCGACTTCTTCACGTCGTGCGGTCTCAATTGCGGGATGCGCTTCTTCGGCGTGGGACCAGAGTCGATCCACATCCAGGTCAATTCCCTCAGGCTTCAATTGACCAACCGCTCGTGGACGCCAGCCTGGAAGTCCTAACAGTGCGCCAATTTCTCCCGCACTATTGAGGAGTTCCGCGCGGGCGGCGGCTAATCGTGCGTCAACGGCGGCGGCTTCGACTGTCATCCGTACAACATCATACTCGCTGGCCACTCCAGACTGGGCGCGGCCGGAGACCAGGGACGTGAGGTGCTGCAGACTGGTACAGGCGTCCTCAAGGGTATGGACGCGTTCTTGCCCGGCGAGCAGTCGGACAAATCGTTGCCAGACTTGCCGCGCGAGCTCCGCGTAGCGGGCCTGGAAGCGTGCCCGTGCCGCCTCAACCCCACGTTGTGCCGCTTCCCGTCGCGCTGGGCGTTGGCCCGCCAACAACAGTGGCACCTCGACAATACTTTGTTGTTGTCGTTCTCCTTCGAAGAACGTATTTTTTCCACCTATTACATTCATCGCGCCATAACTAATCGATGGGTTTGGCAAGACTTCAGCGCCAACGACCTCTGCCGCCGCGATATCGATTTGTCCCCGTTCTGCGCCCAGCCGCGGACTCTGCTCACGCAGCACGCGCAACAACCCATCAATTGTCACTGCTTCTGGAAGGGGCTCTGCAACACTGGAGCAAAAACCGCACAGGATCTGGACGATTACCATCACCAAGATGATTCCCCACTGCCACCCCACCATAGACGGGATCATTGGTTTTGTTTCTGTGTTCATACCTCGTCGCTTTCCTCAGGGGTGAGTAACTGCTTCGGCGTAATAAACGTATAGAGCACGGGTAACACAAACAGTGCGACGAAGAGGGTCGTGACCATGCCGCCGACAATGACCGTCGCAAACGGACGCTGGGTTTCACTGCCCACGCCGGTCGAGAGGACCATTGGCAGCAGGCCAGCCATAGCTAACAACGATGCCATCAGGACCGCACGCACGCGTGCGGTTGCACCTACAATCGTTGCAGCCCCAAGCTCTTCCTCTCCATTTGCGCGACGTCGGTCTTCGATGGCGCTGAGCATCAGCAGTCCCATGAGCGATACTTGTCCGAGCAAGGCAATAAAGCCAATCGCTGCACTCACCGAGAGTGGAATCTGCGCGAGAAACAGCGCCACCACGCCACCCGTCAAGGCAAAAGGGATTGTGAGCACAATGGCGAGCGCGCTGCGGCCCGAATTCAGTGCGCCGTAGAGCAGGCCCAGGACAATGACCAGTGCGACGGGAACAATAATACGCAACCGCGCCATCGCCCGTTGTTGATTCTCAAATTCTCCGCCCCAGACGAAAAAGTGCCCGTCTGGGGGGGTCACGCTCTGTGATACTACGGCAATAGCCTCCTGGACCACCGAGCCCATATCGCGTCCTTCAACGTTGAATTTCAGCGCGAGATAGCGACTGTTCGCTTCACGATTGATGGCGGCACGTCCCTGGGCAATCTGGATATCCGTCAGTTCGCGTAGTGGGACTCGCGCGCCCGAGGGCGTCGGCACGACGATCTCACTGATGCGGGTGACATCGGCCTGTGCACTGCGTGGCAGTCGCACCCGCACCGGCACAGGTCGTTCGCCCTCCCACAACGTCGTAACTACGCGACCCGCCAATGCTGTTTCAATAACGCCTTGTGCGGTATCGATGCTGACCCCTTCGCGAGCGAGCGCGGCACGATTGAGCTGCAGTTGGAGTTGCGGCACGGACGCGTCACGATAAAGATCGAGATCGACGATGCCAGGCACGCTCCGCAGCACTTCCTTGGCGTGCTCCAGGGCCGTGCGCATGCGTTCGAGGTCTGTGCCGAAAATCTTGAGTACGACCTTACCACGGACGCCACTGACCGATTCTTCGACATTATCTTTAATCGGCTGGGAGAAATTGTAGCGGACGCCGGGAATTTCCGTGAGCGACGCGCGCATCTCTTGGATCAGCCGTTCTTTCGTCCAGCCGGGTCGCCACTGGGAGGGCGGATGAAAACGGATAAAGGTTTCGCTCATGTTGACGCCTTCGTTATCCGTCCCATCTTCCGGGCGTCCGTGCTCACTCAGCGTCGCTAACACTTCCGGGAATTGCAGGATGCGTCGCCGCACTTCCCAGATAATCTCTTGCCCCTCTTCCAGCGAGATACTCGGCGGCATTTCGACAAAGACGACGACGTCGCCTTCATCGAGTTCCGGCAGAAACTCCGTCCCTAGGCGGGTCCCCAACACGCCACCCACCACGAGCAGCCCGACCGCCACACAGAGTGTGACGGCCCGATAGTGGAGCGCCGCCGCAAGTATGCGAGCGTACCCGCGACGGAGCAGGCCAAGAAATCGCGGTTCCTGTACTACCATGCGCCGGGGATTGAAGAGTAACGCGCATAAGGCCGGGACTGCGGTCAAGGCAAAGACTAAGGCACCGATTAAGGCAAAACTGTAGGTCAAGGCGAGTGGCCGGAAGATGCGACCTTCAACCCGCTCCAGAGTAAATACCGGAATCAAGGCCGCGATGATAATCATCATGGCGTAAAATGTCGGTCGGGCCACGGCAAACGCCCCACGTGTCACTAATGCCAACATCTCCCGTCGGGACTGCGGTGGCTGCTCATGCGCGCTATGCACGACATTTTCCACAAGGACGACCGCACCATCGACCAAAATACCAAAGTCGATGGCGCCCATGGAGATCAGGTTTGCCGGCAACCCGAGGGCATAGAGTCCGACAAAGGCCGTGAGCAACGAGAGCGGAATCACCGTGGCGACGATGAGGGACCCACGCACACTGCGCAGAAACAACCACACGCCGCCAACAATGAGGAGAAAGCCATACAGTAAATTGTGATAGACGGTGTCTAGCGTTAACCCCACCAGATCACTGCGATCGTAGAACACGTCGATGTGCATGCCCTGCGGAAGAATACCAGTGTTCAGTTCCTGTACTTTCTGGTGCACACCGGCAAGGACATCCGAGGGATTTTCCCCGCGACGCAGGAGGACGAAGCCTTCGATAATCTCTTTGTCGAGCCCCGCTCCGGCCGTGCCCCGCCGCGGGGTGTGCGACAACAACACCCGCGCCAAATCACCAACTGTGATCGGTGTCCCTTCGTGACTGCGCAAGACAACATTTTTGATGTCCTCAGGCGTCCGGAGGTACCCGATGCCGCGAATCGTCAATTCTTGCGTGCCGTTGCGCAGGAAGCCCCCACCAACATTCACGTTGGAGTGCTCTAAGGCTTCGACCACGTCCTGCAAGGTCAGTTCGTACGCCGCTAGTCGTAACGTATCAACCTCGACATGAAATTCCTTCACATACCCGCCAAAGCTCACGACATCGGCTACTCCCGACACTTGCCGCAACAGCCGCGCGACGTTCCAATCCAATTCCGAACGCAACTCGTACAATGTGTGGCGATCACTGGTGAGGCGAAACTGATAGATTTCTCCCAGTGGGGTTGCGTCAGGTGCGAGTCCGGGTGCCACGCCGTCAGGCAAATCCACGCCAGCGATGCGTTGCGCCACAATCGTGCGCGACTGAAAGCTGCCAGTCGTATCGTCAAAGATCAACGTGATAAGGGATAAGCCGAACAAGCTCTCACTGCGCAGGAGGATCATGCCCGGTGTCCCATTCAATCCCCGCTCTAACGGAATAGTGATCTGCCGCTCGATCTCCTCCGGCGCATAGCCGGGCATCTGGGTGATGACCGTCACTTGCGTGTTGGTGACATCGGGGTAGGCTTCGATCGGCGTGCGCAGATACGCATGCACACCATAGACGGCAACAGCCAGCGTCACCGCCAGCCCCGCCACCCGACGATGGACACAGTGTTCAATAAGCGTACGCAGCATATGTATACTGTGGATGCCTTAGAGCAGCTGTTCGGCCGCGCCATCGAGCAGCAACGCACCGCGCACCACGACATGTTCTCCAGGCACCACACCGGCGAGCACGTGGACACGCCCATCGATCGCCTGTCCAACAGTGACTTCACGCGGAGTGAACATGCCGTCACCGTTTTCCACATAGACGGTGGCGTGCTGCCCATCCTTGATAAGGACGGCGGCAACGGGCAGGGAAATACCGTCTTGCGCGGTGGCATGAATAGTGACGCGCGCGTACATCCCAGCACGGACCGGTACGCGCGTATCGTCGAGGGCAATATAGACCGGGGCTCGGCGTAATCCGGCTGTCACCACTGCCCCAACGGACGCCACCCGTCCGTGGACAGGCTGCGACAAAGACGCGAGATCCACCGTTGTTTCTGCGCCTGCGTGAATCAGCCCCAATTCGCGCTCGAACACATCTGCGACCACCCATAGCGCCGCAGCATCACCAATCTCCACCAGGGGAGGACCTCCAGGTTCCACCGCCGCGCCAACGGTCGCCGTGCGCTGCACCACTGTGCCGCCGATAGGTGCCCGAATGACGACCGTATCTCCCATCCCTTCTCCAAGAAAGGCCGCGGCTTTGCTCGCACGCTCTGCTTCGGCCTGAGCTTCTCTGAGGCGCATGTCCGCGGCAAATTTCTCGACCTCGAGGCCGACGCCTTTCTCCAGCATGGTGGCCTGCCGTTTCGCCATTTCCGTCGCGGACTGTAACTCCACCTGAGCACGTACGAGTTTTGCGCGTGCCGTCGCGGCCGTAGGACTGTGCAAGGTGACAAGCGGCGTGCCGACACGCACCGTCTCGCCGATTTGCACATGGACCTTCATGATGCGCCCGGCAACGGGAACACCGACGCTCGACATCGCCGCATCACGAAACGCGACCCGCGCCGGTGCTTGCACAGCGCCCGTGTTCTTTTGCGTCGCCACCGCCTCTACCTCGATAAACGGACGCGACGCCGGAGGAATGCGGAGGATCACCGGCTGTGCGCCGTTACGGGTCTCGCTGGCAGCAGGGGCCGCTGTCGTAGCCACCGCTTCAGTGGATGAGGGCACGCCGTGCCCACACGCTGCGAAACAGAAGCCTAACCCACCTCCCATCATGAGCAGGACCCTGCTGTTCCACCACGGCACGCTCCTCGACAGCCAGACCGCAAAGAGCGTACAGGTGATCGCAAAAATCATAATTAGTGTCATCGTTCTTCCTCCGCACGAGACTCGTTAGGCGATAGGGCGGTTGTCTGTGCCGTTGCAGGCAGTGATGCCGTAGAGCAGACAGGTTCAATCTTGACCTTGGTAATGCGTCGTCCGTCCATTTCGGTGACCGTGAAGTGATACCCCTCATGGAGGATCGTATCTCCACTCTTGGGAATACGGTGCAGGTGCGCCAGCACAAATCCTGCGACAGTCCGATACGCAGGCGTCTCTTCCACTGGCACGTGGTACTGCTCCTTGAGATCTTGCAACGCGACGCTTCCTGCGACCAACCATTCCCCGTTGGCAAGATGCTGGATTGGGTGTTCTTCGTCCTGGTCATACTCATCGTGGATTTCTCCGACAATCTCTTCGAGAATATCTTCAACGGTCGCAATGCCGATCACCGTGCCAAACTCATTGAGAATGATCGCCATTTGGGCGCGACGGACCTGGAGTTCCCGCAACAGACGACTAATTTGCATCGAATCAGGAACAAAGTACGCGGGGTGGAGAAACTCTCGTAACTCCGCTGTCTGTGCACGCTCTCGTGCGCGCAGCAGTTCTTTGATGTGGACGATGCCGAGAATGTGATCGAGATCCTCTTCATACACCGGCATGCGCGAGAACCCACTGTCGATCATTTTGTCCAGGGCCTCGGCGCAGGGTGTTTGCACTGCTAAGGTGTGCACCTCTGTGCGCGGCGTCAACACCTTGCGCACGGGAGTGTCAGCAAAATCAAAGACACTGTGGATAAACTCCTTCTCGGTATCATCAAAGACGCCTTTCTCCGCCCCTTCACGGACGAGATATTTGACCTCCTCTTCGGACACCAACGCTTCTGTGGTGTCGGCCCCACTCCCAGTGAGAAACAGTACCGCGTTCGACGACATCGTCAGCGCTTTCACGACTAGTGAAAACAGCCGCGAGAGCCATTCTAGTGGCCGCGCGACGACACAGGCGATACGTTCCGGCGCGCGTAGGGCGAGCGATTTTGGCACCAGTTCCCCGACCACTAAGGACAGATAGGAGATGACGAGGACCACCGTGCCCAAAGCCAAGGTTCCTGCCCAGGTTTGGACGAGCGGAAGGCCGCTGCGCTGAAAAATGGGAGTCAGGTGTTCGACGGCTGACGCACCACCCACCACTGAGGCCAATGTGCCGACCAGCGTAATGCCAATTTGCACCGTCGCGAGGAAACGATCAGCATCATCTTTCAGCCGAGCCACCACCTGCGCGGCAGGTGACCCTTCCTCAATCAATTGATCAATCCGGCTTCGCCGCACTGAAACCACGGCAATCTCTGCCCCAGAAAAGAAGCCGTTGGCGAGAATGAGTACCACAATCACAGTGAGTTCAAACCACAGTTCTCCCATAGTGGACGTCTCCTCGCTTTACGGCGTTTCCCCAGTAGCAGCCGTCACCGACGCGCCTGAGACGGCGTCCAGTTGGTAGAGGCTCTTGGCATAGTCCGCCCGCGCTTGATGGTAACTCTGTCGCGTATCGTTAAAGGTGCGTTGCGCATCCAAAAACTCGATGAAGGTCGCTTGGCCCCGCTTGTAGGAGTACTCCATCGTGTTCCGGACACTCTGGGCTCGTGCCAGCATTTGCGTTTCCATGCGCTGCATGACCTCCTGGCTGATGGCGTAGCGTTGATAGATCGTCTGCACTTCGTTGCGGATATCCGCTTCCAGCGCGCGCAGCCTGACGGCAATCTGCTCTTGCTCTTGCTGCGCCCGGGCTATTTCTCCTTGGTTGCGGTTAAAGACCAGCAGGGGCGCACTAAAATAGAGAGAGAAGACGTTTCCTTCTTTCACGTAGCTCTGCTGGCGATAGTATTCTGCGCCGATGGTGTAATCCACTTTCGAAAAAAGCAACTACAGGATCACCCCGTTTCTCCCTCGCTCCCTGGTTCTGACTCTCGCCAGAGCTCGTGCTGCGGCAGCACGACCACGCAACATGGGGCAGGGATGTGCCAGGTGAGTTCCAACAAGGCGGCGTCAACGTCGCCTTCAGTCAGGCCATCGTGCGTGACGTAGACATAGGTTGGTGAACCAGGATACACGGTCACCCTCATACGGCCATCAGCAGCAGAGAGGGTATAGGATTGTCTATTCACTGCGTGATGTTCTGCGGGAACAGCGAGAACCGGGCCTCACAAGGGATACCCAGACTTCCCGCACTCCGTTGCACGGCTACACCTCAATCCTCATGAGCAAGATGCAGAGTTGTAGCACCAGTATTTCACCGCGATGAAAACGTTGATAACTTCATGTGACATGTATCATCCAGGTGCGTGCTGCACCGAGAGATCTTTAGCATAAAATGCTCGCTCCCGCCGAAAGCGACTGCGTTCAACGGAGAGAGGTCGACGGAAGATACCTTAACGATCTAAGCGATGTGGGGAGGAGGAGCTCGGCCGGAGGGGAACTGCTGAGAGAAGGACACTACACGACGGGCAGCTCTGACAGCTCGTCTGACTCGCGTCACCGAGCCTCGTGTCCGAGCGGAGGGCAGCAATCCCAGTGGAATGGGATTCTGCTGGAGCGCGCACACCTGCGGCGAACGGGTGTGATAGGAATCGGTACTGAGCGAGGGGCCTGGTGTGGGTGAGGTTGGGACAGGGCCCGGAGGAAGGGCACGCGCAAAGTGTCCTGTACCATCATTTAGCCAAACAATCACTTCTGCAGGGGCGAGCGCCTGCGCGCCTTGCCATAACAGATCCTCATCCCCATCACGATCGAGGTCGCGTACCGCTAGTGATCCTACGGCGGTAGACTCAGCGTCTACGGGGAGGACAAGCAAGGTCTGAGAGTGACTTAGATAGATTTCAACATCAGGATGTCCCCCATTGATCGTGAGAGTTAGGGGATCTTCGATACGGTCATCATCAAAGTCGGCCTGGGGTGGTACGTTCTCGGGTGAGGAGGGAACACGAAGTGAAGAACGCTCAGGAGATGGTTCGGCCCATACGAATGAAGAGGGGCGCATACTTGCACTCGCAAGCATGAGGAGAACGAACAGCACTGCACCCTGCCACCCTCGAATTCGCATATGTATATATGTATCTTAAGAGACAGAGGGATGTCAAAACCTGATCGACAAAAAAATAAAAAGGAAGTGGGAGGAGGTCGTGGATAATGGCACCGCTGATTATTGGCGCACAGGCCCGCAAGGAACTGTTTTGTCGCGTCTTCGTTGACACGTACCCTAATGATGTCAGTGCGATACAGTGGCCGACGCTGGATGAAGCAAGTGTAGAGCGCTTGCAATGTTACCGTTCTGGGAAGAAGCGCTCGGCACGGAACAGGCTACAGTAGCAAAAGTGCAAGCCCAAGCCAGCTTAAGGTACGATGCGTTGCTGCGGGAAGCCGTCGCACTACAGGGGGATGAAGAAGCCCGGCGCTCTGTCCTCCTCCGTTCACTGCTCACACACTACGATATCCACATTCCTCCTCAACCTCCTCTGAACATCTGAAACCACCGGATGTTCAGCTGCTGGCATCCCCATGAAAGCCGTTGCGCGGTCAAATGGCATTTCTCGCTTTACTGCTTGAATGCACTCCCTTTAAAACTCAAGTCGAGGAGGGTAGGCACTACGGCATTAGTGTCACCAAAACAAAGTCACTAACCACACATCATGCCGTGCTGACTCCTCTTTGACACGCGGCCCGCAGCCCTCAGACTTTCTTGCCGCACTATCGCCCCAAACGACGTGACGACAAGAGATAGCCCAGACCCATCCCAATCATTAACGCGTACAGCGGGTACCGCTGAACCACAGTCATAAGGTCTGACATGAAAGCATTCCCTGTCGTTTGTTGTCCATTACCGTCCCGCGTGCTCGGAAATCCGGCGGCATTCCCCATCGGTCCCATTGGTTGGTCGGCACGGCTGGCTAACAGCGCATTGGGTTCCTGGCCTCCAACGGTCGTTCGGCTTCCGGCAGCGTGACCCATGACTTTCATTTGTGGAGCTTCGTGTGTTGCCACCTTATCATCGATATTATCCATAGATCTCTCCTCACTATAATCAAGATCTTTTGTCCAGCACATGAGAGCCTCGCTCTACGTCTTGCTGAGCGAGCTCTCGAGTATAACCCTGCCTCTCTTGAATTACGTTCTGAAGTCTCTTGGCTTTTCCGCCTCTACAAAGCCAATCGTCATTGCTGAGCCGTGGCCGCTACACAGGTGCAAGATTTGTAGCTTTCATTCTCGTACGCCAGAAAAACTCTCCTACGAGAAGTCGTTGCGTCCTGATGGCGGTTCTATGTAGTCCGTAGTAGGTCTATAATCGAACCCTGTATTTGTGGTATCTCAGCAATAGCGATGCCGCGTTCGTTTCAGCCTGCTTCATACCAAGGTTATGAAAAAAGGACAACTGAACCGTAGTTTAGCAGTGCCTAGTCGATTGTACTTAACTGCATTATCTATCAGAGCGTGAGATATTGACCTCACACCTGTGAGGCTTTCCCTACATAGACCTTAGTCCATCGTAGCTTTCATTCTTGTGTATCCTTTTCTTCACGTAATTATGTCCTACTTGATACCATAGTTTCCGGCGGAAAAATCTGGCGCTTTCCTAGCTTTGTGGTCTATGCTGTACGTTCGCCGTAGCATACTGAGCCTGGAAATGCGCGATTTTAGCGGCTCGTGTCAAGTTCAACATAATTCCCGAGGAGTGAGTGGGCAGGACGACCGCTATCCCTCTCAACCGCAGCACCTCCGCCAGGCTCCCCTTGCCTTCTTGGCGCCTTATTCAGGCCTTTGCAAAGTGGGGGGGTGCTCCAGTAACTTCCTCAGCACGGCTTCCACCTCCATGACTGTTAAATCCCGGCCTGCCTTCTTCACTTCCGCAATTGCGGAGCGATACCGGGTCACGCTGACTTTCTTTCTGCCACCCTGCTTGCGCGCTTCCGGGGCGTTAAGGGCGGTGTACATCCTCTCGTACGCTTCCCACTCGGCCCACTGTGCTTCTGGCACTGTCTCAACATAGGTTCTCATAAATGTCTTTGCTTGCGCTACGGTTAGGTTTGCGGGCGGCTTGAGGTTGAAGTACCGGTAGAATTCTTTTTGCATGGGCGTCGCTTTACGAGTTGCCCAGCGCTCTTTCTTCCGGGGGTCAGCCAGCAGGGTCGCCACTTCCAATTTGGCCCGCGCCGCATTCATACCAGAGAGGGACACCTTGAAATAGCGTAAGAGCTCTTTCTGCTCTGCGCTCGCTGGCTCAAATAACCCGAGTAAATCTGCCGCCTGCCCTGTGGTGGGCGGGCCAGAGAGCAGGCTTACCCCCAGCTCGTGCAATTTGTCCCTCTGGCTAGCAGTGACCTCCTCAAAAAACCATTGGATCTGGGCGCTGGGCGCTCCTGCCTCCCGTTGGCGGTGCAACCGAGCCCATTTCTCGTTTAACCACGGCAGGTTCTTCTCCAGAATCTTGGCGTTCGGGGAAAGGCCCCGTGGCACCCGTGGAGCGTTCTGAGAGGGGAGTGTGGGGACCAGAGGGGCCACCCAGGATAGGTCTGAGGGCCCCCGTGCCGCCTCGGGCGGCAGGAAGAGTACGGCGCGAGAGCGCTGACGAGAGTGGGAGAATTTGTGGGCGCTGCGAACCAGGGCGCCCAAGATGTGTGACCAAAGTCCCATCGTCCCTCCTTATAGGTGGCTGAGGGTGAGTGCGAACCCCCTGTGAAACCAACCCAGACCAAGCACGTAGATGGACGGCAGAGCCGTGAGTCACTCTGCCCGTTCTTTCCGGCCAGCTCGCACACGGCTCCTGCGCCCGGAGCCTTCCCAGACACGCTTTGGGAGCGGGCGGGTTACAGACGAAGCGGCAGAGACACCGCCGGCACCAGGATCAAGAGCGCATAGGCGAAGAGCAAGGTCACCACGAGTGCAAAGCGGGTCTCTGGACGTGGGAAGCCGACGTAGAGAACCGTGGAAATGGTGACCGCACAGGACACACCCACACTCAGGAAGAGGACAAGTAGATCAGGTGGCATACTGGTGTTATTGCGCAAGAGGAGGCAAGGGGCAAGGCTCAATTTTGTGGGCTGGAAAGGACCTGGATGGAAGAGGCTAGAACTATCGTCAGATAACTTAGTGATTGGCAGTGCTACGAGCAGCCACTATCAGGGAACACATGAAAGATAGAGCTGTAGAAGCTGTAAGGAGCTGTTAAAAAGGGCGAAGGTGAGATGCCAAGAGGGACAAGCAGTTGATACGAGCGGTGAGGAGAGGAGACGCTCGTATGCAGGGTAGACATGTCTACGAAGAGGAGCGGGTCGTTACCATTGATCTTCACGATGCCATTCCCCCGATCATCTCGTGCGGCGGGTGGCAAAAATCGTCGATCTCAGTTTCATCTACGGATTGACGCAAGACTTGTACTGTGAGGATAATGGACGGCCCTCAGCGGATCCGGTCCTCTTTTTTCGTATGCAGCTGATTGGATATTGAAGTTTCAGCCGACAAAGCTTATGGGCGCGTCCTGACCTACGACTTTCCGCGGCAACATGCGATCCGTGCCTACATCCCGTTCCATAGCGAGCATCTGGGCGAAGGCCAGCTCAGTCGCTGGGATTTTATTTACGACCGCAAACAGGATCGGTATCGCTGTCCACAGGATCACTATCTGTATCCGTACGAAAAACTCGACCATTGCTTGATCAAACGCTATCGCCTGCTCGGCGGATATTACCGTCAGTGTCCGATACGCTTGTCTTGCTTACCCGAGAACATCGCCACCGCGCCTGCTTTGTGTAGCGCAGTCCCCGATGTGACAGATAATGCCAGGATGCATCACAACGCGTTTACCATGAGCCTGATGCGACTGTCATCCTGAGCCCTTCGACCACGCTCAGGACCAGCTACGCGATGGACCTCTCAGAGCAGAGATTCTTCGGCCTCCACAGGCCACAAACGCAGCAGCGTCGGGGGCAGTAATCCCGCCGTGGATCTCTCACTGGCTGTGCTACCTTCGACAATGTCTCTCGACTGTATCCCGAGGGAAATGCCTTCGCCCGAGAAAGAAGTGACTGTCAAGGGTAAAGCCGCGGCGCGTTAGTCATCGTGGTGGTGCTCTTCCAACTCGCGGTGAATTTTCCGGTGCACTTTCCGCACTTTTTCGCGTACTCTTGGGTGCCCTTTTCGCTCCCGGGACAATATAGTGTGATGCTCATGCTTAATATCCCCGTGCTCGTGGGTGGTGCGGTGTTCCACATCTACCGATTCACGCTCTATTACTTCTTTCTTCGTCCCGGCCGAGGCGGAGATGACCGGCGGTAGTGCTAGCAGTCCCACGAGCGCCGAGGTTACAAGCGGGAGGATGAAGTAGTGTTTCATGGGTAACTCCTTTCTGCATACGCCCTTGCCCAGCAGCAACGGCTATGCCAGACAGCTTTCCTAGCTACTTACACCCTCTGAGGTCATCAACACACCGTCAGGTGCGGTGTAGACCAGTAAAGCAGGGCAGACACAACAGAAAACTGAGATTCTAGCCCCGTAGCTCTGGGAGAGCACTCACAAGGAGATACTTGTCACTTTTTTGCCGTGAGGAATAGGCGCGCTCGTTGTGCGGTTTTTTCCTACAGTGCGACACACTTTCGAAGTGTCTGTGATAGGCGAGCTCTGCTGTTAAATGAGCTTAGGCTCTCTGGAGGGAACACAGTGGAAGTTCGGGGGATAGACTGCTGTCAAATTGCAGGATCATCTATGAGGTTACGGGACGATCAATGGCGTTACCTGTAAAAGCTACAACGAGCTGTTGAAAAAGGAGGAGGGTTACTAGGTGTGAGTGGTGGTTGCTAGAAGCGATCGAATAAGGAGTTGCTCGTATGCAAGGCCGACACGTGTATGAAGAGGAGTTCGCGGTCACCATTGATCTGTAAGCCCTCATTCCCCAACCCCCTCGTCCGGCGGGTGGCCAAAGTCGTAGATCTCAATTGTACCTACGAGTTGACGCACGACGTCTACTGTGAAGACAACGGGCGGCCGTCTGTTGATCTAGTCGTGTTTTTTCCTATGCAGCTCATTGGGCACTTCTTTGGGATTTCCTCGCACCGCCGCTTGTATGAAGAAATCCAGCCCAATGCAGCGTATAAGTGGTTTTTCATCGAGTTGCGCCAGGCCCGGTATGCGGGCAAAGCCAAAACGCATCTGCAGCACCTAGCGACGGCAGCCGCTATGAACTTGGAACGGGTGGCGGATTGGCCGGAGTACAGCGGCAGACAACGCGTCGCTCAGTGATCAAGCCGATGCAGTAAAAAAGGAAAGAATAGAAAGCTCTTATTTCGTGCCATGTGCACCATTCTCTCTTACTCTTTCAAGGATTTTCCACGTCGAAGAGAGAAAAAGCAAAATATTTTAATGTGCATCTGACCTCATCAGAAGAGCAGTGTCTTTCTGTATTTAGTGTAGACAATCGCATACAGTGGATGAACAATTTGGCTCTCGCGGTGGGCGTAGCACTGTGAAAAATGCTTGCATCTCTCGCTAGGGCAAGCTAAAAAGCAAGACGTGCCAGGCGCTTACCATGTGAGTGTGGAAGCAAGAACTTGTCTAGCAGGAAAAGCCAGACACCATACGCTGTGATGGCTCGCTTTCCCTTAGGCGTTCGTGCCGAGGACATTCAGAATCCCCGCCTCCTTAGATGGGTAAACTCGTTGAGGGTGTCACCACTGCGAGTTTGCCGTCTTCCCGCCCAGCCGCGTCGCTCCCGAAGTTCCTCGGCTGGGCGGCACCATAGCCGAAAAGCAGGAGTCAATCAAGTTTATATGCAAGTCCTCGTTCCCTGCGTGACTGCGTCGTGGAGCGCATCGGCGTGTCTATCACATTTTGTGTATCAGTCAGAGCTGGTGTGGCGGTAGCTCCCCGTTGCGCTTCCTGACTGTCGTCTACCTTGCGCAGAATGGCGTGCGCCTCGTGCAGGGTGTATGATCATGAGATCACTGCTCACAAGCAGACTGAGGAAGCCCTCGCTGCAAGCGAACAGCTCTGGCGTACGCTGGCCGAGACACTGTCGGCCTTGGTAGGGGTTCGACGCCCAGCTGTCAGAGCCGAGCTTAATCTTACTTACCAGGAGAAAGCCGCGCATTATGGCGTTGCCGTTTCCCACTAGTAGTCAGTCATATTGATTCTGAGGGTGGTGGCGGCATTCCCGCGAAACTTGTCCCCGGTCCTGTAGGGGAGCGGAAATCCAGGGAGGTTAACGTGGGGCTCCCGCTGGAAATTCCTGGGTGCCCGCTCCCCTACAGGACCGGGGACAGGTCCCAGTAGGACGTGGGACAGGCTGCGCGGGCATGACGGAGACCGACCCCTCAAATTCAGTGTGACTGACTACTAGCTGTTCGTCACTTCGCTGACTATATTGCGGGCTGCGACGCTGTGACACCGAACTCTCACAGAAGGAGGAAGATCAATGAAGAGAAAATTCTTATTTGTTGCGGCAGTGGTGACTCTCGTGCTGCTGCCGGCGTCTGGGCGCGCTGACTCCCATGTTATGCAAAACCTGCGGGAGACCTCCTGGAGTGCGGCACCGCCGTTCTTGCCGCCGGCGGTGCAAAGATGGCGGTCCCGCAAGGGAATCCCGGCGCCGCCGAGTTGTACACCGTGCGGCTCTGGTTTCCTGTCAATTACAAAATCCCGGCGCACTCGCATCCCACCGATGAACATGTGACCGTGCTGGCGGGAACGCTGTATGCCGGGAAAGGGGACAAACTCGAGCCCCAGGCGGGAACGGCTTTGACCGTGGGCGGCTTTGCGCTCATGCCGGCGGGCATGAATCACTATGCGTACACGAAGAAGGCAACGACGATTTTGTTGCACGGCATGGGGCCAGTGGAATTCAACTACGTGAATCCCGCTGACGATCCACGACACACAGGGAAGAAGTAACGCAGGCGCCGCCAGCACCGACAGGAGCTTCGGCGTCCGGGCAACCAGTTTGCGTTTGATCGCCACGGTCGTTCACACAGCACCACGCTTTTTCTCTCGCTCTCCTCTTTACCGTTTCTTCGCAGGCCGTCGACTGCCTGTATGAACGCTCGGCTTGAGGGCTGCCCGTGTGACTGGGGCATACGACGCTCCACAGCTTTGGGCACCTGAAGAATTCGTTGGTCTTACCGATAGCTGGGAAGAGAGAACCAAACGGAAGGAACAGAACAATAAATGGGGAAATGTCCAGCCTGTACCAAGGTCATCACCAACCTCACACTCCACCCGGTAAGTGCCCGTGGCGGCCCCATCACGTGGAATGCCCTCCTCTATCTCTGTCCTCATTGTCACACGATCTTAAGCGCGGGACTAGACCTGACAGACCTCAAGACTGACATGATCAAAGCCATTCTTGAGCAATTAGGCAACTAAGCACGCAGGCCCGGGGAGTGCGGGCTCGCAATCGACCAGCCCCCTCTGCTGTCCCACCCTATGAGGAGGAGATTAGCAACGAAACGTCCATGTGGGGGCGCTAGCGCCCGTGTAACAAGCCGTACACTCCGATCAGGATCAAATACAGCGCAATGACATAGTTGAGGAGACGGGGAAAGGCGAGAATGAGAATGCCCGCGATGAGCGACACCAGAGCGTCAATGGGGACCTGCATAAGAAGGAGTCCTCCTCGTTCTATTTAGACACGCTGGCGGCCACTATGCTAGTAGCTACTTGTTCCTATCGCTCACTTCCCGAACACCCCTCTCCCTTGTTGGCCTTCCGGTAAGAGCTCGGGTAGCTCGCTCGCCTGCTCCCCTTTACCCCAAACCACCAAGACCAGGCTCACTCGCGCCTAACCTCGGCGATCACAGCCCCTCAGACTCCGCGCTGGCGGCCGCCAGCGGCTGACGACTCCGCCGATCAGCCGCTGAGCGGCACGCGGCGCGCTACGCTTCTCGGGGCCTGTGCTCGGGCGCCACTCGGCGCCATGCGCCCTCGGCGGGGTGAGATACGCGGCAAAGGCCTGCGGCTCGTGCAGCGTCGCCAGGGCTCCAGAGAACTGTAACTGGCCCATGGCATGAGCCTGGGCGAGCTGCTCCAGAAACAAGCGGCGAAACAACCGCGAGAGCACGCGCACGGGAAGGAAGAATCCTGCACGACAGGCCACCCAGCGCGTCCCATCGGGCGCAATCCCCCCACCTGCGACAACACAATGCAAATGGGGATGGTGGAGCAAGGTTTGGCCCCAGGTATGGAGCACGGCCACAAAGCCGATCTCGGCCCCGAGATGTTTGGGATCAGCTGCAATGGTGCGTAAGGTCTCTGCGGTCGCCCGGAACAGGATGTTATAGACGACGCGCTTGTTCTGGTACGCAATCGCAGCAATCTCTTGCGGGATGGTGAACACGACGTGGAAGTACTCGGTCTCCAAGAGTTCCATCTGCCGCGCTGCTAGCCATTGCGCACGAGCGAGCGATTGACACTTTGGGCAGTGCCGATCACGACAGGAATTGAACGCAATGCGCACATGTCCGCACATCTCACACTGCTCGACATGGCCGCCCAGGGCTGCCGTGCGACAGGTTTCGATGGAGCGCATGACGCGGCGTTGGGCGTGCGAGAGCGTCGCGCCGAGCGTCTGGCGATATTGTGGTCCATAGCGGCGAAAGATATTCGCCGGTTCCAGGGAAGGACGCATACGAGCCCCTCCAGTTAGAAGTATTGCGGTGGTGCTGGCGGCTCAGGAAGTGGAGGAGGCACGGGCAGCAGATCAAACAAACTGGTGGTCGCACAGACGGTGCTGGTGGCGACTTTGAGATAGCGCGCGGTGGTGAAGAGACTGCGATGGCCGAGCAGCAACTGAATCGTGCGGACATCCGTGCCGGCTTCTAGGAGATGTGAGGCAAAACTATGGCGTAGAGAACGTGGCGAAATACACTTCTTCAGCCCCGTCCGGCGGCGGGTTTCCTGACACGCCTGTTGCAAGGCACTCGAAGTGAGCGGTTGCCCTGGGAGGTGGCCTGGAAAGAGCCAGTCCTCCGGACGCTCCGCTTTCCAATACGTATGCAAGAGTGCGAGGAGCGCCGGTGAGAGCATGACGTAGCGATCCTTGCGGCCCTTGCCTTGGTCAACCCGGATGACCATGCGCTGACTGTCAATATCGGCGATTTTCAGATGCGTCGCTTCGGAGACGCGTAAGCCCGCAGCATAGCAGACGGTGAGCGCGGTGCACAGTTTCAACGGGCGAATGGATTCCAGGAAGTGCGTCACTTCGTCGTGACTCAAGATCACGGGTAGGGTCTGCGGTTTTTTCGGCGACGGCAGATCTTCCACGTCCCAGGGGCGCTTCAGGGTGACCTTGTACAGAAAGCGCAGAGCACTAGCGGTGATATGAATCGAACTGGGGGCGAGTTTCTTCTCGGTCGCGAGGTAGAGTTGATAGGTCCGAATCTCGTCTGGATCGAGGACTGTGGGCGACTTGGCAAAGTAGCGGGCGAACTGCGAGATTTGCAACAGGTACGAGTCCTGCGTGTGGGGCGAGAAATTGCGTAGCCGCATGTCGTCGAGCATGCGTTGGCGTAAGGGGGTCATCGAATACCTCCAAGAACGAATAGTGCTGCTGGTGGCAGCCCAGGGAGGGTTCTACCGGAGGGCGATTAAAGAAAAGAAGAGACGCTAGGGAACCGTCAAGCGCGCAACATTAGATGAGAGACACTCACAGTGAGTCTGAATAGTACGTAGCGATTTAGTTCAACTGTACTTATAGAACTGTTTCCATAACTGTTCCATTGCTCCCCAGTACCGAAAAACAAACAGCTCTACCGCGAGTTGGGAGCTAATTTCCTGGTCGCCATGCCGATCAACTAAAGCGCTACGTGCTTAAACGACTGGAACGCCTCGGGGCGGTAGTGACGATTCAGAGTATGGAGAACACCGCCGTACTCCCTACTTGAGCTGCTATTTTCGAGGGAGAACCGCTGGAAGTCCCCGCGGGAGAGTGAATGTGATAAGCACGCGTGGGTTGGTGTCGTTGCTGACACTTCCCTGCTTTAGGTATGCTCAACGCCTTTCGGCATCACAAAGAAAGTCCAAGCCTATCCAAAACAGCTATGATTCCAAAGAATAACTTTTTCGATCGGTGCCACCTTCCCGTTCGGAAGCGTCGTCTCTTTCATAAAATAGATCCCGAACGTCTGTAACGTCTCATCTCCTTTGTGAGAGGCATTCCAATTGCGGCACAGGTAACGGCCAAAGTAGAGTCGGTGACCGCTGTTCTCGCGTTCCCAGAGATTTAGTAGATACTTTCTCCATCGTTGATTCCGATACAACGGAGCGACAAGGGATGGCTTCTCCCATTGTACGGGGGATTGCCCACTCATGAGGTCGATCTCTTTTCCATTCTTTAGACGTGCTGGGATTACATACCATCCATCATCGAGTAACGGCTTTGGCGCAAACATGTTCCACATTTGGTCGATACGGATTACGTAACCAATCCAGTTATAGTCGGGTGGTAGGTAGTGGCTATACTTGTCGAAATCGGTCGTGCGCAGATTCCAGAGAAAAACGTAGATCAGACATGCCGCGCAAAACATGGTACTCAACACGGTCCTCCAACGTGGAGGGGATTCCTCGCCGATCCATCGTATTTGTGGCCTCAGTCCAAACCACCGTCGCAGCCATTTTCGCATGCGCTTTTTCTGGTCTGGGGAAAAGTCCTGTGGAATCGAAGATTTCTCCCAGAACCAGCTTGGCAGGAGGCATAACCAGGTAGTCAGCATAATGAACGGGAAAATCCCAAGATCCAAACAAAGGCCAATGCCCGCGTGAAGTCCTAAGAATAATACAATAGTTAGACAACGTATCGGACCGTTAGCAACCGGCGTGAACAGCAAGTACGGACCAAATGCCTCTAAGGTTAATGTAGAGAAAGTGAGCGCGGTTGTGACGCTGGGAAACTGCCTCAGCCACAACCCGATCCGGGTCGCAAACGAATCTAAGCTGAGCGCGTAGTACACTGCCGAGCCCTCCCGGTGCCAGGACTGATCGGTCTTAAGCACGGCAGTGAACCAATACACGAAACAAATCTGTAATATGAGCGCCGCGCTTCCCATCGATACTACACGCGCGGGTCGCAATACACCGGGCTTCAAAATATTGTCGAGGGAATAACTCGCCCCTAACGGTAAGAACAACGACCAAAAGATTAACAAGTGGAGCAGTATATCTCCACTATCGACAATCATGGGGTTGCGGCTATGCAACGAAATCAGAAAGAGCCACGACAACAGTGTCGCGAGCGTCGTCCAGTACCCAATAAGTAGTGCGAATCCGCATATAGCCGCCAAACCAAGCAATACGCCCTGAGCGAGTAGAGTCCCGCTGATAAAGTTAATCGATAGGCACCATTCGTTCACAAACCGTGATATAGCTACATCGCGAGGCAGGACGCCGAAATCCGTGTAATGCGCGCGCAAATCGGGAACACGTAGAGACAAATCGACAAGGATCAGCAGTCCGAGACTCACACGCAGCAGCGCTAACGAGCGCACATCAAGAGATACAATGTCGCCAAGCCGTCGAACTAGATCAAATGTCCACGGTCGCCGCTGACCGCTTACAGTTCGTGACCGGTCATTCGTCTTCGCGTACGGCAATACCGTGGCGGTACTGCCGATGGATTCTCGTTGCAGGAACACACCCACCCCTGTAAGCGGAAAGCCTCTACGCCGATGCGATGTGACGTAGCGCAGAAAGAAATAGTCCTTGTGTGCCGATATCACGACCGACGTTCTAAAAATGCTATCGCTCTTTACTCCGCACCCGAATTGGTCGGCAGTAGCAAAGGGCGGAGCTGCAAAAAAAGTCCAGACACCGAACAGACGTGTATACGGTAATAAGACCCTGCCGCACTCGGGCGCAGCAGCTCGAAAAACATGCGGCTGCGCCCGAGTGCCTAAACCTAGAACAGGACAGCATTTACCCTTAACAAGATTCCCTGACTGCCTCCGTTAGTATTGATAGACAGGTTTCCCGTTAGAAGCCCTACTATACTAGGCAAACAACCTACAGTGATAGTCTGACTCTGTCCTGGCCCGAGACTTATACTGCCGCCCCCGATTATACTAAACGGTATAGAGGTAGAGACACTGCCAGTGAGAGTACCACCACCGGTGTTGGTTACCACTATTGTTCTGGTTAACAGGCTCGATGAGGATAAAGAAAAATTTCCAAAGTCGAGACTGTTTGTGTCCACTGACAAGAGCGGACCGACACAGGTCCCGCTCAGGGACACGGTTTCATTACCCCCGTTGGTATTGATAGACACGCTTCCACTTAGCGGCCCCACTAAAGTAGGAGAGGCATGCACAGTTACGGTCAAGTTCTCTCCGGGGTTAAGATTTATAGTGGCTCCGCCAGTAATACTAAACGGTAACTCTGTAGAGACATTACCGGTGAGGGTACAGTCGCCAATATTAGTCACAGTCAAGCTGAGGTCCGCACTTAGGCCGAGGAAGATGTCGCCGAACGTAAGGGCTGAAGCAGAAAGGGAAAGCCTGGGCTG